>Ga0316207_10000505_pt1 | contig 61999 bp, 48 predicted proteins | sample 6weekpyrite_MG_FD_204943 | JGI IMG/M metagenome (GOLD analysis project Ga0316207, IMG submission 204943) | Microbial mat bacterial communities from mineral coupon in-situ incubated in ocean water Damariscotta River, Maine, United States -... | ecosystem: Environmental > Aquatic > Marine >... | reverse complement strand
CGCGATAGTCCTGTTCGTCAAAAAAGCAGGCATCGCGATTGTTGCCTCGCTGTACTACATGCGCCGGGATTCCCGGCAGGTACATCCTGCGCTTCCTTGGCATCACATCCTCCTCTCTTCCTTGAGACTTGTTTGTTTTGCTTTATGTTTTATTTACTATCTAAATGATAACTGGACTCATTTGTCACCGACCCCTTTTTCTGTACTTTTTCTGTAGCATGCCCATCGCTGCTCATTCTGTTGACCAAGCGCTATGTATAGCGGGTGATCAATAATCTCTCTGTTCTTTTCACCATAGGCGTGGTGTCGATAGCTTGACCAGGAATAATCACCCGGGTGTTCCACCATACCTGCCCTTACCGGATTGAGCTCGATGTAGCGATAGCAGCTCAACAGGTAATCTTCTGCATCGACGATGCTGCCTTTGTGTCGTCCCTCCCACAGTGTGCCACTCCGTCTATAGTTGTGGTTGACGTACTGCACATAACGTCGTCCGACTGACTGCATCACTTTTGAGATCCCTGCTTCATCGCTAGGTGTCATCAACAGATGGACGTGGTTGGTCATCAGTACATAGGCGTGCAGTGCGACGCGATATTTTTCTGTTGCCTCCTTCAGCCAGTTCAGGTATTCGCGATAGTCCTGTTCGTCAAAAAAGCAGGCATCGCGATTGTTGCCTCGCTGTACTACATGCGCCGGGATTCCCGGCAGGTACATCCTGCGCTTCCTTGGCATCACGCCCTCCTCTCTTCCCTGAGACTTGTTTGTTTTTGCTTTATGTTTTATTTACTATCTAAATGATAACTGGACTCATTTGTCACCGACCCCTTTTTCTCCGTACTACATGTGCCGGGATTCCCGGCAGGTACATCCTGCGTTTCCCTGGCATCACATGGCATCACATCCTCCTCTCTTCCCTGAGACTTGTTTGTTTAGTTTTATGTTTTACTTATCATCTAAATGATAAACGATCTTATTTGTCACCGACCCCTTTTTCTTCTTTTTCGTTTTTCCCGACCCCTTTTTCCCTTTTTTCCCCGATTCTAAACAAGCCCATCATCATTTTTCTTCTCTTTTCTAATTCTTGTCACCAGCACAACTGGCAAAAACATACTTGTCAACATCAGAATAAAAAGAATAAAAGATAAAAAATCAGACGATATTGATGACTCAATATTCACACCAAACGCACTTCCAGACTCAAAAAACTTCAAATAAAATGCAACCGCAACACCATGAAATAGAAAGTACAAAGCAAAAGCCGCACTAAGATACTTCCCATTTACATTTACCGACTTTGCCCAAATTATTGAAACAAGCACTATCAATGCAGATATAAATAAGAAGACACTCAGCGAAACAGTCACTGTGAAACCCTATTGTACGTATCATTAATAGAATTAACGTCTACACCAACTTGACCAACAAGCGCCGATGTCGTTGACAACTGATAGGCAGGAACATAATCATCTGGAATATTATTAAATAGTTTAAAAGTCCCTGGCTTAACAACAGCCCTGAACGCGCCGACAACAGATGTCCCCACATCCGCAACCCCATAAGCAATATTACCGCCATTTTCTCCAAATACAGATTGATACCCATCACGTAGAAGCCCATCTTCTCCAGGATTTAATCCTTCGTAGATATTATTTGCCCCATGCGCCATTAATGGTGCGCCAGCAACGCAACCTACTCCTGTTGTGCACATCGCAACTCCTAGCCCTGCTTGCACCCCACCACCTATAGTCGTAATTACTGATGTAGCATTTTCTTTCAACCAACTCATCCCCTTAGAAAACCATTTATTAGCTTTCTGAAGCATATGAGACTCATGATTAAATAGTCTAACAAACGCCGCACTCATCGCACCATTTGTGAATTTCCCTCCCCCAAGGACAGAGGCAGTCCCACCAGCCACCGCAGAAGCAAGCACCCGGGCTTCCATATGTTTGATGCCATCTACTGGCGCAATACTTCCAACGAATCCACTCCAAAAACCAGAGCGATACGTCCCCCCTTTCGCTTTACCCAAGCCCGCTCTAGTTACACCATGCGCCATTGCTCGACCAAACGGGCCTAAACCAGTACCACCAATAGCACCTGCAATCCCTGCACTAAACGCCCCAAATATTGCTCCTTCAAAAGCCCCACGGATACTTCCAGTTGTTATTGCCCCAGAAACAGCACCTGCAGCCATTCCCGCTATCATTAATTGCCCAACACTAGCTGTAGTCCATGTAGCCCCCATAGCACCGAGAGCAGCCCCACCTGTCACAACAGCAGCCACAACCGCCACAATCACCCGCCAATACTTCTTAACAAACTTCTTAAGAAAATACCCACTAGGATCCGTCGCCGCCATCGGATTATTCTGCACATAACTGTAGCGGTTATAGGCCTGACTACTGGTCGCATTCTGAATAAACGGATCGGCACTCAGAAAACGGCCCAGCTTCGGATCATAAACACGGCCGTTCATATGAATAATCCCGAGGTTATCCATATGCTCATGGCCGGTGAAACCGCGGGTTGAAAGCTGGCCGACTAACAAACCAATCGGATCACTCCAGTCCGTCGTCACACGCCGTGAACCGAACGGATCAAAACTCATCCGCTCCAGTACATTCACGCTGGGGCTGTCATCGGTAATCAGATCCGTTGAACCGAGGTGGTCTTTATAGAGGTAACGGGTCTCGTCGCTGAGCACTCTTGTCTCTGTGCTTTGATTATCGACAACCCGATACTCGCCAATGACACTGCCGCCAGCAAAGATGTAATTGATATGCGTGGTAACGTTATTCTTTTCCTGCATCTCATAAAGCTTGTTACCGTTCTTCTTGCCCGGGTTCAGGTAGATCGTTCTCCCCGCACCTGCCCCCTCAATGGTCTGTACGATACGCATCTGGTCGGCGTTATAAGCGAAGGTCGAGGTATTGCCGCCTTTCTCAATCGCGTAAACCTTGCCAAAGCTCTTATATAGCAGGTCGCGGCCGTCACCACTCGTCATTGCACCGTTGGCGTCGTAGCTATAGCTCGCCTTCGGTGTCACATCACCGGCATTCTGATTCACCCGGGTAACCGCATGTGGCCCGGCGCCATTTTCACCATAAAGATACTCGGCGGCAAAATCGGATTTAGATAAGAAATTGCCGAGTGAGTCGTAGCCGTAGGTTTTATCTACCGAGCCACCCGCCACGGTTACCGTCGCTTTTGAGAGACGGTTCAGGCCATCGTACTCGAAGGTCTCAGCGAGGTTCTGAATGTCATCCCGACGTGATTCCAGGTTACCCAGACGATCATACTGGTAGTTGAGATACTGCAGGTTAGTCGTGCCGGCCGAGGTTGAGATCGACTCCAGCCGACCAGTGGCATCATCATACAGATTAACCGTGGTGGAGCCATTGCCGTAGTTGTAACCGGTGACCTGGCCGTTGGCATTGACCCACAGCGCCTCCCAGTAGAGGTCATTCGTTGCGCCATTGCGGATATCGGTAAGATAACCGTTGGCATCATAGTTGTGTTTAACCGCAAAACGCTGGGTACCGCCGAGGAGATCTGGTGTTGTCGGATAGGTGACGGTGTCGATGCGGCCATAGCTATCGTAAGTGGTTGAAGTAACGTAATCGACAAACTGGATCTGGGTCGTGACATCCTGCGGGCGGCCAAAGGAGTCGTAGGTGACGCTCTTCGCGTAACCGGTCGCGTTGTTGAACGTACGATCTAGCTTGCCAATCCCCTTCACCGCGGTATCGTAGACCCACTCTGTGGTGCCGTCATTCATCGCCAGCCATTCGTCCGGCGAGATATTGACCGGGTCTGGATTTACCCCGAGCACCTCATCGCGGCGTTTGATGCGCCCCAGTTCGTCATAGGCCATTGTAATCGTCTGACCGTTCGCATCGGTCTGGCTAGTCATCTCACCGAAGGCGTTATAGAGATAACTCCACTGCCCCTTATCGGGGTCATTCATCGACGCTTTGCGACCGCGCTGGTCATACTCCATCGTCGTGATGATCGGTGTGGTGTTGGTCGCCGCCACCTTTGTACCGGTGGCGTCGTAGGTAAACTGCGGTGTGACGGTCTGATCGGTCAGATTACCGTAGAGGTCATACTTATATTCGAGCAGTGTTAGCTCATCCTGCACCGAGACGCGTTTACCGAGTCCATTACGCGTTTCGATCCTGGTCTGGTCCGGCAACGCGCTGCCGTCGGAAGCGGCGTTGTGCAGTGTCGTGGTTGTAGTAAATCCGCTGTAGGCGATCTCTTTAACCTTCGCCAATGCAGGTACGTTATTACAGCTAACTGCATCTGGCGTGCTAACCGCCTTGACGCGATTCAGGTCATCGTAGTCATAACAGGTCCACAGCGGCGTCCCGCCCACTTTATTGTAGTTGTTGCTCTCACCGAGTTTGCGCTCTTTGCTGTCGTAGGTCGTTTCTCTAACGTAGATATCACCACTGAAGCCATCTTTCTCGACCTTGATCTTACGTCCGTGACTATCATGAAACGCACGCGTCTCGGCACCACCGCTCTGGTTGGCAACGACAACATGACCGCCATCGCACCCTTCGCCTGTCTGGCAGAAGCGCAACGTGGTGCTGGTGGTGGTGCCATCGGTGCGGGTCTCGAGTGTTCTTCGGCCGAACTCGTCATGCTGCCATGAGGTGGTCAGCCCATTGGGACCGGTTAGACTGGTGCGAGCGCCGAAACGGGGGTCGTAGTTGTGGGTTTCGGTGTGGCCAAGGGCGTTGATGACGGATGCGATGAAGTAACCATCAGCGGTATAGATGGTACTGGTATCGCGATCAGGCTCGACCAGACTTGGATCACGCTTGCTGACCAGGATCTTGTTGCCAAAGCTGTCGTAACCATGAACCGTCTCCACCTTGATGCCGGCGACGCCGTTTTCAGGCTCGATGATCTCTTTAGTTAGCTGCCCGGTCAGCAGATCATATTCAAATTTTGAACGGCGTGTTGAGGTGGTATTTTGGGTTGGATCGATAACCGAAACGCGATCTTTCACTACAGTCGCATCGGTTAAACGTCCGAGTATCCAGGAGGCAGGATCATCCTGTCCATAAAGGTTTGTTGTGGTAGTCGTGACTGTCACATTGGTTGAGCCATTACTCGCCAGCTCTTCATTGGTGACCGTTACGCTCATCAGATTGCCGTACGTTCCGGCACCGTAGTTGTTATCGGTCTTGACTCGCACGAGGTCTCTGTTGGTGTCGTAGTCGCGGGTGGTCTCGGTAGTGATATCGGCGTAGGGGAAGACTACATCGGGGATTGTGGCTGAATACAAGGTTATCGACTGCGGTGTGACGACGGAGTTACTCAGATTGATACCATTGAGCTGTTTTGTAGAACTTGTTGCTGAACCGATAAAGGGAAATGTCTGATTGAAGGTAGTTATTGTCGAGACGCCACTGACTTGATCGGCCGCAGTTATCTCGGAGAACCCTAATCCACCACGGCCATGCACATGAACCTTAGAGCCTTTATAAGTGTAGTCTACGCGGTTCTGTCCACCAAGACCATTATCTGAGCTTACTACTGAAACAACATACATAGGCACCTGAAAGTGCCTAGTTGGATAAGAGACACTGCTTAAATCAGTACTATAAACAGCATTATCTGTTAATGGCTTGTAAGCGAGGTTGGTTCCAATCCCAGCGCTATCAGTAATTTTTGTAAGCAAGTCTGGTATCGGTCCTTTTAATGGATGAAGAGATGCATTCCCAGCCGAACTACCCCAGAAAAACAGATCCACTAAACCATTACCTAGATAGTCGCCGGCGTAAACTTTATGACCCGAGTTAAATCCTGTTCGTGAATCTATCCATGGCTGAATGACTCCATTTTTTATCGGATGAATTTTTAAAATTCCACTCGCCTTATTCCAAAAGAGCAGATCGGTGATACCATCACCATTGTAATCTCTGGGTTGAAGACTGGATCCTTCATGATAACTACTGGCATAAAATGACTCCTGCATAACACTACCATTCGACATAAGCTTAACTCTTACAACTCCATTCACCTTATGCCAGAAGACTATATCGGTTGTACCATCACCATTGTAATCGCCTAAATGCAGCTCAGAGCCCTCATGATAGCTGCTAGCAACAAATGACTCCTGCTTAACACTACCATTTTCCATAAGCTTGACTCTTATATTACCGGTATCCTTATTCCAGAAGAGTATGTCGCTTATACCATCGCCATTGTAATCACCAGGATGGATTTCAAAGTTTTCGTGGTAACTGTTCGCACTAAAGCTTGCGCCTTGCACAACCCCATTAATCACCAAGTGCACTCTAATCTTTCCTGCGTCAAAGTCCCATATCAAAATATCCGTGACACCATCACCATTGTAATCGCCGGGGTAAATAACATCATATCCTTCGCGAAAACTACTCACACTATATGTTGGAGACTGTACTACACCGTTTTTTATAGGATGAAGCCTTACCCTTCCCGTCGCACTCTCCCAGAAAAGCACGTCAGTAGTTCCATCACCATTGTAATCACCAGGAAAAACATCATGGTTTTCGCGAAAACTGCCCAAACTATTCGAGGCGGACTGGATTGAACCATTTATTAGTGGATGTATGGAAAGGGAGCCAAATTCCTTTTGCCAAAAGAGCATATCGGTAGTGCCATCACCATTATAGTCGCCTTGATAAAGGTCATATTTGTATGCCGCTAACCCAAAATCCTTGTAAAAATTGGTTCTTGTGGTTATCGCATTATCAAGAGTCGCATTTCCCTCTTGCCAACGAAAAGTCGTTGGATTAAAACAGCTTACCCCCGCACACTCCTGCACGCTGGCAAGACGAGAGCGACCTGAAGCACTCCCCTGCTCATAACCCAAACGGTAATCACGTACTATCCCATTACTTGAATAATCACTATAGGTCTTGATATTCGTCAGCCGCCAGTGCTTGGTAACCTTGGAACCCGCCACATAACCCACTGAACCATCCGGCCGCGCTGTATCATAGGCAAACGCCACCGCACGTGTCGGTTTCTGAGCACCATTCCCTGTGTAATCTATCCGCAGCGGATACGATTCACCCGCTTCACTATTCTCATAATAGAAAACATCAATGTAGTTACCATTCTTATCTTCAATGCGATTAACGGCCCAGAAGAGCGCCGTTGATTTACCCTGTGCTTCGACAAAAGAGTTCGCGGTATTTCCGTAGGTCATCGTCAGACCCGACTTGGTCTCGACAGTAAAATAGGCAGGGCCGTTTCCCTCAGTTCCATGTGAGATCACACGAGCGAAACTATCAATCTCAGTACGGTACTCTGTTCCAGAAGCACCATAGCCTCCGATGATATTGACCAGCCGCTGACCATCAAGACAGAAACGGTCATTATTGTTAATGCTAATACCACCCTTAACGCCATCCTGTGCGATCGTTTTAGGACAGCGGGTAACGGCAGAAAGACCACTCAAAGACCACCCTACGCCAGCAATTCCGTTTCCTGCCTGACTCGAGTAATTCAATGCAAGCTTTGGTGCCATGCCGGCAATTCCCGGTGGCACTTCGATTGGAATCGAATAGTTAGCACCGCCATTACTTACATTAAAACTACCCGGGGTTGTCCCGACAACGACTGTCTCGCTGCCCGTGCTCACTGGTATGTTTTTCCACGTCAGGGCGACGTCACCAAAGTTACCACTTGCATCAGAGTAGAGAATTGCACTAGTGCCACCCGAAGTTTCCAGGATGATGTCTGCCTTATCATCGGCATCAAAATTCCCGACATAGATCGTGGAACTATTTGCATCCCAGTCGAGCCCTAGATAGCCATTACCCCAGCTCTGATGAACCCTGCTAAACAGATTACTGCCATCACCCAGATAGATCGTAGTGCTATCACTGGCTGTATTTCCCTGCACCAGCAGATCCTGCGACCCATCGCCATTGAAATCGGCAGTTAAACAGAGGCCGTCCGGCGTTGCGGCTGGCGTATAGACCGGTACCGACAGGTCATCAAGCCCGATCAGCACCAGGGTTTTAACCAGATAACTGGTCTGATTACAGGGAATTCCGGTGGTACTCGCCTTGGCCGACTGAAACGGCATCAGCATTGAACTTAAAACAGCGATAACTACGAACAGCGTACGCAGACAGGCAGACATTGAGTTCCCCAATTTTTATTATTTAGCAAGCTCGCGCAGTCAACGCCGACCTATGCAGAGCAGATGAAATTCCCTACTTCAAACTGAAACAAATTTCACATGCTTGTTTAAAGGTTTTATATCACATGGGCATCATAAAACACCTGTATATTTTACCGGGTAGTTTTTATATGAAAAATCTGATATATGATCGCGTCTTTCACCTACAGAAAAGTAATCCTCTGAATTACAGTAGACAGGAAGATAGAACAGGTAGAGATAGATAAATATGAGTGATTACAAAGGGATTAGTAGCGCTTAGCAAAGCTATTCATCACTACAAAACCGATACTGATTCTTCCCCGCCTGCTTGGCGCTATACATCGCCACATCGGCAAGCTTAAGCAGGCTACCCGGCTCTTCGCCGTGATCAGGATAAATGCTGATCCCTATACTGCACCCCAACGCCATCTCTTTTTCTTTAACAACAATGGTTCTGGCGGCGCGTTGTATCAATTTGTTCGCAACCACCACAGCATTGTCTGCCTGTTTTATATCATCCAGAATGATGCCGAACTCGTCTCCTCCCAGTCGGCAAACGGTATCATCACCGCGTATCGTTTGTTGAAAGCGTTTAGCGATGATCTGAAGAACACTGTCGCCAACATCATGGCCATGTGTGTCATTGATGGGCTTGAAGCCATCAAGATCAATATACAGCAAGGCCACCTTTTTTTGATCAGGAACGGCCTGAACAATGGCATGTTCAAAACGCTGTTGAAACAGGCGTCGATTGGCCAGGCCGGTTAAGGTATCAAAATTTGCGAGCTGCTGAAGGTGGATCTCTTTTTCTTTTAACAGCGAAATGTCACTGAAGATGCCAACATAGTGGGTAACGAGCCCTGCCGCATTTTTTACCGCACTGATATTTAGCCATTCGGGATAGACCTCGCCATTCTTACGACGGTTCCATATTTCACCGGCCCACTGACCACCCTCATTAAGCGAAGACCACATCGCACGATAAATGCTCTTATCGTTTTTTCCCGACTTCAGTAAACGCGGCGTCTGCCCTATCGCCTCTTCTGCACTATATCCGGTGATATCGCAAAAGGCCTTATTCAATGTGAGAATGGTCATCTTTGCATCGGTGATGATCACACCCTCGTTAGTATTCTCCAGCACCTGAGCAGCCAGCCTTGAAATTTCATTCTGCCTGATTGAGTGCCACAGATATTTTAAACGATTGCGCAGCACCGTCCATTGAATCGGTTTTGAAATATACTCCGTCGCCCCCACTTCAAAGGCACGATTAACACACGCCTCATCACTATGAGATGTCACCATCAGTATTGGAATCTGCTTAAGTTCCAGCTCTCCGCGGATAATTTCAATCGCCTCAAAGCCATCCATTGTTGGCATTGAGGCATCCATCAAAATGATGTCTGGTACTTGTTTAGTGAGCAGTGCAAGCGCCTGTTTTCCATTTTCAGCCATCAGCGGCTGATAGCCATTTTGTTTAATGAATTGACAGATGGAGAGGCGCGTAGAGTCATCATCTTCTACGACGAGTATCTGGGCACTCCTTTTATCCAGCTCCTTATCAAACAAAAACGCTTACTCATTTGGAGTTAATTACTTAAAAATCATATATATAACAATTCCACGAACGGGTGCTTCATGGATCTTATCGGCATGACACCGATGCATTTGAGCCAAAATCGTAAACAGTGCCCTAAATATTCACTCAATTAACGATTTCGATGGGGTGCGAAGTAAGTTTGGAGAAACAGCTGCCTGATGATTTTGTGGGGAGTCATCAGAGACTACCCTTCATTTTCTGACTGGATAAACAGAGGAATCCCAGTACCGCTCAAGATACAAGACTTATTGAAATGAATTACCGATAACGCCCCTTAAGCAAATAGATACACAAGGCAATCCATATCTGTGTCATGACGGCATTCTTGCTCGTGCCAACAAAAGATTTGATTTTCAGGTTCTGTTTTATCCATTTTAAGAATAGCTCAACCTGCCACCTCGCTTTGTAAATATCTGCAATGGTTCTAGCTGCTAGCTTGAAGTTGTTGGTCAGAAACAGATAACGCTTTCCAGTTGTTTCGTCTTTGTATCCAATGCGACGCAATTTCACAGGGTACTTCTGCGCTGTCTGAGCCCCCGTCACTTCAGATGAGATAATTGTCACGAATGCTCTTAGCCCAACCAGGGGGATAGCGCTAGTAGCTGGGTCAACTGTTATACGCCATCCCCCTCTTTTTCCTGGTTATTCCATTGCAAACATCGTCCCGTTTCAACGAATATAGGCTTCCGTTGTATAACGACGCATCATACGATGACTGTTGAAGAACGATGCATTTTTACAGATCGCCCCCTTCATTACTTTCACCCACCTGGCCTGATCCTGATACAGTGGCAACACCACCTGTTCCAGCTTGTCATATAATGCGAGGGCGTCGTTACCATTGGCGGACTCTACGCTGGCACCCACCGCCCAGCCAGTCACCCCCTCGATACACCCTTCAATCCACCAGCCATCGAGTACGCTCAGATTAGGCACCCCATTGAACGCCGCTTTCATGCCACTGGTGCCCGAGGCCTCCATCGGACGTAACGGCGTGTTTAACCACACATCCACACCCGCCACCATCAAACGGGCAATATCCATATCGTAATCGGGCAGGAAGGCCGTATTGATCACGCCGTCAAGCTCACCAATATGGCGATGAATCATTTTTATCAGCTGCTTGCCTCCCTGATCATGAGGGTGTGCCTTACCTGCCAGCACAATCTGAAAAGGGTGTTTCCGTGCAATCGTCTGCAGGCGTTCCAGGTCGGAAAAGAGCAGATCGGGGCGTTTATAGGCGGTCATACGGCGAGCAAAACCCAGAATCGGCTGCTGTAGATCAAAGGGATTGCCCGTCAGCGATGTGATGCGATCCAGCAGCTCAATTTTAGCCTCACGGTGTGCCTGCATAATGGCCTCATCGGGAATACAGCAATCGGCACGCACCAACAGTTCCGGTTCGTGACACCAGCCGGGAAGGTGCTGGTCATAGAGTCTGGCAAAATTGGGACTGGTCCAGGTATAGGGATGCACGCCATTGGTAACCACCTTAACCCGGTAACCAGGAAACATTTTACGCGATACTTCCGCGTGGCGTTTGGCGACGCCGTTGACATATTCACTCAGATTTAACGCAAGACAAGTCATATTGAGTGACTCATCACCCGCCAGCTGTTTCAGGGTGGCAATATCGACAAAACCATCCAGTACCCGTTGTACCAGGTCATAATCGAAACGATCGTGTCCCGCCTCCACCGGGGTGTGGGTGGTAAAACAACACAGTTCCCGCACCCGTGGAATATCGTAAGGAGACTCGCCGGGACGCAGATCGTCACTGGGGTATTTAAAGCGCCGCAATAACTCTAAACCCAACAGAGCGGAGTGACCTTCGTTCATGTGATACTGGCGGATCTGAAATCCAAGTGCCTGTAACAGACGCACACCACCAACCCCCAGTACTATCTCCTGCTTAAGTCGATAGGTGCTGTCGCCACCGTAAAGCGTATCTGTTATCTGGCGATCTTCAGCACTGTTTTCTGCCAGATCGGTATCGAGCAGAATAATCGGCTGCTGTCCGTTCATATGCCCCTGCAGAATGTAGAGCCAGGCGCTGATCCAGACGGTGCGATTTTCGATGGTGACCGCAATTTTGGCATTGAGTAACTCAGCATGATCCGCTGGCTGCCAATGCATGGCTTCCTCTTTTTGCCCACCCTCGGCATCAATCTGCTGACGAAAATAACCGGCCCGACTGACCAGAGTCACCGCCACCACTGGCAACTCGAGATCGGTGGCAGAACGCATGGTGTCACCAGCCAACACCCCCAGGCCACCACTGTAAGTGGGAATATCATTTTGCAGCGCGATCTCCATACTAAAGTAGGCGATGCGGGGGTCGTGGGTAAAGGCATCCAACTGAGACATGACTGTTTATCTCCCTGAGTTACATCATACTGTATCTGTCACTCTGTCGTATTTGCTGTCGTTAGCATCGCTAATGAGCGCGCTTGTACCGTATAGTGAGCCGCATTATCAACAGTGTGTTGAATCGATGGCGCGTTATTGGGATTATAGCAACTCTCGATGTCACTCTGGCCTGTGTCCAGCAGTTGCTGCCAGGGGCCAATCTCCTGATGCACAGGCAAGGTAAATGTCACTGGCTCAACAGTGGCATTAAACAACAGGTAAAGCACCTCACTTGTCTCTTGATCGGTGTTGATCAAACAAGCCAGCAGACCATCTGCTCCGTTCCAGTCGGGTGTTAAGAGATTCGGGCTGAACCACTGGATTTCTTTCGCCGTATAAAAGCGTTCCGCATGCAATATCGGAAACCGGCGCCGCAGATCAATCATGGTGCGTATGAAATGAAACAGCTCCTGATTTTTCTCCAATAGATTCCAGTCATACCAATTCGCCTCATTGTCCTGGCAGTAGGCGTTGCTGTTACCCCCCTGCGTGCGCCGAAATTCATCACCACCATTCAGCATAGGTACACCGCGAGATAACATCAGCGTTGCGATCATATTTTTCATCTGTCGCACTCTTAGCGCATCAATTGCCGAATCATCGCTCGGTCCTTCAACGCCGTAATTGGCGCTGTAGTTATCGTTTGCCCCGTCGTTATTGTTTTCTCCATTGGCTAAATTATGTTTCTGTCCATAACTGACCAGATCGTTCAGGGTAAATCCATCGTGGCAGGTTACATAGTTAATACTGTGCACAGGGGATTTACCGCCGTGTTGGTAGATATCCGCACTGCCGCAAAGACGGCTGGCCAGTGCGCCGCTCATACCACTGTCGCCACGCCAGAAACGACGCACGTCATCCCGGTAACGGCCGTTCCATTCCGACCAGCGGGGCCCCATAAAGCTACCCACCTGATAAGCGCCGGCAGCATCCCAGGCTTCGGCAATAAGCTTGACGTTGCGCAGAATGGGATCTTCAGCGATGCGCTCCAGCAAAGGCGGATTGGATAGCAGGTTACCCTGGCGATCACGACCCAACACAGAGGCCAGATCAAAGCGAAAACCATCCACATGCATCTCGATCACCCAGTGACGCAAGCAGTCGAGAATATAGTCACGTACAATCGGATGGTTGCAGTTAAGTGTATTTCCGGTGCCGGAGTAATTTCTGTAGTAACGTTGATCCTGCTCCAGCAGGTAGTAAATATGGTTATCCAGACCTTTGAAATTGAGCGTTGGCCCAAGGTGGTTGCCTTCGGCGGTGTGGTTAAAAACGATATCGAGGATCACCTCAATACCGGCCCGGTGCAGCGCTCGCACCATGGTTTTGAACTCACTGAGCTGACTTCCAGGCTGCTTACAACTGGCATAACGCTCTTTGGGCGCAAAAAAAGCCACCGTGCTGTATCCCCAGTAATTACGCAGCTGCTCGCCAGTGGCGGGATTACGCTGTACCAGTTCGTTTTCAAAAAACTCCTGTACCGGTAATAGCTCTATCGCAGTAATGCCCAGCGCTTGAAAGTAAGGAATTTTTTCCACGACCCCGAGGAACGTACCGGGATATTGCACTGCGGAGGAAGGGTGCACAGTGAGACCGCGCACATGGGTTTCGTAGATGATGGTATCGGCCCATGCGTGTCTCGGTGATTGATCCTCTTGCCAATCGAAGTCACTCTCCGCCACCAGACACTTTGCCTTTGCACCTGCATCACTACCAGCGGGCGCAGTGGGCTGCGCGGTTGTAGAAGCATCACCGCAAAGACAGGCGAAATCCCAACACTCGGTACCGGCCAGCGCAGTGGCATACGGGTCAAGCAGCATCTTTTGTCGGTTAAAACGGTGCCCCAGCCCCGGGGCATCAGGACCATCGACCTGCCAGCCATAGAGGCAAGCCAGGCTTGAAACTTCGATCCAGATGTGCCAAATATCCCCCGTTTTGTTCTGCTTAACATCCAGCACAATGGTCTGGGCCGGAACAGCGTCCGTCGGCCTGTCGAACAGGAGCAGACTGACACCACTTGCATGGCGACTAAACAGAGAAAAATTGATCCCGCCGTCTCGTGGATGCGCGCCAAGCGGCAGAGGTATCCCTGGCTTTCTCACCACAGTGCTGACCTAAGTTTGATGAGATCTCTGCGTTCCAGTTGAAAACCTGGCATCGACATCCGCTTCCGCCTGCAACCAATCATCCATCGCAGCTTCTCCTTGAAAACCTCGTTGTTCCGCGATGAGATAGGCTGCTTCCGCGATCATGTCATACCGTTGTTCGGAGTCTATGTTCGGCAGAGCCTCATTTTCCTGACGCTCAATATTTGGTGCCGTTTTTCTGGTCTGTGCTTTTTTTCCTGATGGGCGTTTTTTATTTGTCATAGTAGTCATGATAGCTATCTCCATTAGTTATTAATCATCATCTCAAATCACAGAAATGTACTGCTTATTGATAGCGTAACTCCTGAGTGCAACACACAAGTCAACGCCTACCTACACAAGCGGGTATTGTTTTCTTCAGGCGGATAGAAACAGACGCAACCCCACCAGAAAAGAACCACGACACGACTAACACAGCAAAGTAGGCCCGTGCACCGACGGGAAGCACCATCGATTTAGTCGACTTTCATCGCAGCCATGATAACTGAAAATTATCATCTTCCAATAACTACAAACGTCAAAAATTAATCCCCAGTAACGCTTAGCGATTTTGATAACGATTCAGGTCAAATAACCCAGATAAGACGAGTTTGTTTTGCCTGTATTCATCTTGAAACCAGTCGGCCAATTCCCAGAATGCGGGATTGGTGCGCCTCACGCCATATTCATCAACAAATCTTTCATAATCCTTATGATTACGAATAGTGGCGCAGCGTTTGCTAAAATCTTCAATCTCTGACAGCGCCACAGAAAAAAAGAAATTGGGATAGGAGCCTTCCAGCCACTTCACTACGGTCATTGAGTCCCTGTCAATATCCGAGCGATCTCGCTCACGTTCATCTGCAAGAAAAGAGGTAACATTCTTGTAAGCCTTGTTACGGATCAGCGTATAGGCTAAATCCTTTTCCGGATCGTCCGTAGTCACGCGGACAAAGGCAACATCAGGAAAGGCATGCAAATCTTTGCCTTGCAGCTGTGAAATCACCTTCATGGCACGATCCGCACGTTCCACTGCTGATTCAACCGGCGGCTGCTTACAATCTATATGGCCACAATGGTTCATGGCTAATGCGTGTGGCGTCACTCCAGCAAGCCGCTCCTTGATACTTTTATACAATTCCTGCTGCGGATCATTTGTTTGATAACCGCTCACGGCTTCAGTGTTCAGCCACTCCTGCGGTGCCGCAAACAATTTTTCGATGCTGCTCCTCTGACCAATATACCAGCTATCACGTATCTGTTTACGCCGGTATGCCGGGAGAAAAGCCAGAAAATAGTCTTCACCTTCCATGCGCAGAAAATCCATGTAGATCCTGGTACTCATACGATGACCCATGTTGCCATACACATTAAAACCGGCCACCAGTAGATAATGGATGCGTTCAAACAGTGGGTAATCAATGACCCAGGCGGTTTCTGGTTCGCTGCCTACCAATCCGTAAGCCACCGACCCGCTGTCGAAATGGCGGAAAACGGTGAGTGCTGCATTGGGATTATTACCGTCACCATCCCAGATATAGTCCATGGCATGCTCCAGGTCGTGGGTACCGATGGTCTTGAACCAGGCCTGCTTACCCTCCATGTAGCGCCGTTGACCTTGCCAGTAATCCGTCCAGATGCGCAGCAAATCCAGGTTGCCGCCTCCGTCTGCGGGCACCTGTAGCTCATTAGCCATCTCCCCGATGAACTGTGCATTGTTGGTAATGACTGGCTGATTCGGGTCAAAGAACATTACCCAGAACTGGTCTTCAATCACATCCAGTGCAATCTGCCCGCGACAGACCGGCCCTTTAATGAAACCTTCGATAAAAAAGTGCGCATCATCCAGGAGAAATCGGTAACGTGATGTCGCGGGAATAGCGGCAAACACTTTGAACGGATTGGAAGCAACCCTTATTTCATAGGATGGCAGTTCACGCACTTCAAAATCCGGTGCCAGAAAAAGCTCACGATAACGCTGCATACGCTCGTCAGATAGCTCATAAACGCTGTGGTTCTTGGCCACGATACTCGGGTGGTACCTCAATAGCCGATAATAAAACGACCTGGTACCCGGGTCACCATACGGATGCACTGTCGGGATCTCATCGACGGCCTCTCCCGCTGGCGTGGTGGAGCGCACCAGTCGATAGAACTCGCGTGCCGGAGACCCGGCAAAATGGATATGGGCATGAAACAAGTGCTCATAGAGATAACGACTGACCAGCCGTTGTTTATTGGAAGGCTGATTCAGGAATAACTCCCACTGTTTGATCTGGGGCAATACTGCGTCAGATGGGTCAGGTGGTGACGGCACGGACGCGCCCTGAGCCAGCCAGGAAACAAGCGTTCGGTATTCCTGCTCCGATAGATTAGGCATCGCATAGGGCATGCCCCATAACGGATGCTCCTGGGCGAAATCATCTATAGTCGTCAGCGTCGGGCAACTCTCCTCTCGATCAAGTGCCAGGGTATAACTGTCCGGCAGTCGACCTTCGCGCGGCTGCGGGTGTTGTTGTTTCAAACGCAGCAGGTGGTAAAACACCGAGTTTTTCAGGTTATTTTCGGGGCTCTGTTGCCCTTCATTGAGCACCGGGGAAAACCCGCGTGAACGCCATTCCGCCGTGCTTTTTGCGTCGATGAACAGACGTGTTGGTTGCATGGTTGTAACACGTCTGGCTTCGTAGATACGTTCTTTACTGGCACCTCGTCGTAAACCTTCGTTTGACGAGAGTTTCAACTGACAGGGCGCGTCGTAACAAGCGTGGCAAACCACACAACGTCGTTCCAGTATAGGCTTGACTTGTTGTTCGAATTCTACTGAGTCACCCAATTGCGCCAGCTCAGCGGTCGTTGGCTCGATCTGCATGGAATTCTGTGGTTCCTGTAGACGATAGATAACTATAACAATTAACAAGATGGCAAATAGAACCATAATGGTCCGTGTGCTGGTCGAAATTTTATGCGGTCTCTTCATTACTGCATTATAAACAGAAGTGCAATAATGTAATTCTTAAAAAAAATGCCATACACTAAGTCCCTCCGCTATTAACCCAAACGGTCACCCTTTTCTTCAAGCGGACGGAAGTGACCGTGTCCGAAATACACGATGACCGCCACACCAAAATAGACGAGTGCACCGAATAACAGCGCTATCATATAACCAACTTTCATTGCAACCATGATGGCCAGCACCGAGCCGATGAGCGATGCGGCGCCATTGACCGCCCAAGCCCAGGGAATATCACTCTGCCGTTTCAATCGTTTCAGCAAGCGCATCGATAACGGAAATGGGCCCCCAGGGAGAGCCCCAGGACGATAAGCAACACAGCGGGCTTCATCGGCATCTCGAGGACGATAGACGGAGCACCTTTAAACATTGACTCAATTAAGATAGTAACCATAATGAGACTGGCCGCAACAGCGGCCGTCGAAACCCACAGCCCCGTAGTTAAACGCTGATCCCGAAACTCAGGCCCGCCACCGCACCGGAGACTACGAGAAAAACGTATTGATTCGTCAAGACGACCGATAACAGGCGCGTCAATGCGATTTCATAGACAAGCAGGCTTAGAGACAGAAAAAACAGGCCCACTGCCATAAAATACAACTCCTTTTTCTGACCTATTCCCGACCCTCGATCCACCTCCTTATCCTCACCTGTTGCGGACATTGACGGATTCCTCACTAGCGCACAGGTAAAAATCACAGCGTCAGTTGGCTCCGGTAAGAGGCCACTTCGACACTATGAGGCGTGGTTCGGCGCAAGTGATCGCACATGGCGTCCAGCGCTTCAGGATCACCATGCACCAGCTTAATCGCGGTTTTTTTGGGGAGCTGTGATTGATCAAGCCATTGCTGGATATCGACATAATCACCATGCCCCGACAATCCGTGCATCACCTCCACCCGGGCCCTGACGGGAATCCATGCGCCGTGAATTTTTACGCTGTCAGCGCCCGCCAGCATTTTCGCGCCGCGAGTCCCCCCGGCCTGATAACCGGTGAACAATACGGTCGTACGATGATCCTTCAACAGACGTTTGAAGTGATGCAGAATGCGGCCGCCGGTAGCCATACCACTACCGGCGATGATGATGTGGGGAAAACGCAGATCAGCCAGCGCCCTGGACGCCTCCACACTTCGCGTATAGGTGGCTACCTCGCACATATGATGACACTGGTCACCACTTAATCGGTGCTGACTGGAGTAACGGCAGTAAATATCCGAAACACTGATGGCCATGGGGCTGTCCAGATAGACGGGCATTCTGGGTATTCGCTCTTCGCGCATGAGGGTCGCCACCATGTGTTGCAATGCCTGGGCCCGGCCCACCGCAAAACTCGGGATCAACAGCGCGCCTCCCTGGTGCGCCATCTCATTAATGATCCGGGCCAGCTGTTCAAACGGGTCGGTATCGTCGTGGCGGCGATTACCATAGGTGGATTCCAGCAGTAACAGATCCAGCTCCGGAAGCGGTTCAGGTGGATTCATTAACAGATCATTCGGCCGCCCCACATCCCCTGAAAAACCGACGCGTTTGCCCCTGGACTCGACAATCAGGCTACCGGCGCCGAGAATATGCCCTGCACTTTGCAAATGCAGCGTGATATCGCCCAACGTAAAGGTTTCACCGAATTCCACAGACTCGAACAGTTCGAGAGATCGTTCGGCGATGGCGCGATCGTAAAGCGGTCGCGGTGTCTCGTGTTTACTCAACTTATGACGAGCATAATATTTGGCATCTTCTTCCAGAATGTGCCCGCTATCCGGCAATAATATGTCGCACATGGCTTTGGTAGCATGGTGGGCATAAACCGGCTTGCGATATGCCTGCTGATACAGTACCGGGATGTACCCTGAGTGGTCCAGATGCGCGTGGGTTAACACCACAGCATCAAGTTTGCCAACATCCAGCGGCAAGGGTTCCCAGTTGCGCTGGCGCAACCATTTATAACCCTGGAACAAACCGCAGTCCACCAGTATCCGGCTTGAACCGCTCTCCAGTAAATACCTGGAGCCGGTCACTGTCTCAGTGCCGCCGAGGAAGGTAATTTTCATGTTCCATCTCCCTTTATTAATGCACCTGACAGATTGTGGCTCAGTCAGTGTTAACCAATCCATACAGGCATAGGACGCATCCTCAAGACGACCACTTCCAGTCACGAACTTCAGGCATATCTTCACCGTGCTGAATAATGTAGGCTTTATGTTCGATCAATTTGTCGCGCATTTTTTGTTTTAGATACACCGCATTTGAGCCCAGTTTAGTGACTCGGTCAATCACATCATCCACAAGATGAAATCGATCCATATCGTTAAGTACCACCATATCAAATGGCGTTGTCGTTTTGCCCTCTTCCTTGTAACCACGCACATGCAGATGGTGATGGCACATACGGCGATAGGTCAGACGATGAATCAACCACGGGTAACCGTGATAGGCAAATATCACCGGGGTATTGGCGGGAAATAGCTCATCGAAATCTTTGTCCGCCAGACCGTGAGGATGTTCGCTCTGCGGTTGCAGTGTCATCAGATCCACCACGTTAATGACCCTGACTTTCAAATCGGGAAGATGTTGCCGCAGCAGGTCCACCGCCGCCAGGGTCTCCAGCGTGGGGACATCCCCGGCGCAGGCCATCACCACATCCGGCTCCCCTCCTTGATCGTTACTGGCCCAATCCCAGATACCAATCCCCGCATTGCAATGTTTGATGGCTGCATCCATGGTGAGCCATTGAAGTTGCGGCTGTTTACCCGCAACAATGACGTTAATGAGATTTTTTGAACGCAGGCATGTATCGGTAACATGAAGCAGGGTGTTGGCATCGGGTGGCAGGTATACGCGAATGATGTCGGCCTTTTTGTTGACAACGTGGTCGATGAAACCGGGATCCTGGTGGGAAAAACCGTTGTGGTCCTGACGCCAGACGTGAGAGGTCAACAGATAGTTGAGCGAGGCGATGGGGCGCCGCCAGGGAATCTCCCTGCTCGTCACCTTGAGCCACTTGGCGTGCTGGTTGAACATGGAGTCGATAATATGGATAAAGGCCTCGTAGCAGGAGAAAAGGCCGTGACGACCAGTGAGCAGGTAACCTTCCAGCCAGCCTTGGCAGGTGTGTTCACTGAGTATTTCCATCACGCGGCCATCGACTGCAAGATGATCATCTTCCGGCAACATTTCTGCCTGCCATGCCCGGTTGGTCACTTCGAACAACGCACCCAGACGATTGGAGGCGGTCTCGTCCGGGCCGAAAACACGAAAGTGTTTTGTTTTCGAATTGAGTCTCATCACATCGCGCAGCAGCTCACCCATCATGCGCGTGGCTTCGCCCACACGCTGCCCTGGCTGTGCCACCTCCAGTGCATAATCACGGAAATCGGGCATGTTCAAATCTTTAAGCAACTGGCCACCGTTGGCGTGGGGATTGGCGCCCATACGGCGTTCACCTGCAGGTGCCAGTGCGGCAAGCTCCTCGCACAGCGCGCCATTGTCATCAAACAGCGCTTCCGGGTGGTAGCTCCTCATCCACTGCTCAAGCAGTTCAAGATGTCCCGGCTGGCTTGCAAGGTTACCAAACGGTACTTGATGAGAACGCCAATAGTCTTCGGCCTTTTTACCATCCACCTCTTTTGGCCCCGTCCACCCCTTGGGTGAACGCAGTACAACCATGGGCCAACGTGGCCGAGTCTTGTTGCCATGGGCTCTTGCGTTGTCCTGAATGGTTTTGATCTCGGCAACGATGCTATCCAGCGTTGCCGCCATCTTCTGGTGCATCGCTTCAGGATCAGCGCCTTCAACAAAGTAAGGTTTGTAACCGTAACCGACAAGAAGTTTTTCCAGCTCGTCGTGACTAATACGTGCCAGCACGGTGGGATTGGCGATTTTATATCCATTGAGATGCAGTATCGGTAACACCGCACCATCACTTGCCGGATTAAGGAATTTATTCGAGTGCCAGGCCGTGGCCAATGGGCCGGTCTCCGCCTCGCCGTCGCCGATCACGCAGGCGGCGATCAGGTCAGGGTTGTCGAACACCGCACCGTAAGCATGAGAGAGCGCATAACCCAGCTCTCCGCCTTCGTGGATGGAGCCTGGCGTTTCCGGCGCCACGTGACTCGGAATCCCGCCCGGAAAAGAGAACTGTTTGAAAAGTTTTTTTATCCCCTCGTCATCCCGACTGATGTTGGGATAAAACTCACTATAGGTGCCTTCAAGATAGGTATTCGCTACCAAACCAGGGCCGCCATGACCCGGCCCGGCGAGATAGACGACACTCAAATCGTCTCGCTTGATCACCCGATTCAGATGAGCATAGATAAAATTCAGTCCCGGTGTGGTTCCCCAATGGCCGAGCAACCTCGGCTTGACATGTGCCAGCTTCAAAGGCTCTCTAAGCAGGGGGTTGTCCAGCAGATAGATCTGCCCCACCGAGAGATAATTGGCAGCACGCCAATAAGCATGGATTTGTCGTAGCGCTTCTTCTGACAGAGGTCTGCTTTCTATTGAAGGTATATCGATATCAGTCATGGTTCTTCCTCTCAAGTTTCAGCTATTTACCATCGGGTATTGCAAACAGCACCACTAATAGCAGTAAGATGCCAATTGCGACAAACCCGATACACTGTACGAAATGACCGCGTCCACGGGACGCCATCAGTGCCACCACACACTGCAACAGGTAGTAGAATGCAAAGGCACGTGAAGCAATAGTGATGATTTCGAAAATGGTCGCTGACCAGACCAGAACTATTGCCGTCGCAGTCACCAGGGCATAACCAATGCTGGGTGTCATACGGCGGCGGCTAAACTCGGATAACAGGCCGCCAGAACCGGCAGTATCGGCAACCGCGGCGCTAAACTGGCTCATCACCGCCGCTACAATCAGCATCGCAGGCAGTACGGTGGCCACCATCGCGGAAAGCGCAATGATCGCGGTCTCATCACGCTGGTCATGAAAATCACCCAGCAGTGGTAATGATAATCCGATAAACAGCAGATAGACCACGCCCGACAGGATCTGCGCATAGCGCATGGTACGAATGCGCGTCTCCGCATCATATTCGACACCCAGATAACGCGAGGTCTCGAAACCCTGAATGATCAGTAGAATGCCTGCCAGCAACTGTAATGAATAAGCCCAGTCCTCCACCGGCCGATAGCGAATCTCACTGCCCGCTTGCGCCAACCACTCCAGATCGAATCCGGCCAGGCCAAACAGCAGCGCCGCAATGATCGCCAGCTTGATATTGACCGCCATCTTCTCCAGGCTTTCCAGACCACCCAGTCCACGCCACAATCCTATCAAGGCGATAAAAAGCAGTATCCCGGTGGTGATCATGTTAGCCAGAAAATCACTCTCCATCTCCATGGCACGTAATACAAATGAAGCCAGCAAGCGCAGATAAAACGCCACTGAAATAACGTAGGCAAGCCCCAACACCAGACCGGAGAGACGTTCAACAATAGATATAAAATCCGATCCTCGGGCCTGTGCCAACAGGGGCTCCGCATATCGGATGTTGTAGCGAATAACCGCACCAATCCCGTAAGCCGCGAGCACAATGCCCGCCATTGCGGGCAATGCCCATCCATTGACTGCATGGGCCAGCAGTGGTGCCGACACCAGAAACCCACTGCCGACAATCGATGCCAGGGGTGTCACCATTGCCCGCCAGTCACGCGACTGCGACAGTCGCGGGTGAAATAGCAGCGCAACCACAATAATAGCAACCATCAACAACAGGGTGTTTTCAAGCATTCGGCAGCACCGCTAGCGCTTCTCGCGCCATCACACTCGCTTCATCCACAGGTATTACCCACACTTCAATCCTGCTATTTTCTGTGTTAATACCTGCCTCAACACCTACCGCATCATTATTTCCGGCGATATCCAGTTCAACCCCCAGCCATTCCATATCCTGTAGAATTTTCATCCTCACCTGCGCACTGTTTTCGCCCACGCCGCCGCCGAAGACGATGGCATCGGCACCCCCCAGCACCGCAAGATAAGCGCCAATGTATTTTCGAACCCGATAACAATAAAAATCTACCGCCAACTGTGCCTCACGACTACCTGAATCCAGCAACGCCCGCATATCACCACTTTCACCTGATAGACCGAGCAGACCGCTCTGTTTGTTCAACAGCAGATCTATCTCCTCCGCACCCAACCCCTCCTGCCGTTGTAAATAGGTAATGATTGATGGATCAAGATCACCTGGGCGAGTCGCCATCACCAAACCTTCCAGCGGTGAAAAACCCATGGAGGTGTCAACAGGTGTACCGCGATCGATGGCGGTAATGGAACAGCCCGAACCGAGCTGAATCGAGATAATCCGACCACCATCCTTCACACCCGGCCTGAGTTCCCACCAACGTTGCCACATCGCACGGTGAGCGATACCGTGAAATCCGTAGCGACGAATACCATGACGTCGGCACAACTCATGCGGCAGTGCATAGGTGACCGCGACATCAGGTAACGAGCGGTAAAATGCAGTGTCGAATACTGCGACCTGCGACACCTGCTCATCCAGCAGGTGGCGAGCCAGCCGAATCCAGACCAGCGCCGATGGGTTGTGCAGTGGCGCCAATGGTGTCAGCCGTTCGATCGCCTCCTCTACAGCATCGTCAATCAAGCACGGTGTTGTCAACAACGCGCCACCATGAACCACCCGGTGCACGATCAGCTTAATTTTCGCGGCATCGACTGAAGCGATGAAATCACCCAGCAACGACAGGTCACGTTCGGTAACCCCATCGTGACAGGCCTCGCTCATACACACCAAACCATCGTCGCTCTGTTCGAAGAGACCCAGGCGTAAAGAGGAACTACCCGCGTTTATGGTCAAAAGTAACATTTAGGCAGTTCCTCCTCGGTACGAAAGGCCATGGTATTCAATCCTGAACCCGATGTTTTGTTTCATCGAGGTAGCGCTCCGGCTGCGCTTCAAAACGATTTAAGCAGCGGCCTGAACAAAACGAAAACTTTTTATCGTTATATTCAGTCATGACAGAAGCGGTCCACTCATCCACGCGCATACCACAGACGGGATCGATGACCCATGAGTGCTGCTCGGATTTACGATCACGCAATGCGCCATCTTCCAGCCATAGAACACGATCGGCGATCTCTTCGACTCTGGGGTCGTGGGTCACCATCAACACCGCGCAATCATCATCACGGGCGATGTCATGCAGGATCATCATCACCTCCTGGCCTTTATGAGAATCGAGATTGCCGGTGGGTTCGTCGGCGAGAATGATTGGCGGCTGGTTGATCAGGGCGCGGGCGATCGCGACACGTTGCTTTTCGCCGCCGGAAAGCGTGCTGGGCAGAGCCTTGCGCCGCGCGATCAGTCCCAGCTTTTCCAGCAGCTCATCCAGCCGTCCTCTGGCACCTGGAACCCCTGCGGCACTGAGTCGGGCCGGGAAGAGAATATTCTCTTCAACACTCAAAGCCTCTAACAGGTTGAAGGACTGAAACACAAAACCGATCTTCTGCGCTCGCAGTGCCGCAAGTGCCGCCTCTTTCATGGTGCTGATGTTGGTACCATCGATGACGATCTCTCCCGAAGTGGGGCTTAACAAGGCTCCGAGCATCGACAATAGCGTGGTTTTACCGGAACCCGATGGGCCCATGATCAGCACCATCTCGCCGCGCTTAATCGTGAGACTGACATCATCGACCGCACGCACCTCAGCGTCACCGCGGCCAAAACACCTGGTGAGATGGTCTGCCTGAATAATCATCTCCTGAATAGTCGTCGCCTGAGCAATCGTCTTTGTCGTCATCACCTGCCTCAACTATGAAATACAGCCATCGGATCGACCCTGGCCACGGTGCGCGCCGCGCCGAGTGATGCCAGTATCGCCAACGGTAACGCAAGCAACGCAAGCGGCACAAACTGATGCAGACGTATCGCGAGGTTGAGCTGCGGTGCGATCGTCGGCAACCACGACAACAAGGTAAAGGAGATCAGCAGTGCCAGCAACAGTCCCAGCAGTGTAATCATGACACTCTGATATAGCGCTGCGAGATAGATCTGGCCGCTACCGAAACCGAGCGCCCTGGCAATCGCCAGTTCCCGTTGTTTACGGGCAATAAGTGAATAGGCGGTAAATGCTACGATCAGTGTTGCCAACAGGGTGCCGATGATCGTCATCATGCGTATGATTTCGGCACCCATCTGCACCGCCAGTTGCCGGTCGCTGTGGATAAAAGCGTCACTGGTGAGCGCGTTGACCTTGTCAACCTCCTGTTCGATACGTTCAGCAAGTGCCCGCGCCTCCACACCCGGTTCGGCGTAGACCATGATGTAACTGTATTGATCTCGGCCTTCGAGCAGGTCGCCCAGATCTTCGCGGGAGACAAAGACCACCGCGCTCGACATGGAAAACGTCTCTTTGGATAAACCCACGATTTTCAGGCGCCGATCAACCAGTGTGATCTCATCACCGATGCCGACCCCCGTCAGTTTTGCGATCACTTCCGCGATCACCACCTCACCGGGGTCAGGCATGGACTTTCCGCGCGCCAGCGCCCAGGGGCCCGCGCGGCTATATTCCGGTGAAATACCGATGACATAAGAAAACCAGTCCCTGCCGCCGATCTTAACTGGCCCATTAAAATAGAGCAGTGCGGCAACCTCCCTCACCCCCGGCAATTCCGCGACTTTATCCGCTTTCCAGTCCCAAACCATGGAGCTGGACATGTGCATGTTGGAGACCCCTTTCTGCATCACCCAGACATCGGCCTCCATCTCTTCAAGATAGGCGACCATCTGCTCGGACTCACCTTCAAACACGGCGCTGAAAAAGATCACCAGAATAAATGAAACAGCGACAGCCAGGGCGCTAACGATTAAGCGCATCGGTTCGGACAACAAGGTTTTCAGGCTCCAGTAAAGCATTTCAACTCCTGAAGACGACAGCAGGATCGAGTTTGGCGATGAATCGATAGGGCAGATATGCCCCGATCACACACAGCACCAATGCGGCAGCAAAGGTACGTAACAGCGGCACGGCTTCCATCACGGGCACCAGATAGAGTGGTACACGTGTCTCTACCATCCAGGCACCGACAGCTGCCAGCAATATCGCCAATGGATAAGCCAGCAAAATCACCACCAGCGACTCAAGTACCAACTGTTTAACCAAAACATGATCTGGAAAACCCAGGGCCTTCATCACGCCAAAGTTGCGCAGTCGCGCATGCACCGCCGCGAACATAATCATGCCCACCACCAGTAACGCAATGATGTAACCGGCTCCGATTAATACGCCCATCACCGGGCCAAACAGGGTCCGCCCCAGCGCGACGTCGTTTTGTGCGATCGCTTCGGGCAGGAAGACATCCGCCTCGCTCTCCGCCATCTCGATTGCGGCCGCAACCACCTCTTTATCTGCGCCCGGTACTAGCTCGACCAACAGGTAACTCAGTAACGGCAGATTGCTGATATCCCCCACCAGGTCGGAGTCGAAAAAGAAGTCGATCATGTCGTCATAGTTGATGAACGAGAAGGCCGTGAACAACGCCGAGGCCTGTTCGGCGATGCCGGAGATACGGAATTCGAAGTCGGCAACAACGAAAGGGTCGCCGACCTTGAGATCATAGAGCACGGCGAGCGCTTCATCGATAACGATCTCTCTCGGCTGCTCCGCAGCGCGACCGGCCTTGAGCGGTGAAGGGCCACCCGCAGTGTCGTAGACTACAAAAAAGACAGGGCTCTTGCGGTACCCTGCCTGTTCATAGATCACCGGTACCATGGTGATGGGGTGGGCCTCGACCACACCGTCGACCGCCTCGATCTGTTCACGGCTGGGTTGCGGCAACAGCGAACGACTGGCAACAAAATTGGTAACGCCGCTTTGCGCCACGATCAGATCAGCACCTCGGTTAAGCGCCACATTTTTGAGCTGTATAAGCAGACCGGACTGAAACCCTTCAAGTAACAGAATCACTGCCAGGGCGCTGGCAATAGCCCCGCAGGTCAGTAAGGTACGGAACGGCTCATAGATGAGCTGGCGGTAGATCAAATTGAACATCGCGACCCATCTCCCTCACGTACCGCAGCAGCAACTGGAACGCAATACAGCACCATCAGTCCGACTGTTACCGAAACAAGTGAACCGATGATGATGGCAAAACACGCCGCCGCCAGCTGGTCAACACCAGTAAAAGCCAAAGAGCTGATAAACAGGCTCATCGTGAAACCGATACCGGCGAGCCATGCAACACCATACAGATGCTTCCAGGCGACGCCTTCAGGTAACGGCCCGATCTGGAAGCGCACAGCCAGCCAGGTCATGCCGATGATCCCAGGCGGTTTACCCAGAAATAGTCCCAGGACAATGCCAGAGGTAAGCGGCATGAATAATACATCAGCACCAGGGCCCGTCAGCGCTATACCGGCATTGAAGAGAGCGAACACTGACACGATGCCCAGCATGCCCCAGGGGCGCTGACGGCTCTCCATCTTCCGTAACGGAGAATGGATCACACCATTTTTCGTTCCGCTCAGGGGAATCGCGAGTGCCACCACAATACAGGCCCAAGCGGCATGGATACCCGAATTCAACAGTGCTATCCAGAGAAAGCGCCCGGCGGTGGACGGGAAACATCACATATACCAGCAGCCAGGGAACCAGAAATGCACTCGACCATAGCAGCCAGACGTACTGATCGGAAGCCATCGTAATTATTCTCCTTTTATCCAGTCACTAACGGGATAGCGCTCATCCATGGGACGGGAGAGGCCGTCACTCCCCACAATCCGCACATGATGGCGCCCCAGGGCGCGTGGCTCCGGCACACCGCAGGCGTGGGCGATCATCTCCACCTCGTGCACCATGTTCCGGCAGTAGTTGGCCACCCGAACCGACTTGACCTGTGGATCAAGGCCCGCCTGGAGCCGGACATTATGGGTCGTGACCCCCGTGGGGCAGCTGTTTCTATTGCATTTGAGCGCCTGAATGCAGCCCAGGGAAAACATGAAACCGCGTGCGGCATTGACAAAATCCGCCCCGGCACACAGTGCCCAGGCGACATTCGCGGGGGTAATCATTTTTCCCGAGGCGATCAGACGTATCCGCTGCCTGAGCCCGTGCCCGGCCAGCATGTCGGCCACCCGGGGCAGCGCCTCCCTCAGAGGCAGGCCGACATTGTCCATCAATGCCATGGGGGCGGCGCCGCTGCCGCCTTCACCACCGTCCACGGTAATGAAATCGGGTGCGCTTTCGACACCGCGCCGGCCGATCTCCCGGCACAGCTCATCCAGCCACTCACCGCTGCCGACCATCGTTTTGATTCCCACCGGTTTGCCCGTCACCCGGCGGACCCGCTCGATAAAATCCAGCAGTTGCTGCACGCTACCGATCTCGGGATGCCGATTGGGCGAGATGGAATCCTCACCCATGCGGATACCGCGTATGTCGGCCACTTCACGGCTTATCTTGGCGGCAGGCAGAATCCCCCCCTTGCCGGGCTTGGCACCCTGGCTGAGTTTGATTTCGAACAGTTTCACCTCCGGCCGGGCCGCAATGGCACGCAGCTTCTCCTCATCCAGTGCGCCATCGGCGTCGCGTACACCGTAGTTGGCGGTACCGATCTGAAACACCAGGTCACAGCCCCCTTCCAGATGGTAGGGAGAGAGGCCGCCTTCGCCGCTATTCAACCAGCATCCCGCCGCTTTTGCCCCGCGTGAGAGTGCGCGCACTGCCGGGGCGGAGAGTGCGCCAAAGCTCATCCCCGAAATGTTGAAGATGGAAGGCGCGAGATAGGGGTGGCGGCAGTGGGGGCCGATCTCCATGGGCCGCGTACCTACCGCATCACCCTGCAGCGTGGGGAAGGGGCAACCCATAAATATCGGTGTGCCCTCAACGTTCATATTCTTCGTCGAACCGAAGGCGATGGTGTTGTCTGCGCCGCCCGCCGCCCGCTCCACCCACTCCCGCTCGGCGCGGTTGAAAGGCATCTCCTCGCGATCCATGGCAAAGAAATACTGCCGGAAAAACTCCCCCAGCCTGCCGAACAGATAGCGGAAGTGTCCCAGCACAGGATAGTTACGCCGGATGGCGTTACGGCGCTGGGTAACGTCAGCGATAAACACAACACCAGCGATGAGTACCGCAACACCGACTATCAAAACAAAAGAGGCCGACATGATTTCCAGACCATGCGCCACCCAGTCCGGCAGCATGAGACCGTCCGTCCTTGCATCCAGAAGATGCTCAACGCCTTTTTGTGCGCCGTCCATACGATCATCCTCCTCCAATATCACCGGCTATCCATCTGACGCCGTTCACACCGGCGGGTCTCCAACGTCTGCGCGGTCAGATGGGTGCGGGTAAACTCAACGGCCCGGCTACCGCCGGATAAACCTGCATCCCCCCCTGCGGACCGCCGTCTGCCTGAAAAAACGGGGCCATGGGTCAGGTGAGCCTGCGATCCCCACCGCCTGCCTGTCCAGAAGCGGGCCGCAGATAACATTTCATATCCACCATTTCCCGCAGCAGGCTCTCTTCGGCCAGCAGGGCTGCAACGGCCTGCGGGTCAAATTGCCGGCCGGCAAGCTTCGCGATCTCATCCCTGGCAACATCAAAGCTCACTGCTTTACGGTATGGTCGGTCATTTGTCATCGCATCCAGGGTGTCGATTACCGAAAAGAGGCGCGCACCCCAGGGAATGCTCTCGCCAGACAGCCCATCGGGATAACCACTCCCGTCATAACGCTCCTCATGGTGTAAAACAATCTGCGCGGCTTCCTGCATAAACGGCACCGCCACCACAATATCGTATCCACGCCGTGGGTGAGTGCGCATCACACGCCACTCATCACCATCAAGCCTGCCCTGTTTTAACAAAATAGCATCAGGGATCGCTATCTTTCCTATGTCATGCAAAAGCGCACCCCAGTAGATCTGTTTCAGGCTGTCACCGTCATCAGTAAAGCGACGCGCCAGCACCTGTGTATGGCATGCGACACGTTTTGAATGCAGACCGGTCTCATGTTCACGTGCATCAATGGCGGCCGCTAAACTTTCAACCAGTGAAAGATAGGCTTCATCAAGCGCTCGCCGACTAGTTCGAACAGCTATCTCACCGAGATAACACCCTTCGCAGCAAAAATAGCTGCCGCCGCGCAGAACCATTTTTTCCGGTGGCATCACATTTCCACACTGATGACAATGCTGCGAGCCTGATAAGGAATTATTTGCGTTCAAAATATTTACTTTTGTCATCTAGGAAAATCGGGCGCAGAACGTAGATTCGTCATAGATACTCGTTTACTGCGTTCCGGAACCGGCTTCCAGTTGCGGTACACCCCCCCTTTAGATCACTGACAAAGGGCTCCAGTAGCTCCACAGCCTGCCGTTGCGCGTCCATCTGCGCCTCGACCCCGCCTCTGCTGAGCGGCCAGGCGAGCTCGGGCAGGTCGGGTTCCACGACCACAACAGGTGCGCTACAACCGCAACGACAATGGTGGAAGGCGAGCGCCTGGTCGGACAAATACCAGGGGCGCTTGCGGTAAAGCAGCAGATAGAGCATCTCCACCAGTGACCACGGCTGTCGTAACGCGTGTGCCAACCCCTCCGGGCCTTCGCGATGAACCGACACATGATGAACGATCAGTGCGTCCAGTTGGTGCTGGCAACAGATCGCTTCGGTAGAAGCTAACTCAATGGTCGCGCCATCGCTATACAGTTCCCCGTCGATCTCCACCGGCCGGTACAAAACCGGCATCGCGGCACTGGCCATGATGCGCGGCGCCAGCTCTCCCGCTGAGAACAGGGTTTTAGTCCCCTGGGTCAGGTTAGTCGCAAGACTGTAAAAAGGGATCCGGCATGTCTCGAACGTCTGTGCAGTGAGGTTATTGCGGATAAACTCAATGGCAGTGCTATTGTCAGAAAAACCGCTATAGCCGCGCCCCTTGCGTACTATCATCTGCCAGAAAAAACGGGGCCAGGCATCGGGGGCCCAATACTCCCGGGTGTGGACGTTCGCAATCGTTTCAGTCCAGTCCTGTATGTCGGTACCACTGGCATAGACACCACCGACTAATGCACCGGCACTACATCCGGCAACCGCGGCGACTTCGATCCCCAACTGCTCCAGTGCCAGTAGAAATCCAGTGTGGGCGAATACGCCGCGGCCGCCGCCCGAACTCAGTACCACGCCAATCTTCATAGGCTTTCCCATAAAATCAGTTAGCCGAGGTGGACTCGTGACAAAAACACGAGGGGTGTTTGTAATGCTCGGTGGTATATTCATCCGCCAGTCTCACCATTAATTGCTGCGGATCAGCATCATATATCACCTGCGCACCGGTCGCTTTATCACCGAAGCTGGCAACAATGTCTGGAATCTTTGCGGTGATACCACCACTCCCCTCCAGCACGCCGATCAATTTTCCTTCATCGTAGGCAATCGCAAATTCACCCAGCGTTCCAGAGCGACCGCCGAGGATGATCACCATGTCGCTGGAACGGATATTGGTTACCTCCCGTCCCATCAGACCACTGCCGGTATAGATCAGAACATCGAAACAGTCGGAAGGCGAGTGATACTTGTGGACATGTTCATCCAGACTCAACGCCGGGGAGACCCCCACAGAGAGACCACCGCTGCTGGTCGCACCGCGAGCACATTCAAAAGGGAGTCCGGGGCAAGCCCCGGTAATCAGTACAAATCCCCGTTTGGCAATTGTCTGTCCCAATTCATAGGCCATTTCTTTTGCATGTGGTAACTGATCATTATCCGCCGACCCCATGACACCCACCGTGAGACGCATCCCCGGTGCCTTGTCGAGAAACGTCTCCGGCCGCTGTAGAAATTTCTCTTTACATTGTTCCGAGCAGAAATAGTAACTGCGGCCCTTGTATTCGGCCACCGCTTTCGCGTCACGCGGATCAAGCTCCATTAAACAGACAGGGTCACGAACCATCGTCAACTCTCCTCATTGCCGTTAGAAATGACATCTTCATTGCGAGCACTATAACCAACGCCTGACACTCCAGCCCAACAGTTCGGCCAATCGCGGTACCCAGCGCCGTTGCCGCCAGCGTGAGGCACACACCGCAGAAGCCTCCGTCAGGTCGGCCTCGAACTGAGCTTGCAATCGGCCACAAAAATCGGGGTCATGACTGACCAGGTTCAATTCATAATTCTGAAACAGACTACGATAATCGAGGTTGGCGGTACCTAACGTTACCCACTTTCCATCCACAATGGCAACCTTGGCATGTAACATCCTGGGCAGGTATTCAAAGATCCTGACCCCGGCATCCAGTAGATGTGCGTAGACTGCGTTGGCGGCCCAGCGCGCGAGCCTCACATCACTTGTACGCGGCACTAACAGGCGAACCTCAACGCCCCGTTTGACGGCAGCAAGCAGTACCTTTTGTGTATGGTGATCCGGCACAAAATAGGGCGTCGTCAAACAGATCTGCTTTTCGGCACTGCCAAAAGCATCGGCATAGATGCAGGCAAGCCGACGACGACAGGCACGGCTCTGATTGGGGACCAGCACACTGCTGGTCTGCGTCTCCTCTTCTGGCAATCGCTGCCGATCCCCCTGCCAAAACGCGTCAAATAACTCGGCGGCTTGCAGCGCCAGATTTCCCTTGAAAAAGGCGTGGGTATCTCGCCAACGTGCGGTCCCAAAATAGTGTTGTGAACTTTGTCGATGAATATTAAATCCACCCAGAAAAGCCTCTTGACCATCAACCACCAGTAACTTTCGATGATCACGCCGATTGTACTGAAGCGGCTCACGCCAGTGCCAGCGATGGAAATGACGCACCGTCACCCCCGCCTGCTTAAGCCCTCCTCCTAGTGAGTGGTAAAACTGAAACAGCGATCCAAGTGCATCCACCAGCAGGCGAACCTGCACACCCGCCCCTGCCCTTTCAGACAACGCCTGAGCAAAACGACGGCCCACTTCATCATCGGCAAAGATATAGGTCTCCATCCATACTTCTTTTTTGGCATTAGCAATCGCTGCAAGCATGGCCTCAAACAGCAGGTCACCTTCGATAAACAGTTGCACTGCATCACTACCCTCCGTCGGTTCTGGATTGCACGCACAACTGTCTATCGTTGCATTCACAGCATTAATGCAAAACGCCGCACTTCACATTAGGCAGAGACAAATCATTCATGAGCACAACACTCGCCACGACACCAGATACAGTGACAGTCGATATGACCACAGGTGACATCCTTGCGCTGACTCTCGTAGCAGCGTTTACTGTAAGTGCTGATCTGTTTTCACCTTGTTTCACATCCTCTCCCGAGTGCTATTTTTGTGTAGCTCCAGCTGTATGCTCCTGATGCTCCTCCCAGAGCATAGTGTTGCACACACCTTTGGTTTTTTTTGAAAGGGAAGTCGGCGATAATACGAATATTCCGGGATTACTGCAAGTGAGACGAAATCTTACAGGACGCCATTTTGGAGCCCGTAGATATTGTGTGAGTACGGTTGGCTTAGATAAAAAATGATTCGAGCCTGCATAAGAAATAGAGTAGAGAAACGTCAGGAAAAGATGAGACTGGCAGGACTCACAATTATCTTGAGAATGCCCGTCGTATCCCCGGCTGACGCGATAAAACCACCGGCCCTGCTTGCCGGTCAAGGTATCTACGTTGTGATAATGCTGGTCGCCTTCTGATCTACAACACAATCATTACGACTGGGACCATAGTTTCACAAATGCCTTCTCAATAATGTCATCCATATGCCCATCCACCAGACTTACAAATCTATCGTTATTGATATGCGCTTCTTTGTCCAGTGCTTCGGTCTGCATTGCCAAACGTGCGGCGCACCTATCTTCATAGTGCTTAAGCCACGCTGCGTACGGTCTCGTTACGTCCGATAATCGCTCGTGCATCGGCGTGCGCCGCGTACCGTTTTCCTTATACCTCCTGATATGAACTGACACACCGGCCTGAACAGAGCCGAATCCCATTTTTGCCGCGCACGGATACAGATGCTCGCCACGGCACCGCGCCCGTTATCCTGCAGAATCTTTCATGGGTGAACCGCTTTGAAAAAATAATGTACTCGAGCAACACTCATTCAACAGACAAACGATATAGAATCTCATAATATAGCTACTTCGTGGTTGAAATATAAAACCTGGTCTTGTCCTTGCTGACAAACAGACGACTTACAGTAGTGGAAAGCGCAGCCGAACCCTTAAAGAACCGCTGCAGGATAACCGGCCAGGATACAGACATTTCCCGGTCACAAAAGGAGAAGAAACCACTTTCATGGGCACTCTGCGAAGACTAATACAAATTTCATGGGCGATCAGTGGTCACATCGTCTGGCTGGGGCTGGTGTCCAGTCACCTTATGCGCCCTTCCATCAGCCCGGCACACCGCTTGTCGCAGGTACTGGAAAAGCTCGGCACAACATTCGTCAAACTGGGACAGGGACTCAGCCTGCGCCAGGATATTCTGCCCGATGACTATGTGGAAGCCCTGCAAAGCCTGCAAGGCCACGTAAAGGCTTTTGACAGCAAGGTGGCCCGCAGGGAGATCGAACAGGCGCTGGGTGACTCCATAGAAAACCTGTTTGCCGAATTTGACGACACGCCACTGGCAGCTGCCTCCATCGCACAGGTCCACAGGGCGAAATTGCCGGATGGACGCAGAGTAATCATCAAAGTAAGAAGGCCTGGCCTGCTGGACCAGGTATCACAGGATATTCGTCTGCTTAAGTTAGTACTGCGAATCGTGTTATCACTCGTACCACAGCTGCGGCAATACTCCCTGCTGGAAATTGTTCGTGAAAGCGGCCTCAGCCTGAACAAGGAGATGGATTTTCGCCAGGAGATGCGTAATATTCACCGCTTTCATGAGGCCTTCAAAGAGTCATCAACCGTTCATATCCCTGCCGCCATAGCGGCGCTTTGCACCGAGTCGGTCATGGTTCAGGAGATGAGTAGTGGCCGACTGGTAAACGATCCTTCTGTACAGAAAGATGGCCCACAGTTGGGGATCAATTTTTCAGACGCCTACCTCCATCAGTTCTTTGTCATGGGCTGCATTCACGCCGACCCACACCCCGGCAATCTGTTCATCATGGACAACGGCAAAATCTGTTTTCATGATTTCGGCCTGGTGGGGCTCATCGATATCACAACACGACGCAAGCTGGCCGGCTTTTTCCTGGCGCTGATCAACCAGGACAGCGAGTGGTTGCTCGACGCCTACCTGGACCTGGGGTTTCTCGGCGGCGATGTGGACCGGCAACAGGTGCAAAGAGGACTGGATGAACTCATTCAGGAGTATTCCAGCCTGACCGTTAAGGATTGGTCGCTGGCGACAGCCCTGCTGAGTGCAGTCCGCATGGGCTGGGGATTCCAGCTGCGCATGCCCTACCATCTGTTATTAATAATACGCGCCCTGTTAATCATGGAATCCACCCTGCGCAGCCTGGATCCTGAATTCAATATGATGGCTTACTGGAAGGACAAAGGAACAACCCTGATGACAACCGCCCTTAAAGAACAGGAGAGCAGCCCAGGCATAACACGCCTCAAATACGAAGCGGCGGTGATTGCCCAGGAATTACCCGCGGTGCTGGTGCGATTGCTCAGGAACTCGCGCTCAGGCAAGTTTGAAATTCCGCTGCATCATCATGGACTGCGGGATTTTGAAAACCATGTCGATCGCAGCAGTAACCGGATTTCCCTGGCCCTGGTCGCACTGGGGCTCTATATCGCGTCATCATTACTGGCGCAGAGTGATTTGAAACCGTTAATCGCCGGCATACCGCTGATCGCCCTGGGTGGTTACACCCTGGCTTTGTGGGTGACTTTCCGCCTGTTACGAGGCATATCACATTCAGGACGTGTATAGATTGAAGTAAACTGCAACACATTATGCTGAACTGTCAAAACACATTTCAACCAACGACCCTTACACAGGGAGAGAAAAATGACAAATCGACTTTATGATATCGATGATATTATTGAAAGCCTGAAGCAGCAGAAAGATGAAATAAAACTTCAGATCCATCTGGCAAGAGCTGAAGCGCGTGATGAATGGCCTGAGCTTGAAAAGAAATTCGATGAGCTCAGGAACAAGGCAGATGCGCTACGTCAAGCGACGGGCGATGCATCGAGTGACGTTATTGAAGCCGTTAAACTCGTTGCCGACGAAATCAGACATGGATTTGATCGCATACGCAAACTAATGTAAAAAGGAAGTAACGCAAGCGGAATTAAGCAAACAAAAGCCCCAATAATAATAGCCAAGCCCAGGACCTGGAGGGAAACGATGCAAGAGCTGCAATCTGCCACCGTTATCGGCCTGTTTGCGCTGCTGATCGTGGCCACGCTGGTCGGGTTGCTGGGAGTATCACGCTGGCTCGGCGGCTACCGGCCACAGTGGGACAAGGAACAACCCTACGAGTGCGGCATCCCTCCCACTGGTGACGCCCGCGTACAGATTCCGATACGTTTCTATGTGGTCGCCATCTCCTTTCTGATATTCGATATTGAAGCGGCCTTCCTGTTTGCATGGGCGGCGGCCTATTGGGAGCTGGGGGTACAAGGGGTGATTGGGGCCAGCGTGTTTATCCTGATCCTGTTGTCTGGCTTGGTTTACGAGTGGCGTAAAGGAGGTCTGTCATGGAGCCCGGACAGAACAGGCAAGGACCTCTGACAGGGGTTTTCAGCAAACTGGAAGAGAGCGTCGCCTGGGGCCGTAAGTATTCGTTATGGCCGTTCAATTTTGGCCTGTCATGCTGCTTTGTCGAGATGATGACGGCGTTTACGCCGCGCCACGACATCGCCCGCTTCGGCGCCGAGGTGATGCGCGGCTCACCACGTCAGGCGGACCTGTTGATCGTCTCGGGTACCGTGTTCGTCAAGATGGCACCGATGATCCTGCGCCTCTATCACCAGATGCTCGAACCCAGGTGGGTCATCTCCATGGGCTCCTGCGCCAACTCCGGTGGCATGTACGATAGTTATAGTGTGGTGCAGGGGGTGGATCAGATCCTGCCGGTGGATGTCTATGTGCCCGGCTGTCCACCGCGGCCCGAGGCGCTATTGCAGGGCCTGGTGATGTTGCAGGAGGCGGTCGGCAGTGAACGCCGCCCCCTCGGTCTGCGGGTGGAAGGATAGCGTATGCAACATCACGCTGTGCAGCCAGAACTGACAGCGCAATTGCAGGCACGTTTCCATGCCATTCCCGACAAGCTGCCCCACGACAGCATCGAGACCCTGTCTCTCCCCGCTGAACAACTTACCGAGACGCTGGCCTTCCTCAAACACGAGGCCGAACCCCGTTTTGAGATGCTCTTCGATCTGTCCGCCATCGACGAGGCAGGACGGGGGGGAGGACTGACGGTGTTCTACCAGTTACTGTCCCTCTCAGGGAACGCCGACCTGCGCCTCAAGGTGAGTCTGTCCGAAGAGTCCCCGCTCCTGCCCAGCGCCTGCGCCGTATGGCCCGCCGCCAACTGGTATGAGCGCGAGCTCTATGACATGTTCGGCATCCACATAGACGGGCACCCCGACCTGCGCCGCATCCTGATGCCCGAATACTGGGAAGGCCACCCGTTGCGCAAGACCCATCCCAATCGCGCCACCGAGATGCCGCCCTACCGGCTACCGGAGGCGCGTTATCGCCAGATTCTCGAAAGTTACCGCGCCGAGGACTATAGCGAGCCGGGGGACAATGACGGGGAGATGATCCTTAACGTTGGCCCCAACCACCCCGGCACCCACGGCCTGTTGCGTCTGGTGGTGCGACTGGCGGGCGAAGAGATCCGCGATGTGCGCCCCGATATCGGTTTTCATCATCGCGGCGCGGAAAAGATGGCCGAACGCCACACCTATCATAATTACATCCCCTACACTGACCGCATCGATTACCTGGCCGGCGTACAGAACGAACTACCCTATGTGCTGGCGGTGGAACAGCTCGCCGGGATTAGCGTACCGCAGCGCGCCGAGGTCATCCGGGTCATGCTCTGCGAACTGTTCCGCATCTCGAGCCATCTGGTGTGGCTCTCCAGCTATGCGCACGACCTGGGGGCGATGGCCCCACCCTTCTACGCCTTTCGCGACCGCGAATACCTGTTCGATGTCATCGAGCTGATCACCGGCGGGCGCATGCACCCCGCCTTCTTCCGCATCGGCGGCGTGGCGCTGGAGCTGCCAGAGGGGTGGCGCGAGGCGCTGCAAGGCTTCCTGGAACGCATGCCTGCCGCCATTGATGAGTATGAGACGCTGCTCACCCGCAATCCGATCCTGCGTGCCCGCACCCGCAGCATCGGGGTGTTGTCCACGGCACAGGCCATCGACTGGGGCGTCAGCGGGCCCAATCTGCGGGCCTGCGGCCTGGACTGGGATCTGCGCAAGAAGCGTCCCTACAGTGGTTATGAACAATACGACTTCGAGATCCCCACCGCCATCGAGGGCGATGCCCTGGCCCGCGCCGAGGTACGCGTGGAAGAGATCCGCCAGAGCCTGCGCATCGTCGAGCAGGCGATGCAGAACATGCCCGACGGCCCGATCCTCTCCGACCAGGCACGGCATGCCTTTCCACGCAAGGAGGCAACACTCGAAGACATTGAGACCCTGATTCATCATTTTATCAACACGGGCCGGGGGATGAGCTTTCCGCCCGGGGAAAGCCTGTTTATTACCGAGGCGCCCAGGGGCATGAACGGTTATTTCGTCATCAGCGACGGCTCAGAACACCCATACCGGCTACGTATTCGCACCCCCTCCTTTCCCCATGTTCAGACCCTGGCGTTACTCGCCCGCGGTCACTTGATGGCGGACCTGTTCGCCATCCTCGGTTCTATTGACTATATCCTGTCGGATCTGGATCGGTAGGGGGAACGGTGTCCAACATGATCACGCTACAGGAACTGGAAAGACATCTGGCGCAACTGGCGCCCGATCACCCGGAGCGCCGCGCGGCGGTGGTGCCTGCGATGCAGGCCCTACAGGCCGAGCGCGGCCACCTCGATGATGCGGCCGTCGCGGAGGTGGCACAGCTCACCGGACAGTCGACCACCGAGGTCGAGGAGCTGGCGACCTTTTACAGCCTGATCTATCGCCGCCCAGTAGGCCGACACGTGCTTCAGATCTGCGACAGTGCCTGTTGCAGCATGCGCGGTGCCGATCGGTTGTTGGCGTCGGCGGAAAAAACCAGCGACGTCTCGATGGGAGAGGTGACGTCGGACGGAACCCTCAGCGTATTACCCAGCATCTGTCTGGGGCTATGCGACCGGGCACCCGCGGCACTTATTGATGGCGAGGCGCTGGGACCATTGGATGAGGCCGCCCTGGAGGCACTGCTGCGGCGCCTGCGAGGGAAGGGGTAACGCCATGGAGGCTATACTGACACGCCACCTTGATCCCGCCAAACCGCTGGGCCTGGAGGCCTACCGGGCCGCCGGCGGTTACCGCAGCCTGGCCGCGGCCTTCGATCTCAAGCCCGAGGCAATTATCAGGACGGTGGAAGCCGCCAATCTGCGCGGTCGCGGCGGGGCCGGCTTTTCCTGCGGCCTGAAATGGCGCTTCCGCGGACTGGATGCGCCCCGTCCGCGGTATCTGGTCTGCAACCTGGACGAATCGGAACCCGGCACCTTCAAGGATCGTCATTTACTCTATGGCGGCCCGCACCAGATCCTCGAGGCGGTTATCGTCGCCGCCTATGCCCTGCAGGTTGAAAGAGCCATCATCTTCATCCGCGGGGAGTACGCCCACGGCGCGGCGCGGCTGACACTGGCCCTGGCCGAGGCCAAGGCGGCGGGGCTGGTGGGGGCCAACATCGACGGCAGTGGCTTCGATCTAAAGATAGAAATACATCTCAGCGCCGGACGTTACATCTGCGGCGAAGAGACCGCGCTGCTCAACGCCCTGGAAGGACGACGCCCCAATCCCCGCCACAAACCACCGCGCCCCAGCGTCAAGGGACTGTGGGGGCAACCCACCACCACCAACAACGTCGAGACCCTCGTCAATGTGCCGCACATCCTGCTCAACGGCGCCGACTGGTTCTGTGGTCTCGGCGTCAACGGCGGATGCGGCCCCAAGCTATACGGGGTCAGCGGCAAGGTACATCAGCCGGGGCTGTTCGAACGCCCCATGGGCACCACGGCGCGGGAGCTAATCTTCAACCACGGCGGCGGCCTTGCCGAAGGACGCACCCTGCTCGGCTTCCTGCCCGGCGGGGCCTCGACCGCCTTCCTGCTTCCCGAACACCTCGATATGCCGATGGACTTCGACCCCGTTGCCAGGGCAGGGTCACGGCTCGGCACCGGCGGCATCATCGTACTGGACGACGCCAGCTGCCCGGTAGCGATAGCCCTGAACCTGATGCGCTTCTTCGCCCGCGAGTCCTGCGGCTTCTGCACTCCCTGCCGCGATGGCCTGCCGTACCTGGAACAGATCCTGGCGGCCATCCACGCCGGTGAAGGCCGAGCGGAGGACCTCCCCCTGCTGGAGGAACTGTGCGACAAGATCGCCCCACAATCGTTTTGCGCCTTTGCCCCCGGTGCCATCATGCCACTCACCAGTAGCCTGCACTGTTTTCGTGAGCATTACGAACAACATATCGCGACCGGTCGCTGCCCGTTTGACGCAGCCAATGAGGGAGGGGCTTAAGCATGGGGATGATCCGTATCGACGGCCGCGACATTCCTTTCGAAGAGGGCGACAACGTACTCAAGGCCGCGCTGGCGGCGGGCGTCGAGATCCCCCATTTCTGCTACCACGATGCGCTGGGCAGCCTCGGCGCCTGTCGCTTGTGCGCCGTCGAGATCACGCCCGAGGAGCCAGACCCTCTGAATCCAAACAAGCGCCCGCGGGTGATGATGGCCTGTCTCGAACCCGCCAGAGAGGGGCTTGAGCTCTCGCTCTCTGCGGCGGCAGCTCGCGGTGCCCGCGAGGGGGTGATCGAGTTGCTGATGACCAACCATCCCCATGACTGTCCGGTCTGTGACGAGGGTGGTGAGTGTCACCTCCAGGATATGACCGTGGCCTGTGGCCCACCCTATCGCCGCTATCGTGGACGCAAGCGCACCTTCCCCAACCAGTATCTGGGGCCCCTGGTCCATCACGAGATGAACCGCTGCATCACCTGCTATCGCTGCACCCGCTTTTACCGCGACTATGCGCTGGGCGACGACTTCGGGGCGATGCGCCTACGCAACGAAGTCTATTTCGGCCGCTTCCAGGAGGGTCCGCTGGAGAGTCCCTTCGCCGGCAACCTGGTCGAGGTCTGCCCCACCGGCGTCTTTACCGATGCCCTGTTTCGGCAACACTTCACCCGGGGCTGGGAGCTGGAGACGGCGCCCTCCATCTGCCCGCATTGCAGTGTCGGCTGCAATACCCTGCCCGGAGCACGGGACGGCACGCTGCGCCGGGTGCGTAATCGCCATCACCCCGAACTCAACCGCTGGTTTCTGTGTGACCGCGGCCGTTACGGCCACCAGTACAGCGAGCACGTCGCCCGACCACTGCTACCCCACATCGCGGGCGAGACGGTCAGCTACCACAAGGCCGTTGCCGCCGCCGCTGAACAGATCAAAGTCGCCGGGGCCGGCCTGGGCGGCCTCGGCTCTGCGCGCGAAGACCTGGAAGGCAATGCCCTGTTGCGAGCCTTGATGACCAGACTTAACGGGGGCTTCGCCGCCTTTAGCGATCCCGCGCTCGAAGCGGCCACGGCCGGCGCCGTCAGCCAGCACCATAAAGCACCCTCCCTGGTCGAGATGGAACAGGCTGACGCGGCCCTGATCGTGGGCGATCTCACTGCCCATGCGCCAATGATGGACCTGGCCCTGCGCCAGGCCTACCGGCAGGGCGCCCCGCTTGCCGTGCTTCACAACACCCCCACCCCACTGGCGCGCCTCGCGGCCACGGCACTGACCGTGTCACCGCGCGAGATGGGCGCGCACCTGTCGCGCCTGAGCGAACTGGTGGCAGATCCCGCCACCGGTTCAGGCAATGAGGCAGCGCTGATTGCTATCGCGGCCTGCTTGACAGCGGCCCGGCAACCGATCGTAGCAGGCGTGGTCGAGACCCTTAGCGCGCTGGAGATTGCAGCCCTGGCACAACTGACCACGGTGCTGGGAGCACGTGCCAGACTCACTTATGCCCTGCCCGGCGCCAACGCCTACGGGGCGGCCTTGCTGGCCCCGACGGGCAGCAGCACCGCGCTGCTGGAGGCGGTCGAGACGGGCCGGATCCAGACCCTGATCGTGGCGGGCAATGATCCCCTCGGCGATACCCGTCTCGGTTCCCGCTGGCTCGCGGCCCGCCAACGCCTTGATACCCTCATCGTCCTCGATTGCATCGCTACCGCCACTGCCGAGGCTGCGGATATCCTGCTGCCGGTAGCGGCCTGGACAGAGCGTAGCGGCAGCTTCGTCAATTACGAAGGCCGCGCCCAGGGCTTCGCCCCTGTGTTCCAACGCCCTGAACCCTTGCCCACCATAACAGAGGTGATCACGGACCTGGCCCAGGTTCTTGACCTCGCCCTGCCGGATGTAGCAGCAGTGCTTAGCGATGTCTTCCCCGGCTACCAGGCACCCGCCCCTGGCGCACACGGGGCAGCTATACCTGTGTTCCCACTGCCCGCGCGAATCGATACGGTCAGCCACCCGGATCGCGGACTCGATCACGGACCCTGGCAGGCCGCACTGGCAGCCTGGTACGGTGACGATCCCCTCGCCAGCTTCGCCCCGGCCCTGATGGAACTCACACCGGCAGTCGTCGCTCGCATCGCCCCGGTGGCAGCGCGTACTAAAGGCATCGAAGACGAGACGCAGGTCATGCTGCGGGGACCGGCCGGAACCCTGACCCTGCCGGTACAGCTCGATGACGGCGTGGCCGTAGACACGGTTGCCCTTACACGCGCGATGCTTGTTCAGCTGGGCATCGGTCATGGCGACCCGATCGACATGGAGATCATTTCATGAGCATGGGCCAGATATTGCTCACCCTCACAGGCCTGGTACTGGTGCTGCTGGGGCTGGTGCTCGTCGTCGCGCTGATGGTCTACGGCGAACGCCGCTTTCTCGCCCTGCTGCAGGATCGCCTTGGTCCCAACCGTGCAGGCCCCTTTGGCCTGCTACAACCCGTAGCCGACACCCTCAAGCTGGTGACCAAGGAGGCCTTCGTGCCCCCCCTGGCCGATCGCAGCGTCTATACCATCGCTCCGATCATCGTCCCGCTGACGGTGCTGCTCAGCTTTGCCGTGGTGCCACTAAGCGAGGACTGGTGGCTGGCCGATCTCAATATCGCCCTGCTCTTTATACTGGCGCTCTCTTCGTTACGGGTCTACGGCATCATGCTCGGTGGCTGGGCCTCTAACAGCAAATACCCTTTGCTCGGCGGCCTGCGCGCCGCCGCGCAGATGATCAGCTACGAGTTGCCGATGGGGCTCGCCCTGGTGGGCGTAGTAATGTTGAGCGGTTCCTTCAGCCTGGTGGAGATTGTCGCCGCGCAGGCGCAGGCGCTGCCCTATATCCTGTTACAACCCCTCGGTTTCATCATCTTTCTGGTGTGCGGGATCGCCGAGACCAACCGTCTCCCCTTCGATCTGCCGGAGGCGGAAAACGAACTCGCCTCGGGCTACAACACCGAATACGGCGGCATCAGATTCGCCTTCTTCTATTTGGGAGAATACATGGGGGTGCTGCTCATCGCAGCACTGGTGACAGTGCTGTTTCTGGGCGGCTGGCACGGCCCCTGGCTGCCCGGCGTGGTGTGGTTTGCGTTGAAGACCCTGGCACTGATATTCCTGTTCTATTGGCTGCGCACCAGTCTGCCACGGCTGCGCTACGACCAGCTGATGGATTGCGGCTGGAAGCTGATGCTGCCGGCCGCGTTGATCAACCTGCTGTTCACCGCCGTGCTGGGGTTATTCTGGATGGAGGGGTAGACACTAATATGGATAGAAAAACAGATGAATAAAAAACGGGCCCCAGCCACGCTCGTCAGGCTGTGGCGGTCGCTGAGGGCGACCCTGCGCCACGCCTGGGCGCGACGTGAGACGGTCTCTTACCCAGGGGTCAAACGGGCCCTGCCCGCGCGCTGGCGCGGGCGCATCGTGCTCACCCGGGATCCCGACGGTGAGGAACGCTGCGTGGCCTGTTATCTGTGCTCGGCGGTGTGCCCGGTGGACTGCATCCACCTGCAGGCCAAACAACGAGACGACGGCCGGCGTTATCCGGAGACATTCAGCATCAACTTCAGCCGCTGCATCTTCTGCGGCTTTTGTGAGGAGGCCTGTCCAACACTGGCGATCCAGCTGACGCCTGACTTTGAGATGTGCGAGCAGCGTCATGAGAGCCTGGTGTACGACAAGGATCAGCTGCTGATCGACGGCCAGGGTAAGCACCCCGGCTACAATTTTTACCGCCATGCCGGGGTCGCGCTCCCCGGCAAGGCCATCGGCGCGGGCGACGGGGATGCGCCGCCGGTAGATCGCGATACCAATCTGCCATAGCAGAGGGACTCGACAACAATGATAACAACCACCCGACCAACACGGACAAGCCATGTATGAGGTCATTTTTTATCTCACCGCTGCCATTGCGGTGATTGCGGCAGGTGCGATTGTGGTGCTGCGTCATCCGGTACACGCTGCGCTGTACCTTATTGTCGCGCTGCTGGCACTGGCGCTGCTGTTCTTCCTGCTCGGCGCACCGTTGGTGGCCGCGCTACAGGTGATGCTTTACGCCGGGGCGATTATGGTGTTGTTCCTGTTCCTGATGATGGTGATGAACCTGCGTCCTCAGCCGGGTCGCCCTCTATCCTTGCCGGTCGGTTGGCAGGGGCCGGCACTGTTGTCGCTGCTGCTGTGGCTGGAGATCTTTCTGTTGCTCGGCAGAGCATCACCGGACGATGCAGGCAGTGCAATGGTCATCGAACCCAGGGCGGTGGGGATGGCCCTGTTCGGCCCCTACCTGGTGGTGGTTGAAGCCGCTGCCATCCTGTTACTAGCGGCACTGGTGGGCGCCCTCTATCTGAGCCGCAGGGGGCGGGCATGATCCCGCTGACCCATAGCCTGGTCATCGCCGCGCTGCTGTTCACGCTGGGACTCGCGGTGGTGCTATTGCGACGTGAGCTGCTGTTCGTATTGATGGGGCTGGAGCTCATGTTCAATGGCGTCGCCCTGACGGCGGTGGCGGCGGGCCAGCACTGGGGTAATGCCGATGGCCAGGTGTTGACCATCTTTCTGATGGCGGTCACCGCCGCTGAACTGGTAGTGGCGTTGATCCTGGTGTGGCTGGCCTTTCAACACTTCGGGGCGGTGCGGGTGGATGAGCTCAGCCGGCTGAGGGAGGATGCCAAATTGAAGGGGAATGCTAGAGGAGACACATCATGAGCCAGTGGCTGTGGTTGATTCCCGGATCACCGTTACTGGGTGCGCTGATCATCGCGCTGCTGGGTGAGCGGATACAGCGGCGACACTTCGCCATAGTGGCCAGTTGTGCCACGGCCGGGGCCTTTCTGGCCGTGCTCCTGGCGTGGCTGATGGGCGCCGCCAGCCACCCGTTGCAGCAAACCCTTTACACCTGGGTGGCGGTAGGCGACTGGCGACCGACAATCGGGTTCACCCTCGACCGCCTTGCCCTAGTGATGGTGAGCGTGGTCAGCGGCGTGGGGCTATTGATCCATCTCTACTCGATGGCCTTCATGGCTGGAGAGAAGGATCAGCGCCGCTACTATTTTTTCCTTAACCTGTTTCTGTCCGGCATGCTGATCCTGGTGCTGGCCGACAACCTGTTGCTGTTATATCTGGGCTGGGAACTGGTCGGGCTGTGCTCCTTTGCCCTGATCGGTTTCTGGTACCGGGACCCGGTGCGGGCCGCTGCCGGGCGCAAGGCCTTTACCGTCACGCGGGTCGGTGACACGGCGCTGGCAATCGGCATCTTCCTTCTGTTCAGTCAGTTCCATGAGCTGTCGTTATCCGCCCTGCTCACCAGCGCCACCGCTCAGTGGGAACAGGGCTCGACGCTGGCCACCCTGACCGCGTTGCTGATCCTGGGCGGCGCAGTGGGCAAGTCGGCGCAGTTGCCATTGCAGGTGTGGTTACCGGATGCCATGGCTGGACCCAGCCCGGTCTCTGCCCTGATCCACGCCGCCACCATGGTCACTGCCGGAGTCTATCTGATCGCCCGCACCCACCCCCTGTTCGAACTGGCACCCCAGGTCCAGTGGCTGGTGGCGGCCATCGGCACGCTGACCATCGTCTATGGCGCCAGTGCCGCCCTGGCGCAGACCGACTTCAAGCGGGTACTGGCCTACTCCACCATCAGCCAGATCGGCTATATGTTTCTGGCCCTCGGCTGCGGCGCCTACGCCCTGGCGCTGTTCCATCTCACCACGCACGCCTTCTTCAAGGCCCTGCTGTTTCTCTCTGCGGGCGCGGTGATCCGCGCCGGCGGCGATGAGCACGACATCCATCGCCTGGGCGATCTCGGCCGCCATCCATCTCTGGCCCGCTGGAGTTTTCTGATCGGTGCGGCGTCATTGGCCGCACTACCATTTATCACTGCCGGCTTTTACAGTAAGGACGCCATCCTCGCGGCTACCTGGGCAGCACCGGCGGGACCTCTGTTGTGGGCGTTCGCCGCTGTCGGCGCCCTGCTGACGGGTGGCTATATCTTCCGTGCCTATCTGCTGGTATTCCACGGTTCAGGGCCCAGGGACTCAACCGCCTCACTGCCCCGTTCCATGGCATTGCCGTTGCTCATACTGGCCGCGCTTAGCATCACTGCCGGTTTCATCGAACTGCCGGAAGGCTGGCCCGGTCCCCACCTCTGGAGCGCATGGCTGGAAGATGAACTCGGCCTCGCGGCCATGCCTCCGACAGGCGCTGTCCATCGCCTCCAGGTCATCGGCGCTCTGCTTCCCCTCGCGGGTATCGCCCTGGCGCTTGTCCTCGTTCGCCGGGAACGGGCAGGCCAGCCATTGCCGCTGACGACATTCCTGCGCAGCGGCTGGGGTTTTGATGCCCTCTATCGCGTGGCCCTGGTGCAACCCTACCAGGCCCTGGCGCGCAGCCTGGGACGTGTCGTTGAGGCGAGGATCATCGAGGGTGGGCTGTCGGGGCTGGCCCGCGGCTTCTGGACGGTAGCCCGGGGCTGCCGCTACTGGGTGGAACATGGCACCCTGGAGCGCGGACTCGGGATACTGATCTCGGGACTGCGGTTCGGGCATGTGATGCTGAATGCGACCCAGAATGGGATGCTGAGCCGCTATGCCCTGGCGATGGCAGCCGGTGCGCTGACCCTGTTGGGCTACTGGATATGGGGGGGCTAACACGATGCCGTGGTTAAGCATACTGATATTCCTGCCTCTGCTCGGAGGGCTCCTGATCTGGCTGACTGCACGGGGCAGGACAGCCTATGCACGCTGGTTCGCGCTGGTGGTCACTGGCACCGAACTGCTGATTGTCCTGGGCCTGTGGTGGGCCGCAGCCCCGGCCGAGGGCGGTTATTTTTATGAGGAACGCGCACCCTGGATCCCCACCGTCGGCATCCAGTACCTGTTGGCGATGGACGGCATCAGCCTGCTGCTGGTGCTGTTGACTGCGCTGCTCGCTCCGGTCGCGGTACTAGCCTCATGGAATGCTGTGCGCCACAACTGGCCCGCGTTCGCCTTCCTGCTGCTCGCCACGCAGGCGGGCATCATGGGAGTATTCCTGGCGCTGGATCTGGTGTTGTTCTATGTGTTCTGGGAGCTGATGCTGGTGCCGATGTATTTTCTGATCGGACTATGGGGGCATGCGCGCCGGCTCTATGCTGCCTACAAGTTTTTCCTCTTCACAGTGACCGGCTCACTGTTGATGCTGGTGGCGATCCTGGGGCTGTACTTCACCCACGGCGAACAGACTGGCGTTTATACCTTCGACTACTTCGAGCTGATGCACACCCACCTGTCTGGCACCACCGGGATGTGGCTGATGCTGGGTTTTTTCGTCGCCTTCGCCGTCAAGATTCCGCTGTTCCCCGTGCACAGCTGGCTGCCCGACGCCCACACCGAGGCCCCGACGGCAGGCAGCATTCTGCTCGCCGGCTTGTTACTGAAGACTGGCGCCTATGGCCTGATACGCTTCTGCCTGCCGCTGTTCCCGGAGGCCTCGGTGGACTTTGCGCCCTTCGGTATGGCACTGGGCGTGATCGGAATCCTCTACGGTGCCTTGTTGGCCCTGGTGCAGGAGGACATGAAACGCCTCATCGCCTATTCCTCGATCAGTCACCTCGGCTTCGTGGTACTCGGTATCTATGGCTGGAATCAGGAAGGCTTGAGCGGCGCCGTGATCCTGATGCTGGCCCATGGGGTAACGACTGGGGCGATGTTTGCCCTGGTCGGCATGCTGGAAGAACGCTCCGGCACCCGCTTGCTGAACAATCTCGGCGGGCTGTTATCGCCGCTGCCCCGTCTGGGCGCCCTGCTATTACTCTTCACCCTCTCTGCGATGGGTATGCCGGGGCTGGCCAACTTTGCCGGCGAGTTTCTGGTCCTGGCCGGCGTGTTCCAGGTCTCGGCAGGCCTGGCCGTGGCAGGCGCCCTGGGTATCATTGCCGGGGTGATTTACCTGCTGTGGATGTACCAGCGCACCATGCTGGGGGAACTCCAGGGTGAGCGGAAGTGGGTCGATCTCGATGCGCGCGAGATGCTGACCCTGGGCATGCTGGCGGTGGCGGTATTGTGGCTGGGGCTGTACCCGGCCCCATTCCTGGAGAGTCTGCAAATCCCACTGACCGCCATTATCGAGTCAAGTACAGCTGTGACAACAGGCGAGGTAGATGCACTCCACTGACCTGATTAGCCTGGCCCCTTTCATTCTGCTCTCGTTAGGCGGCCTGACTCTGCTCATGCTGGGGAGCTGGCCGCAGCGTATTTCGACCCGGACGTTAACGGCCGTCGCGCTGACATTCCTGCTACTTTGTGCCACCGCAGCCCTGTTCTGGGAGCTGCCGCACGAGGTGGGCGGCATGCTGGTGATCGACGCCATAAGCCGCCTGTTTACCCTGGTGTTTGCGCTGGGCGCTGCGGCCATCGTCTTACTCTCCTACGACTATGCACCCACCCGCCACGAGCTCCGGGAGGAGTATTTGAGCCTGATCCTGTTTGCGACATTGGGGATGACCCTGCTCGTGACCTCACGCCACCTGGTCACTGCCTTTATCGGCCTGGAAATCCTGGCCGTGCCGCTCTACGCCCTCATCGCCTGGCGACCGACACGTGATGGGGCGATCGAGGGTGGGGTGAAATATGCCGTGCTCGCCGGCCTTGCCGCCGCATTCTTTCTCTATGGTATTGCGCTAACCTACGCCAGTACGGGAACCCTGGATCTCGTGGCGCTGGGTACAGTTACCAGCGGCGAGCGCTTACTGCCGATCGCCGTGACCCTGATCCTGGTCGGGACAGGCTTCAAGCTGGCCCTGGTACCGTTTCATATGTGGGTGCCCGACATCTACCAGGCCGCTCCTGCACCGATCACGGCCCTGTTCGCCACTGTCGCCAAGGCTGCGGCACTGGTGTTTCTGGTCCGACTGCTGGCCTTGCAGCTGCCACAGATATGGGAGGCCCTGCTGCCGTTATTGTGGGGACTTGCGTTGATCAGCATGGTGGTCGGCAACCTGCTGGCATTGCGTCAACAGAATCTGAAAAGGTTGCTCGCCTATTCCTCCATCGCCCATCTCGGTTATATCCTGGTGGCACTGGCGGCCGGTAATTCTCTGGGCCGCGACGCCGCCATTTATTATGCGCTGGCCTATGTGGTCATGAACCTGGGTGCATTCGCTGTCGTCGCAGCACTGGCCTACCCCGACCGCGATCGCGGAAATCTGGAGGAATATCGCGGTCTGGGGCGACGTTATCCGCTGCTGGGCTTCGCCATGGGGGTGTGCCTGCTGGCCCTCGCCGGTCTCCCGCCGACCGCAGGGTTTATGGCCAAGCTACTCGCCTTTGGCGCCGCCGTCGAGGCCGGCCATATAGTGCTGGTAGTCATAGCAGTGATCAGCACGGCGCTCGCTTTTTTTTATTACTTGCGCATAATGATGGTACTTTATGCAGAGGGGGAAACAATTCGAGACGTCACACCCCCGGCGCAGGGGACAGTCGCCGTCGTGATCATCGCCAGCGTCCTTGTTATCGGACTCGGCATTTTCCCGGAATGGCTATTAAAAGTGCCTTGAATTACCAATCAGAACTATGTTGTTATTAATAAAATAGCCAAATTGAGGAGGTTTGTTGATGTCTAATTCCAGGAATGGTCCTACACCCGAAGAAAAAGAAAGAATGCTTGAAGAACAGACCCTGCGAGAACAACCAGGGCAGGCGATGGTTTCCTGCGATGTCTGCCTGAAAGAGATCCCTAAATCACTCGCTCATACCGAGGAAGCGGAGGATTATGTCCGTTATTATTGCGGCCTGGACTGTTTTGACAAATGGGAGCACCAGAACAATGCTAACAACACACAGCGCGATGATCCATGATGCAGGTTCTCTCCCAATAATCGGCGAAAGCCGATAACGGCTGTCAGGGAGGCGTTACACCAGATCGCTATGCCAATACAGGCCAGGGTAAATTCATCCAGTCAACGAACGTCGTATTGGTTATTTTTCTGGCTCGTTTGCCAGCCGCACAGCCAGGGCTTCGGTTGTCCTGGCAAGCGATCATCTCGCCATCAAGTATTATCATTAAGCTCGGTTTTCGTGCGAATCTGATAGAGTTTTTCCACTGGCAGTATCGCCACAATACCGTCGCCCTCCATATCAAGGCTGGCTGCAGCCATGATCGCCTGAACCGTGATTTCAGCATCCTTCTCTTCGAGAAAGAGTTCAAGACGTACATGGGTTGTCAGCCAGTCATTGGCGTAAAAATCGGCGTATTCACCATAGCCTTTTACTTTGGAAACGCTGAGACCTTTAACCCCCAGGTCCTGTAACTTGTGTTCTACTTTTTCCAATTGTTCAAAGCGAAATATTGCGGTTACTTTTCTGTAGTTCATCATCTACATCTCCTGGTTATCAGCCTATCTGTTTTACCTCATTTATCTCATTCTCCTCTCCCTCATATGCTCGTTGCTGTATTTTCTCTTTTACCTGCAACACCCAGCAGTAGATCACCGGTAACACTAGCAGCGACAGGAAGGTGGTCGTCACCATGCCGCCCACCATCGGCGCTGCGATACGCTGCATCACGGATGAGCCCGTACCGCTGCCCAGCATAATCGGCAACAGACCGGCGGTCACCGCAACGGCGGTCATGACGATGGGGCGCACCCGTTCGGAGGTGCCCACCCGCACCCCTTCTCTGATCTCCTCCACCGTCAGCACGGCAAAGCGCGACCCCTCTTTTTCGGCCTTTACCCGACGCCGTCGTTTTATCTCCTGGTCGACAAAGGTGAGCACCAGTACGCCGATCTCTGCCGCCACGCCGGCCAGCGCGATAAACCCGACCGCCACTGCAACCGACATATTAAAGCCGTACCAGTAGATCAGCCAGATACCGCCCACCAGTGCGAAGGGCACCGATAACAGAACGATGACAGGGGCGCTAATGTTGCCGAAATTAAAATAGAGCAGCAAAAATATCAGCAGCAGCGTTGCCGGCACCACCACTTTCAGGCGTGCGTTCGCACGCTCCATATATTCAAACTGCCCCGACCACGTCACGGTATAACCAGCGGGCACCTCTACCTGCTCCGCCAGCACCTTTTTGGCGCGCGCCACATAACCACCGATATCGCTACCCTTGATATCGACATAGAGCCAGGCGTTGAGGATCGCATTTTCACTCTTGACGACCGGGGCACCACGCCGCTCGACGATATCCGCCACCTGCGCCAGCGGAATCTGGGCACCAGAGGGGGTGGGAATCAACATCCGCGCCAGACTTTCCGGTGAATCGCGCAGTTCACGCGGGTAGCGCAGATTAACCGGATAGCGCTCCAGCCCCTCTACAGTATAAGTGACATTCATGCCGCCGATCGCCGCCCTGATAGTATCCTGCACATTACCCACCGTCAGACCGTAGCGCGCGGCCTTTTTACGGTCGATATCAAAGTCGATGAAATAGCCGCCCACCGCCCGGTCAGCAAAGGCTGAGAGGGTATCGGGCATCGTCTTCATTGCCGTCTCGATTTCTTTAGAGATGCGTGCCAGCTCATCAAGGCTGGGACCACTCACCTTAATGCCAATGGGTGTTTTGATGCCGGTGGAGAGCATATCAATGCGCGTCTTGATCGGCATCGTCCAGGCATTGGCCAGGCCGGGAATGCGGATCGCCTGGTCCATCTCTGCCATCAGCTCCTGTACCGTCTTATCGGGATCTGGCCACTCCTCTCGCGGTTTAAGTCGGGCGATACTCTCCATCATCGACAGTGCTGCCGGATCAGTCGCACTTTCAGCCCTTCCCACTTTGCCAAATACCGTCTCTACTTCAGGGAAGCTTTTGAGAATTTTATCGGTCTGCTGTAACAGCTCTTTGGCCTTGGTAATGGAGATACCCGGGAAGGTGGTAGGCATGTAAAGAATATCGCCCTCATCCAGCGGCGGCATAAATTCACTGCCCAGTTTCGATGCTGGATACCAGGTAGCCGCCAGCAACACGACGGCGGCAGCCACCGTCACTTTACGCCAGCTCATCGTGGCCCTCAGCGCGGGGGTATGCAGAAAATGCAGGATCCGATTTACCGGGTTTTTTGTCTCGGGCATGATCTTGCCGCGAATAAACCACCCCATCAGCAGCGGCACCAGCGTCACCGCCAACAGCGCGGCGGCGGCCATCGAATAGGTACTGGTAAATGCCAGCGGGGTAAATAGCCGCCCTTCCTGCCCCTGGAGTGTAAAGATCGCCAGATAGGAGACGGTAATAATCAACAACGAGAAGAAGAGGGCCGGCCCCACCTCCTGAGCGGCGGCGGTGGTTGCGGCCCAGCGCTCCCGGGTCGTCAGTTCAGCCCCTTTTTTATTGCCCGCCCGTTCCAGGTGTTTGTGCGCATTTTCGATCATCACGATCGCCCCGTCGACCATCGCGCCGATGGTGATGGCGATCCCCCCCAGCGACATGATGTTGGCGTTGAGTCCCTGCCAACGCATCGCTAAAAAGGCTAATAAAATCCCAATCGGTAAGGCGACAATCGCTACCAGTGCCGAGCGGGCATGGAGTAAAAAGATAATGCAGACCAGGCTGACAACAAAAAACTCCTCGATCAGCTTCTCGCTCAGGTTATCCACCGCCCGTTCAATGAGCGCACCGCGATCATAAGTGGTGACGATCTCCACCCCTTCTGGTAGCCCCTTGCTCAACTCATCCAGCTTGGCCCGCACCCCTTCAATCGTCGCCAGCGCATTCTCACCAAAACGCATAATGACGATACCGCCCGCCACCTCGCCCTCACCATCCAGTTCTGCCAGGCCGCGGCGTAACTCAGGACCGACATGAACATGAGCGATATCTTCGAGGCGAATCGGGGTGCCATCGGCATCCGCACCCACCGGGATATCATTGAGATCTTCAATGCTGCGTATATACCCTTTACCCCGCACCATATATTCGGTCTCCGACATCTCGATCAGCTTGCCGCCGACATCGTTATTGGAGGTTTTGATCGCATGTTTTACCTTTGACAGCGGAATGTTGTAGTTCAGCAACGCATTGGGATCTACCTCCACCTGGTACTGTTTGACATAACCACCCAACGCGGCGACCTCAGAGACACCCGGTACCGTCTGGAGTGGGTAGCGCAGATACCAGTCCTGAATCGAGCGCAGTTGTGAAAGGTCGTGGCGGCCGGTTTTATCCACAAGCGCATATTCGTAGATCCAGCCTACCCCCGTCGCATCCGGGCCGAGCGCCGGATTCGTCCCTTCGGGCAGCCTGTCCCCCACATAGTTAAGCACCTCCAGCACCCGCGACCTGGCCCAGTACATATCGGTACCATCCTCAAAGATGATGTAGACAAAGGAGTAGCCAAAAAAGGAGTAGCCCCGCACAATACTGGCATAGGGTACCGAGAGCATCGCTGTTGTCAGCGGGTAGGTCACCTGATCCTCCACCACCTGTGGTGCCTGGCCTTCAAATTCGGTAAAGACGATCACCTGCACATCAGAGAGGTCGGGGATCGCATCAAGCGGTGTCGTTTTAACGGCCCACAGCCCAACTGCAATGATCAGAAAGGTGGCGATCATCACCAGGAACTTTTTACGGACTGAAAAGCCAATAATGCTCTCAATCATGGCTGTTCATCCTTCGCCCCTTCAGGCATCGACATAGCGCCCATCGCCTTATCGCCCACCACCTCAGCACCACCGTCGGCAGCGCCCTCCTCGACAGCCTGCATCTGGCCACTCACCATTTTCGCCGTCGCTTCACGCAGAGAAGATTCGGAGTCGATCAGGAACTGAGCCGAGACCACCACCTCTTCACCGGCTGCGACCCCATCAAGAATCTGGGTCCTGCCCTCGCTGGTCACACCCACCACCACCTCTCGCGGCTCAAATTTTCCCGGCTCGCGCACCACGAACACCTGCTTACGCACCCCGGAACGTACAATCGCCTGGGAAGAGACCAGTACCGTCGGCTCACTGCGGGTGCTCTTCAAGACGACATTGGCAAACATCTCCGGCAATAGCGCCCCGTCACTGTTATCAAATTCCAGCCGCACTTTAGCCGTGCGTGTCTTGCGGTCCAGATAGGGGTAGATGTAACTAATGTGACCATGAAACTCACGCCCCGGTACCCCTTCTACCGTAATCTGTGCTGAATCATTTTCTTTGATCCACGGCAGTTCAAATTCATACACCTCAGCATAAACCCAGACCTTAGAGAGATCGGCTACCTGGTAGAGCTCCGTCTTCGGCATCACATACTGCCCGGCCAACACCTCCATTCTGATTACCACCCCATCAAACGGTGAGTGAATATGGGTCGTTCGCTTAAGTTCACCACTCTTTTCCAGCTCCTTTATCTGATGTTCCGGCATATCCAGCAGCTCCAGACGCAAGCGTGCAGACTTCACCAAACTCTCAGCACCACGGCGAATATCTTCCAACGGACTATTCTCCAACGTCTTGCGGTTGCTCAGCGCCAACAGGTACTCCTCCTGGCTGGCGACAAGCTGAGGAGAATAGAGACTCAACAACACATCCCCTTTTTTCACCTGGGCACCCGTTTTATCCACCACCAATTTTTCTATCCAGCCATCAATCTTGGGGTAGATGCGCGCCAAGCGGGTCTCGTCATAATCGACACGCCCTACCGCCCGCACGGCACGTGATAGCGGCCCCTCAGTCGCCCGTTCGGTACGCACACCGATATTTTGCACCGTGACGCCATCGATTTTGACCGTACCGACAGGCGCGCTATTATCTGCTTCATCCTCGGCATAGACGGCAATGTAATCCATCCCCATGCTATCTTTTGCCGGTGTGGGTGAAGTTACAGTCGGGTTCATCGCATTACGATAGAAAAGCGGCTTGCGTTCGGCAACGGCCTCACGTTCCCCACTGCTGCGCGGCGCAGGCTCGTCACCACCAAAAAGCAGATAGCCGCCACCCAACCCCACTGCCAGTGCGACACCCACCGCGATCGAATTCATTTTATTACTCATAGGTTTGTTACTCACAGGCTTATTATTCATAAACAGATTCCTCACCCACCGCAGCTACCAGTCGGGCAGCCGCCTGACGGCTCTTGCTAAGGGCGTTCCAGTATTGTGTTTCGTAGTTATAAAGCGTGATCTGAGCGCGTACCACGTTGAGAAAATCAACCTTATTCACCTGATAACCGGCCAGCATGGAAGAGACCGTCTGCTGCGCTTGCGGAATAATCGCTGTCTTGAAGAGTTCGGCCTTTTCACGACCACGGCGATAATCCGACAGCGCCCTGCCGATGGCATCCTCGACCCGGTTGAGTGCATCGGCCAGCGCAAAACGCTGTTCCAGACGCTCAGCTCCACGTTGATCTACCGCCCGATCCTGCCGGGTTCCGGTGTAAATAGGCAGACTCATGCCAAACATCAGCGAGGCTAAATCGGCACGAGAAGAGCCGTCGGGATTGTCACCCTGGCGTAAGCCGTAAGCCGCGCCGGCGCTGAAGTCGGGATAGTACTCTCGCTTCGCCAGCGCCAGCCTTAGCCGCGCCGCCTCCAGCTGCTGCTCCTGCGCCGCCAACATAGGGCGAATTTCAGTGGCGCGCGCCATCAGCTGCACCTGATCTCGTGGCACAGGAAAATCTTCAACCACCTCGCGGGGTAACACCAACGGCGATGTCGCCGGACGATCGAGCAGCGTATTGAGACGAATCGCCTCATTGCGTCGCCGCCCCTCCAGGTCAACCTGATTGTCGAGCAGTTTGGAGAGTTCCAGTTGTGCCAGCAGCACATCCTGCTGCAGCCCTTTGCCCACTCTGTATTTGCTCTCGGCCACTTCGATAAACTGACGCATCAATACCTGGTTATTTTCGACAACCTCCAGCGCCCGATCGAGGAAAAAGAGATTCCACCAGACCATCTTCACATCCCGAATCAGATTCAGGCGCAACTCCTCCACACCAAAACCAGCGGCATTGGCCATCGCTTCCGCTGCCTCCTGGCGCAATCCGAGTTTGCCGGGAAAGGGCAACATCTGGTTGATACCAACCTGGGTTTGCGTCATCCCCTCCTGGGAAAACGAGAAGCTATCGACCGGCAGATTGAGCAATTTAAGCGACAACCAGGGGTCGGGCAACGTGCCCAACTGATCCGGCAACGCCGCCAGTGCCTCGGCTCGCGCATTGATCGCCGCCAGGTCAGGGTTCGCTTCCACCACCTCAGCTACCGCTGTCGCTATCGACAACGGCGCCTCCGCACGCAGTGGAGCGCTAACAAGCATCAGTATGACGGCGATAAAGCAGTACTTTCGCCGATTATACGTTTCATCTCTTTTCATAGGCCTTTCTCACTTGGTACATCAGCACAACAGTCGCCACGGCACCAGATGCAGTGGCAATCGATATGATCACAGGTAACATCTTTACGTTTGCTCTCGTAGCGACGCCTCGCCCACGGGCCAAGAAGACGTTTGGGCCAGGAGGGCTGATACTGCAGGTGCAGCGACTCACGCAGGTTTTTTCTGGAGGCAAGTTGTCGTAATAACCAGCTATAACCATACCTCCCCGCCACACTAAACAGCGCCCGATTGACCACCGAAGTCTCCATCTGCGGCTTCAGTTCGCGCTGCCAAAGCGTGTCGTAGTTTTCGCCGTTCAGCAGGCTCTGGGCCGCCAGCACGCCGGATGAAATCGCCAGACGCATGCCGAAACCCCATAGCGTATCCTGAAAACCAGCCTGTTCTCCCACCAATGGGTGAGGGCCGCTATACGCACTGAGCGGTATACGAAAATTACCGCTGCCGCCATGCGGCCGGGGGTTTTTCATCTCCAGCCCCACCAATCTTTGAAACGCTTCCAGCGTTCTCTGCACGTAAAGCTTCTCCTGCTTAAAACCGGAGAACATACAGCTCTTGACCGTGCCCCTGCCATTCATCACCAGCAGATAGGCGTAGCCCTGCGGCGCAAGGTCATCGTCACAGATCGCCCAGTAACCGTCCGCCATATCCGTCTCGAAATGGTAACCGACGGCGATGGCGTCGGCGGCGCGCGGACCGGCGGCAAGAATGCCGTCACCCGCAATGTGGCGCAGACGGCTGTTGAAGCGCACCTCGACACCGAGGGATTGCGCCTGCCTGAGCAGCGCACTATCTAGTGAATCGGGGCCGGATCCACGCTCCACCAGATAAAACAGCGTTTCGTCACTTTTTATCTCATAGGGTTTACCGGCGGGATCGAAAACAGTGCCATTACGGCAAGGCATGGCGGTAAAGTCAGTCGTCAGCCCTGACGCTTGCAATACCGTCAACGCATCTCCTTGAGTGGTCCAGTTTTCAAGGCCCTGAAAATCGCTGCCAAAACGGTGGCCCACCTCTTTTTGCATTTCGTGTACGATCACCTGACGTCCCGCCTGGGCCAGGGTGATCGCCGCCGCCAATCCCGCCGGTCCGGCACCGGCGATCTCGACAGCAGCCTCGGGATGAACGCTATTACTGTTTTTCATTATCGATTTTCCTCAAGATCAGTGCCGGTGTTTGTCGTCATCATCACCCGACTTACCGTGCCCACCGTGCATGAAAAGCATCATGCCGACACAGCACGCCACCAACAAAAGTATTAACCAGTTCGCCGCTAACCATTCCATATCGATTCTCCTTTTATTACTCAGCCATCGATTTCATATCAATATGCCCACAGGGACACTCCCGGGCGCAGATGCCGCACCCCTTACAGTAGTCGTAATCAATCTTGTAACCACCCTCTCTTTTGATCACCGCCGCATCGGGGCAGAAATGCCAGCAGTTGTCACACTCAAAACAGACGCCGCAACTCAGACAGCGCTGCGCTTCATGTTCGGCGTCGCCATCCACCAGCCCCTTGTTAACTTCATCGAAACCGGCAAGGCGTTGTTGATTGACCGCACCTTCGCGGCGGGGCTCTTTAGGGTAGTAGTGCAGCTGCATCTGCTTGAAGGTGATCTGTGCCTTTTTATGTGCATCAGACACGAACGATTCATCTTTCAAAGTGGCGATGATCGACATCGCCGCCTGGTAGCCACTGCCCACAGCAGATGCCGCCAGCCTGGGCTTACCCGCGGCGTCACCACCGATCCAGACACCGTCCGTTTCCGTGGTTTGACTCAAGCGTTCCAGCCCGCGCCAATCCGCTTCCTGGCCGATGGCGAAGATGGCCAGGCCAGCAGGGACAAACTCCTCGGTGCCTTCAAACAGCAGCGGATTAAAATGGCCATGGCGATCATGCACCTGGTCGACACGGGCGATCTCAACGCCAGAAAGGTGTTCTCCACTGCGCACCAGACGACGAACCCCGGTGCGATAGAGAAAACTCACCCCTTCGGCTTCGGCCTCAACCACCTCCCGCAGCGATGCGGGCATCTCTGTGCCCAGTTGACGGTGATGGCTACCGTGCGGATCCTGCGAACAGACCACCGTTACCTCCGCGCCGAGGCGTCGCGCGCAGCGTGCCACATCGATGGCAGTATTGCCGCCACCGACTACCGCAACTTGCCGTGGTAACGTGATGCGCTCTCCATCATTCAAACGGTGGAGAAAATCGACACCACTGATCACGTTGTGGTTCGAGGTGTGGTTGTCTGAGTAGCGACGTGGTCGGTGGGTGCCGATGGCCAGGAAAACGGCATCAAACTCATCCCGCAACTCACCTTCACTGATTTCCCTGCCGATGCGACAGTTGAGACGCAGCTCAATGCCCAGCGCGAGAATGGCATCGATCTCACTCGCCAGTACCGATGTGGGCAGGCGGTAACCGGGGATGCCGCTATGCAAGGTGCCGCCGGGTACCGCCTGTGCATCGAAGATCGTCACCGGGTAACCGTGTCGTGCCAGTTGAAAGGCACAGGAGAGGCCCGCTGGACCCGCGCCCACGACGGCGACCCGTTGCGACTGCGGAGTTTCATTGAGCAATTTATGCCGCCACCCCTGCGCGATGGCGAGGTCACCGAGATAACGCTCCATGCCATGAATATTGACCGCACTGTCCAGATGTTTACGGTTGCACGCCGATTCACAGGGGTGGTAACAGATGCGCCCCATGGTGGATGGAAAGGGATTGCGCTCTGTCAGCTTGCGCCATGCCGCCTGCCACTGCTGCTCACTGGCCAGTGCCAACCAGCCTTGAATATCTTCTGAAGCTGGGCAGGTCTGACTGCATGGCGGCCACTTGTTCAGGTAAACAGGTTCCTGAGTGCGCCAGTCACCGGTGTAGTAGGCGTTGCTGCTGCCGGGTTCAATCTCGAGTTTAGGCGCCATGTTGCACCGCCTCCGAAGTGGGTGAATTGGAGGCAGAAGCAGAAGCATAATCACCACGACCGTGGCGTTTACTCTGCATTGCACGCGCTGTATCCCATTGTGTATCTGTCTCAAGTAAGTTGTAACGGCGAATACGCGCATCAGCCAGCGCCTGTAGATGACGCAACTCAACAGCACCTTCTTTGCCAGCAAACAGATGCTTGAAACGTCCCTGCGGGCGCAAATACTCTTCCACCGGCCTTGGCTCCGCCAAACGCATCACCCCGGTGAGTTCGCCGTGCTCCAGCTCGACCAGCGGAAACAGACCGGTCTCAACCGCCAGCCGGGAGACCGTCACCGACAGGGCGCTGTCGTGCTCCCAGCCCAGTGGGCAGGGAGACAGTAGGTGTAAAAAACGCGGGCCTTTAATCGCCATCGCCTTCTCCACCTTCGCCTTGAGATCGGGAAAATAGGCCACCGTAGCAGTGGCTGCGTAAGGCAGGTGGTGCGCGGCAATAATGGAGATCACATCTTTTTTCAGTTGATGCTTGCCCTGACTAAGCCGCCCCGGCGGCGAGGTGGTGGTGCGCACCGCGTGGGGGGTGGAACTGGAGCGCTGCACGCCGGTGTTCATGTAAGCCTCATTGTCATAGCAGACGAACAGCACGTCGTGCCCGCGTTCAATCATGCCGGAGAGGCACTGCAAACCGATATCAAACGTCCCGCCGTCACCCGCCTGCACCACCACCGGGGTCGCTTTGCCCCTGGCGCGCAAGGCCGCCTCAACCCCCGAAGCCACCGCCGCTGCATTGGCAAAAACAGAATGAATCCACGGCGCCTGCCAGGCACTCTGTTGATTGTGAGTGGTAAACACCTGCAGACAGCCGGTGGCGTTGACATAGATCGCGTCCGGGCCGATCAGGTCGGTGACCATGCGCGCCGCCATCGCTTCGCCGCAACCGGAGCAGGCACGATGGCCGGAGGTGAGCACGTTATGACGAAAAGGGTCGCGTTTATCCATGGTGCGTTTCTCCATTAATAATGTGATCAGGCGCAAAACGGGTTTTCACGTCTATTCCGGAGCTGGCTGTCGCTTTAAAAATTTCCTCAATAACTTCAGGCGTTAGATCGCGCCCGCCCAGTCCACCAATGACACTCTCAACCGGCGTCATGATGCCCGCCTGTTGTAACGCTGCTCGTAGTTCAGTCGCGACAATACCACCCGCGCCGATACTGATCGCTTTTTCTAATACGATAATCCGTTGCGCGCTGCTCAAGTGCTCTACCAGCGCTTGCACGGGGAAGGGACGAAAACAGCGCAGACGCAGTGCTCCGACTGCCTGACCCTGGTCACGCAGCCTGTCTACCACATCGTATACTGCCCCCATCAGCGATCCCATTCCCAGCAACACCGTCTGTGCCTGTTCAAGGCGATAACCTTGCAGCAGGCCACCGCATGCACGCCCAAACTGCACCTCAAAATCAGCATCAAACGCTTCAACCACCGCCTGAGCGGTTTCCATTGCATCGTGTTGAGCGACACGATATTCCTGATAGTTGTCCGGTTCGCTGCCGCCGCCCAGGGTCACCGGTTGTGTGGGATCCAGGGTTCGGGCAAAGCGAAAGACGGGCAGGTAGGCATCCACTGCCGCCTGCATCGGCAACGTCAACGACTCAAAGGTATGGGTGAGAAAAAAACCGTCCATACAGACCATCACCGGTAGCTCACACGCCTCTGCAATACGATAGGCCTGGATCACGCTGTCAACCGCCTCCTGGTTGCTTTCCACATAGATTTGAATCCAGCCGGCATC
>Ga0316207_10000504_pt1 | contig 62019 bp, 62 predicted proteins | sample 6weekpyrite_MG_FD_204943 | JGI IMG/M metagenome (GOLD analysis project Ga0316207, IMG submission 204943) | Microbial mat bacterial communities from mineral coupon in-situ incubated in ocean water Damariscotta River, Maine, United States -... | ecosystem: Environmental > Aquatic > Marine >... | reverse complement strand
TAGATTGATTAGTATTAATCATAAGGGTTACCTTTTTTGTTTAGTTTAAAGTTTGCACTTCTACTCTAAACTGGTAACCCTCTCTTTTTCAAGTGAAGTGTCAGATCAAGTCTGAACTAATACACATTATTCCAGCAAAAACTAACAACATTGATAAAGCTTTGGTATGACTAAATCACAAGGGTAAATAAATTCAGCCTCCGGCCTTGCCAAATGGAAACCTTGCCCCATATCCACATCCAGCTCATTTAACACATCAATCACTTCTTCTGATTCCACAAATTCTGCAACACAAGCAATTCCCAATCCTTTGGACATAGCACTCATGGCTTCTACAAACACTCTATCGAATTTATCATTGGCTAAATTTTGAATAAAGCTGCCATCCAATTTAATAATATCAACCGGAAGTTGCTTGAGATAGTTAAACGATGTAAAACCCACACCAAAGTCGTCTATGGCAATTCGGCAACCTATGGCATGTAGCGCATCGGTAAATCGATGAGCCTGATTAATATTTTCAACTGCTGCAGTTTCGGTAATTTCAAAAATCAACATACTCGGGTCGGCACCACTTTGGGTAATATATTGTTTAATCCATTCCAATATATCCGGCTTACCGAAATGGCGGCCAGACAGATTTATAGCAAGGCAAATGGGATCTCCGTCTATACAACTTTCAGCCTGAATTGCTATGGCATTGCGCAGCACCCATTCATCGATATCTCGAATCATGCCAAATCGTTCAGCAATATCCAGAAACGCATTAGGAGGAATTAATCCCCCTTCGCCATCATTCATACGCAACAGCACTTCATAATGCGTAACCGTTCGGCTATTCAAACCGAAAATAGGTTGAAAGTGTAATACAAACAGGTTGTGCTGCAATGCCAAACGAATGCGTTGCTCCCATTCCAGCTTAGCATGCATACTTTTTAGTTGATTATCACGTTCATTATATAGGTGGTAGGTATTTCTACCTTTTTCTTTAGCGCTGTACATGGCAGCATCAGCCAGCGCCAACAAATGACTCGGCACCGAACCATGTTCTGGAAAAATGACGATACCTACGCTGGCAGTTACTGGTGTTTCTAATTCAGTTTCACCACTGCCATGAAAAGTGAGAGCCTTCATTAAGTGCTTAGCGGCCTGCTCTGCCTCCGCCTGGTTTGTATTGGGCAGGACTATACCAAATTCATCACCGCCTAAGCGCCCCAAGACATCTACTTTCCTTAAATTGCCCGATAAACGACGAGCGATAGTTGATAAATATTCGTCACCAGCATGATGACCTAAGGTATCATTGATGTATTTAAATTGATCCAGATCAATAAACATCAGTGCACCCTGTTGCTCGAATCGTTCAGCGTAAGAAATGGCTCGTTCCAGTTCTTCCTGAAATCTATGACGATTAAACAAACCTGTGAGCACATCATGTTCAGCTAAGTAGGCTATGCGTTTTTCGTTGTGTTTTTGTTCAGTAATGTCAATGAAGAGGCTACGACAAGTCAAACTACCGACCTCATCGTAATCAAATGTATTTATACTTCGAATATCCAACAACGATCCATTTTGATGTGTTAGCCGAAAATCAATTGTTGCCGTACCCGGTTGCTTATTGTGTAAAGCACGTTGCTCACGAAAATAATCCAGATCATCTGAATAAATATGTTTCTCCAGGAACAACGGACTAAACCACTCAGTCAATGGATAACCCAAAAGGTTTTCTGCTTCTTTGCTGACATATTTAAACTGACAGTTCTCCGGATCAGCATCTGCGACCACTGCATCCACACCATCTAATAAAGTAGTTAAGCGTTGCGTTTGTTTTTCTAACGCATCATGCTCATCCGCTAATTCTTTTCTTGTTTGCGATAAATGCCGGGCAAGTGCATTAAATGATTGCGCAAGATCACCTAGCTCATCACGGCTATTTAAATCTATACGATGCTCTAACTCATCTCGTGTTAGCGCCCTGGCACCTTCTTCGAGTTTACGTAAGCCACGTGTCAGAAAGATTGCCACCAACAAGGTCATAACAATGGATAAAATCAATTCAACAAGCGCTATTGAAGTATTTTGCACGCGTGTTTGCCGAATAAGTGATTCAACATATGCTGTGGAATAACCTATTTTTAATGTACCCAGGGCTTGTTTTGATAAACTCACTCTTTTGATGACATCAAAAACACCGTTTTGTCTGGTCTGATCATAATTTTGATCAGCTATAAATTCTTCAGGCAGATACCCCAGGGTTGCCATTGTGTTACCGGAAATATCTTCAATGGCAATGTATTCAATGTTTTCATTATTCTCCAGCAAAGATAGAGCATCCTGAAGAATCGCTCTGTCATTGACCGCCAAACCTGGTGCCACCAGACTTGCTAATAATTCTGCTTCTTCATTGAGATTATGTTCAAGCACTTCAGCATGGCTTGAACCAATTAATCGCACACTGTTCCACACTAATGTGGATAACATGATTGCTTCAATGAGCACAACACTGAGAATAAGTCGGGTGGATAATCGAATTTTCATTGCAGCAAGAATGCCTGTAATTTTATGATTTATTCAGCATGTTTTTGTATTTTTTGCATATATACCCGCGCAGGTTCATAATCTGCCGCACTTACTCGACGATAACCGGGAAATGCAATTTTATTTAATACTTGACGCCCGACTTCTGTCTGTTTCATATTCACTAAAATTGTAGTTATTCGAATTGCCAATTGCTCATCCATATCTGACGCAACCAGTGTTGCCATATTCGGTAAAGAGAATCCATGTTCTATAATTTTTAGTGGCGCTTCTTTTTTTATCGCTTTATGAATAATATTGCTGGACGCAATAGCAGCATCAACCTCACCCGCCAACACAGCTTCATTAGCCGCATTATGACTAACAAAATGACGATATACTGGCATCTTTGCGTCAATTAATCCTTTGTCATGTAAATATTGCATTCCCATCATCGTCATTAATGCACGTTTGGGCGGTGTAGCAATGACTCTACCTGCCAGTTCCTGTATATCTTTTATGCTGCTGTTTTTGTGTACAACAATGAGCTGTTGTACATCATTAATTGCAGTTACGTGAACATTGTATTTACCGCTATCTGCTGCTCTTACCGCAAAATGTGGCGCGGTGACCACAATGTCATAATTTCTTTTATCAGTTCTTTTGACAAAGGTCGGAAAATCTTTGGCCGTTTTTAATAATACAGGTCGGTTAAGTGTCGCGGAGAGATAATCGGAGAGTGGTGCAAAACGTTTGAACAATGCGACCGTACTAACAATGGGAAAGAAACCCAGACTAAGTGGCTGCGGTTTGTGATGCTGTTTTTTATCTGAGCCCGCAAACGTTAATGGAGTGAGAGAAAAAAACAATAATAAAACTAAAATACTTTTTAAACAGATTCTGTGGCACAACTTCGCGGGTTTAAACATTCTTACTCCCTATTAGTCCGCAGGTGGCACAAATACAAATTGCAACTGATCTTATACAAGATATAACATAAAAAATAAATCAATAATCCTATCTTTATAATTCAATACAAGTTTAATACCGTTGAATGGCATATAATTTAAAAAACTTACTAAATGAAAACGAGAACGATGAAGTTATACTAAAGTCTCCGCCACGAGAATCAACAATTTGATTTATTTGTATAGTAATATAATTTATGACCAAACTAAGGGCATAAGTATCATTATCGCTGCAGTAATTAACACACTACCAATGAGATTCAAATAAAATCCGGCTTTAACCATTTGCATAATAGTAACGCGACGACTGCTATATATAATCGCGTTCGGCGGTGTGGCCACAGGCAACATAAATGCGTAGGATGCTGCAATGGCAACAGTTGCCATTAAATACATTGCCGGCATTTGCAAAGCGTCAGACAAAGCTACCATAATGGGAATTAATAAACTGGCAGTTGCCGTATTGGATGTTACTTCAGTTAGAAAAATGACCAGCAATGAGAGTGACAGTACAATTATGATTGTTGGTATACCTTGTAGAAACAATAATTCATTACCAATCCACTTGGTTAATCCTGAACTACTAAATCCTGACGCAAGTGCAAAACCACCACCAAATAAAATTAAAATATCCCAGGGAATATTTTTTGCTGTTTGCCAATCCATCAAACGTTTGTTTTTAGCACTAGCGGGTACTAAAAATAACAAAATGGCGCCCGCAATAGCGATTACGGAGTCATTTATCTTTTCTAACAATGGTAAATCAATCATGCCACGAAAAATCCAGCTGAAAGCAACCAGTAAAAAAACCACAAATACCCGCTTCTCTTCAATGCTCATAGGTCCCATTTGTTGAATTTCATGATCGATAACCTGACGATCCAATGACGGTGGATTATTTTTTCGATCAAGGAGAATATAAACAAAATAGAACCAGGCGATGATCAAAAAAATCAGCGCTAATGGTGTTGCAAAAATCATCCAGTCAAAAAAGCTGATGGAGACTTGTAATTGCTGCTGCACAATTCCTGCAAAAATAGCGTTAGGCGGCGTACCAATCAAAGTTGCCACCCCGCCAATCGAGGCCGAATAGGCAATACTTAGCATAAGAATCGTAGCAAACGAGTTTTTGCTAGTACTGGAGTCTTGTACCTGGTTAATTCTACCGATGACTGCCATAGCCACTGGCAACATCATCAATGCAGTTGCGGTGTTGGATATCCACATAGATAAAAAAGCGGTTGCGATCATAAATCCCATGATCACTCTCGGTGCACTGGTGCCTAAAAATTGAATCGTGCGTAATGCAATTCGTTTGTGTAAATTCCAACGTTCAATACTAAGTGCAATGATAAAACCACCCAAAAAAAGAAAAATAACCTGATTGCCGTAAGCGGATGTAACATGGGGAACCGACATGACATCAAATATCGGGAAGAGAATAACAGGAAGTAAAGCGGTAATGGCAAGCGGAATAGTTTCACTAATCCACCAACTGGCCATGAGTAAAGCAATTGCAGCCACTGCCCTCGCCTGATAACTCATGCCTTCTGGTAATGGGATTAACAATAAAAGTAAAAACAAAAACAGCCCAATCAACATACCGCGATATTGGCTGAAATTATTCATTGCTAGATCCGTTTAATACAATTAATAAACGTTATTATAGAATATCGGTTGAGTAATTGTATTAATTCTGTTGTTGTCGAGAGCTGGCCGCCGCCAAAGCATTACGTAACTGGTTTTCACAATTTTGCAATTCACTGATTGCCTGGTTACGCTGTCGTTTTCCCTCATCAGCTATCTGTAAACTTTCTTCAATGGTATCAATCAGGGTCTGATTAGCTTGTTTGATGACTTCAAGATCAAACACACCTCGCTCTACTTGCGTACGCACTTCACGGTTGGCGGTTTGTAAAGACTCTGCATTGGCCTGGAGCAATTCATTCGTTAAATCGGTTGCCGTTTTTACTGTTCGCGCAGCTTCACCCGATCGATGAATAGAAATCGCGGTAGCAAGTTGCTGTCGCCATAATGGGATGGTATTAGCAACAGTTGAGGTGATTTTGTTCACCAGACTTTTGTCATTTTCCTGTACCAGGCGGATGGCGGGCAGGCTTTGCATGGCAACCTGTCGAGTGAGTCGTAAATCATGCACGCGACGTTCAAGATCATCACGTGCAGATCGCAGGTCACGCAATTCCTGCGACTTAAGCATTTCAGTACTTTGTTCGGCTTGTGAGGCAAGACGAGGAATTTCGTCTTGATCCAGGTCGTGTAACAAGGACTCGCCAGCGCTAATATAAACTTCAAGATCACGAAAATAATCCAGATTGGCTGAATACAAACGATCAAGTAAGGTTATATCTGTCAGCAAACCCGTTTTATGTTGTTCGAGACTAATGGAAATACTTTCTATTTGTTGTTTTACTTCTTCGTAACGCTGTAAAAATTTTGCTACTGGCTTGGCCCTGCCTATTAATTTATCTAACAAACCAGGCTTTTTATTCGGATTCAATGTAATAACATCAAACCCCCTCAGTACGCTGACAATTTCATTTAAGGAATTCCCAGCTGCGCCAGTTTCCTTATTCTTAACTCCCTCCAACATTTTGTCTGATATTTCAGTTAACTGTTGTTGCGCTTTGGTGCCAAAAAACAAGATAGAACTGCTGTCATTCAAATCCACTTCAGATTTGCACTTAATCACGGACTGCTCATCCATGGGCAAAACCATATCAGTATCCACTTCACCAGCTAATGATTCAGTATATGCAGAGGTTTTTGATGTTAACTTTTCGTCAGCCATAATTTTACGCTAGATTCGATATTATCGAATGCCTTCCTGTTGCATTTGTTTAGTTAATACTTCGATTTGCACATCAAGGTCCAGAATATCGTTTTCCAGAAAATGCTGTTTTTGCTGTTTGAATACATCTTCAATGGTATTTAACACATTTCTGAATTTGTCTTCCAGCTCCACCAAATTCGCTTGCTTGTGCGTTTTGGCGTAACCCTCGGTAACTTGTAGCGCACCATCGAGATACACATACAAAAATTTTCTTGCCCGATGCCGGTCAGCAGGTTGTTGTTCAATTCGTATTATGATATCGCGCGCCAACTGGCTAATACGTTGCAAACGCTGTTTCAATTCGGTATTGGCAAGTTCACGGGCGTAATCTTCGATCATACTGATTTTTTGTTGCGCTTCTGCGATTGTATGATCCAGTGTTTGTTGATCGGATTTTACCGTTTCTTGAACCTTAGTGTATTGTGACAATGATTCCACACCGTAGCTCATATAGAAACCAACAAAAGTTAAAGCCGAAACCAGTAGCGAAAATAACAGAGAATGATCAACGGCTAGCCAGCTACACATGCCGGTGGCCAATGAAATAATTAACGCTGCGAAGGCCTTCAGCGGTAAAGGTCGTTTATCCTTCTCATGCTCAATTAATTCCTGCTTTAATCCTCTGCGTGTCGCCAAGGCACCGGTTAAAAACAAGGCAATTGCTGCAACATGAACCAGGCTTTGATGCAGATCACCTTTTCCCAAGGAAATCACCAGCGCTGGTAACAAAGGTAAAGGCAAAACAAATAATAGGAATCCACGCGGCGACCACCAGATTCGCTGACTTAACTGATTCTTGATTTTGTGCATCTGCTGATTAACCGATGCTTTTTGCGGACCTGAATTCACGGTAGTTTAACTGACGACTTAATAACCGCAACAGTATCTACTGGCTGAGCATTAAGCAAAGATTGGCAAGTAATCAAGCCAATTGTGGCAATTAACAAGACTGTACCTAAAATTAGACGGAGGAATTGTGGCATTGATTTAATGGCTATTAGGCTTAGTTGATTTAATAATATTTATAACAAAAACGATGGACACGAACCAGCAGAAATCCATATCCTTTGATGAATTTACAATTATTTAACTTCACCATTTACAGGCATGTCATAATACTGAAAAAACTGTCGTGCGGTACGACCACTCTTTGAGGCACGCGCCATGGCAAACATTTTTGCAGCTTCATGTAATTGATCTCGATCTCCAGCATAATCCGTAAAATAGTTATCCACAATATTTAAATAATTTTGCATATCCGAGGGATAAAAAGAGATCCATAAGCCAAACCGGTCAGACAAGGAAATGCGCTCTTCAACAGCATCAGAATAATGCAATTCTCCGTCAATGATTTTTGTATCAAGATTATCTTTCATAAATTCTGGCATTAGATGTCGTCGATTGGAGGTTGCATAAAGTAATATATTATCCGGTGCTTTTTCAATGGAACCTTCGAGCAGTGTTTTCAGTGCCACATAAGCATTTTCGTTTGCTTCAAAAGAAAAATCATCACAGTAAATAATATATTTTTCCTGAGATTCTCTGACATTATCAACAATCTCTGGTAAACAGGCCAAATCATCTTTATAGATTTCGATTAATCGTAAGCCTTGTTGATGATATTCGTTGAGTATTGCTTTAATGAGAGAAGATTTTCCTGTACCTCTTGCTCCCCAAAGCAGTACATTATTCGCTGGCTTTCCAGCGATAAAACGTTCAGTATTTTTTATTAATTGCTGTTTTTGCGTATCGATACCGATTAGATTATGTATATTGACCAAATCAGGGTATTTTACAGCTCGCAATTGTGCGGAATTTCGACGCCAAACTGCGGCCAATGTTATTTTCCAATCGATATTCATTTTTTATTCCGACTCTGTTTATACAAATACGTGTAGATTAATATGTTCCAAATAATGACAAAAAAACCTAATCCAATTTGTATATCACGCGTTAGTTCTTGCGGATAAATTAGTGGTAATAAATAGTGTGCAACAAAACTTTCGGAGTAAACCGTTTGGCCAGCCAGTTGGCGAAAATAATTCTCTAAAGGTGTAAGCGGGCAAATCCAGCCCATTAAACTTACCATCGCTGCCCAAGCCATTACAGGAATGTGCAACCAGATAAACCAGTGACGATATAAAATCATCAAAGCACCCAATAGCGCAAAAACAATAAACAAAAAATGGAAAATTAATACCAGATCAGCCAGTATTGCCGCCATCATATCATTTTAATTCGTTTACCAAACAAGCTAGTGCCCATCCATAAACGGTCTTTTTATCCAAACTCAGCGTTGCGCCGTTTTCTCAAATGCTCACATATTAGTATATGCTGCGCTTTTCGAAATCGGTGCGCCTTGATTTTGAATAAAAATCCTCGTTTTTGGACGGACACAAGTAAGGTTACCTGATCACACTTCCACTTCAATAAAATCATATTCGCCCTGCCCCTGAACTAATAAATGTTTAGATGACTTTGACGATTCGTTACAAATTTTGTGCACATGGCCAGCGTGAGTCATACAGCGCTCACCCGGATTTAATGTAATTTTTCCATCCGGTTGTTTAAGATAAACTGAAATTTGCCCATCAAGACAATAAACATTTTCCAGCAAATAGGAATGAAAATGCCACTTGCCTTCATCACCAGCTGGCAGAATTATTTCTTTTACTTTGACGCTAGACGTGTCAATTAAAAGTTCCAGTTTTTCCATAACATCCCTCGTGCATTAAATTAAAACTCGTGAACTCCCACGGTGTAATGCAGCATCAACCCTAAGGTTAACTAATTACACCCAACTCCTTACCGACTTTTTCAAACGCACTGATCGCGTTTAACAAATGTGTTTCGCTATGTTCTGCAGATATTTGTACGCGGATACGTGCCTGTCCTTCTGGCACCACTGGGTAGAAAAATCCCACGACATAAATCCCCATTCGCAATAATTTTTCAGCCATTGTTTGTGCCAGTTCAGAGTCATAAAGCATTACCGGCACAATGGGATGAATGCCAGATTTAATGTCAAATCCAATCATTGCCATATTACTTCGAAAAAATTGCGTGTTATCATTTAAACGTTTACGTAACTCGGCGACTTGCTCAATAAGCTGAAAAGATTTGATTGCCGCAGCAACAACAGCTGGTGTCACTGAATTGGAAAATAAATAGGGACGGGAACGCTGCCTGAGTAAATCAATCACCGGGTTTCGGCTGGCGGTAAAGCCACCCGAACCACCGCCCATTGCTTTACCCAAAGTTGATGTGTAAATATCAATTTTATCCATCACATTATGAAACTCAGCAGATCCTCTACCCGTTTTACCGACAAATCCCGTTGCATGAGAATCGTCGACAAAAACCATCGCATCATATTGTTCAGCTAACGTCGTGATGTCTTTAAGATTGGCAATTTCACCATCCATACTAAATACACCGTCTGTGGCTACCAATCTTAAGCGACTGGATTGAGCGGCTTTTAATTGCTGTTCCAGATCGTTCATATCATTATGTGCATATCGAAAGCGCTTAGCTTTACACAAGCGAATACCATCAATGATTGAGGCATGATTCAATTGATCGCTGATGATGGCGTCTTCTTCAGACAATAAAGTTTCAAACAATCCTGTATTCGCATCAAAACAAGAGCTATATAAAATTGCATCATCAGTTCTCAGAAATTCTGCAATCTCTTTTTCCAGAGATTTGTGCAAATCTTGTGTGCCACATATAAATCGGACGGATGCTAGGCCAAATCCATGCGTATCTAACGCGCGTTTAGCAGCTTGAATTAAATCAGGATGATTGGCCAATCCCAAATAATTATTCGCACAAAAATTTATGACTTCTCCAGCTTCTTTAGTATCGATTTCTGCGGCTTGTGGCGAGATAATTATTCGTTCAGTTTTGTAAAGCCCATCGTCTTTAATTGATTTTAATTGTGCTTGAAAAATATCCGGATGATTAAACATGCACTTCAGCTCATAAAAAGTCTAAAATATAAATTTGAATACATATCATTAATTCCAGTTTAATATGACTTTTCCACATTCACCAGAATGAACAACATCAAACGCCTGTTGATAATCCTTTATATCAAACTGATGCGTAATGACTGGTTGAATATCAAGACCACTTTTTAGCATTTGTGACATTTTATACCAGGTTTCATACATTTCACGACCGTATACACCTTTTAAAAAAAGCCCTTTAAATATAATCTCATCCCAATTAATTTGAGTGGTGGTTGGCAAAAAGCCAAGCAACGCAATATGTCCGCCATGATACATATGATGAATCATGTCATTAAACGCTTGTGGATTGCCGGACATTTCAAGCCCAACATCAAAGCCGTTTGACATGTTCAAACTTTCGATGGCAGAATCAATTGATGCATTCTGGATATTAATTGCGACGGACGCACCACATAATTTTGCCAGCTTTAAACGCGTTTCATTAACATCTGTAATCACAATATGTCGAGCACCAACAAAACGACAAACAGCCGTTGCCATTATACCAATTGGCCCCGCGCCGGTAATCAATACATCTTCACCGATCAGATCATATGAAAGTGCCGTGTGTACCGCATTACCAAAAGGATCCATAATCGCTGCAACATCTGACGAAATATCATCATGGATTTTCCATAAATTACTGGCTGGCATGACGATAAATTCTGCGAATGCACCATCACGTCCACCACCGATTCCAATAGCTTTACGACACAAATGTCGCTTGCCTGCCCGACAATTACGACATAATCCACAGGCAATATGCCCTTCAGCAGTTACTCGGTCATCAACTGCATACCCTTCAACATCGGCTCCAATTTCTATGATTTCACCGACGAATTCATGGCCAATAATACGTGGAACTGCAATATTTCGCTGCGCCCAGGCATCCCAGTTATAAATGTGTAAATCCGTACCACAAATACCGGTTTTGTGAACTCTAATCCGAACTTCGTTGCTAGCAACCACGGGATCTGGCACATTTTGCATCCAGATACCGGGTTCAGCTCGACTTTTCACTAAGGCTTTCATTAGAATTTGAAGTGTTTTGTTCTGTTTCTATTATTAATAGTTTAGAACAGAATTTTTAAGTATGTATTGATTGAATATTTTTATTTGTACAATTTATCTTCTTATTTATATCAATATAATGAAATACAATGATTTTTTTGAATTACACCAAACATCATACGTCATTGCCAGATGAATGATTTTTGCTATATGCTTTCATTAAGTTCAAGGAGGATAATATGGCTTACGATGAAGATGTAGCACAAAAAGTGCGAGAAAAAATGTCAAACATAGTTGATGTAGTAGAACGAAAAATGTTTGGTGGCCTCGCCTTTATGGTGCGCGGAAATATGTGTTGTGGAATTGTAGGTTCAGAACTTATGTTACGCATTGGTTCGGAAGCTTATCCAGACGCCTTGAAACAGACGCATGCCAGAGAAATGGACTTTACTGGAAAACCGTTGAAAGGCATGATTTATGTAGCTGAAGCTGGCTTTGAAAGCGATAGCGACTTAAACCAATGGATTAATTTGGCTTTGGATTATGTCAATACTCTACCCAGTAAATAACAACCTTATTCAGGTGATTTAATTTCAATTTCTACAGATGCTTCATTACTCTCAGCAGCAAAAGGTTCACAATAAAAAAGACCAAGCACAGCGGCAATCTCATCATTAACAAACAAAATAGGCATTCTTTCTCGCTGCCAGGGTGGAATTTGATAATCCTGAAACAACTTTTTCAAACTGTGAGTTTCTTTGCGACCGGCGGGTCTGCATTTTTCTCCCCCTAGACGGAAGCGTATTGCAATCTTCCCTTTTAACATAGACTTTTTAAGTCCACGCCCCAGGGTTTCAGTCGATTGAACAATACCAATATGAGATATCTGTAAATCGCTTACGCCATCCCAATGATAAGTTTTTGCATCGAAATCGTCAATTTGCTTGAGCAAGTATAACTCGTGTTTAAAACGTCTGATTTCTGCATTTGCCCACCGTACCTGTGATTTTGCATCAAGCCTGGCATGCAGCATAGTTATGATTTGCGACAAATGTTTTAGGTTTGGTAGCAGATAACCCGCATTGCTGATCCAAAAGCGAATCAGGTTTTTCTGGCGAATTTCTGTCAAGCTTTTTATAACATCGATATTCAACGTGGTGTGATTTTCAATATAAGCATCAGCATAGTCCTGCTTGGCAATTTCTTCCATCAGCTCACTGGCTTCTCTGGCATTATGAGCAAAACGCGAAATGGTTTGAGGATAAGCAGGCCAACGTTGAGCCAACAACGGTAGAATATTTAAACGTAAATAATTACGATCATAATCGTCACAGGCATTGCTGGGATCATCGATCCAATCAAGTTTTTGCGCTTGCGCATAGCTGTGTAGCTTAGACCGTGTATAGTTCAGCAATGGACGGACTATGGTCATATCTTGTAATGATGAAACAGCTTTCATGCCCGCTGCACCTGTCACACCCGTCCCGCGCAGCATTTGCAGCAAGGTGGTTTCAACCTGGTCATCCTGATGATGGGCAGTAACTAAAATTTCATCGTCAGCTAGTAATTTATTTAACGAATGATATCTTGCACGACGTGCGGCGGCTTCCGGGCTTTCTTTGGGTTTTGGCTTTGCATCAACATTGACACACTGAAAAGTGATTTGGTTTTTTTTACAAAATTCCGCACACCAAACTGCCCAGGCATCTGCTGAGGACTGCAATTGGTGATTGATATGAATGGCTTTAAGTTGAAAATTGCTTTGGGAAAGGTTGAGTGAATGCAAGCTCTGTAATAATACTGTTGAATCCAGCCCGCCACTGAAACCAACAACTATTTTTGGCGACTTATCCGCTCCACATTGTTTAAGTAAGAAGGCTAAATGTTGCCACAATGCTTCAGGTTCAAAAGCGATCATATCACCTGTATTCGCGGATTAAAAAAGCATTCTATTCAATGTGAACAGAATACTTTTCTTGGTTTACAAAGATCAGAAAATTTCAAATCACTCTTTGAATTTGCCGTAAGACATTAATCGTTGATAACGTTTTTCCAACAATTCATCCATACTCAGTTGATTTAACTCTGCCAGTTTAATTTTGATGGCGGATTTAAGATTCACTGCCATGGTATCCAAATCACGATATGCTGAGCCTAGGGGTTCAGGGATTATTTCATCAATGAGTTCCAGCTCTTTTAGGCGATTTGAGGTAATTCCCATCGCTTCAGCCGCATCACTGGCTTTTTCTGCACTCTTCCACAAGATGGAGGCACAACCTTCGGGCGAAATTACCGAATAAGTGCTGTATTGCAACATCATGACATGATCACCGACGCCAATGGCCAATGCGCCACCTGAGCCACCTTCACCGATGACGGTGCATATAATGGGTGTTTTTAGTTTAGCCATGACAAACAGATTACGTGCAATGGCTTCACTTTGACCACGCTCTTCGGCACCGATGCCAGGGTAAGCACCAGGCGTATCGATAAAGGTTAAAATTGGCATTTTGAAGCGTTCTGCCATTTCCATTAATCGCATGGCTTTACGATAACCTTCAGGTCGTGGCATACCAAAATTACGACGAATTTTTTCTTTGGTATCTCGGCCTTTTTGTTGGCCCATAACCATCACCGGCGTATGATCCAGATATGCCACACCGCCAATTATCGCCGGGTCATCGGCATATGCGCGATCACCGTGCAGCTCCTCAAAACCATCAAACATCTGTTCAATATAATCCAGTGTGTAAGGACGTTTGGGGTGTCGTGCCAATTGGGAAATTTGCCAGGGCGTCAGCTTGGAAAAAATCTGTTGGGTAAGATCATTACTTTTTTCTTCCAGCTTCTGAATCTCATCAGAAATATTGATTTCCGTATCGTTGCCAACGAAACGAAGCTCCTCGATTTTCGCCTCGAGTTCAGCGATGGGTTGTTCAAAATCTAGAAAATTTAAATTCATTGTATAAAAATCTTATCCGTCTTTTATTAAAAGCTCAATTTTTAACCTAATTCTGCCGAATTGTGATCAACAAAAAGCCAATGAGCAATTATACCTGATTGTTTTATTTGTACCTAAAAATGCTTGGTGTTAGTACTCAACCAACACACTTTGTTCGCCTGAGAGCTGATTAAGTTGTTGTAACAAGTTGTCTGTCGGCTTTATTTTCCATTCATCCCCCAAACGTAAACGTGCTTGCGCCTGTTCTGTGGCATAACGAATAATGATTGGACATTTACCTTCTTTGTACGGTGAAAGCGCCTGCTTCAAATGTTGGACATAGCCATTTTTCGCTCGTTCGGGTGTGAGTTGAATGATCATGCGCTTGGCAAAATGCTCCCGTGCGCTATCAATATCATAAATTTCACGTACCTGCATTCGTAAACGACCACTGAAATCATCCAGCGAAACTTCACCACTGGCCACAATAACTTTATCAACCTCCAGCAAGTCACGATATTTTTCCAGGGTATCGGAAAACACGGTGACTTCCATACGTGCGCTGCGATCATCCAGGGTAAGAATTGCCAGCTGATCACCTCTTTTGGTTTTCATATAGCGTGTACCTAGCAACAAACCAGCAATGGTCACTTTAGTTTTTCGATCGGGCTGTAGACCAGCAATATTGCTATTGATAAACTGTTTCAGCTCCTGACGATAAATTTCGATGGGGTGGCCGGTTAAATACAGCCCCAACGTTTCTTTTTCGCCGGTGAGTCGACGTTTGTCGTCCCACTCTGGTAAATTACTCCAGTGATGATCGGTTGATTGCGAACTACTGGCTGCCGCAAAACCAAACATGTCATTTTGCCCTGCAGCACTGTCACGAGTGTGTTGTTCTGCCACATGAGATGCGGTGGTTAAACTGGCCATCATAGTGGCACGATTGGGCCCCAGGTCATCCATCGCGCCGCTTCGAATCAAAGTTTCCATCACTCGGCGATTAACTTTTTTCAAATCCACACGTTGGCAAAAGTCGAATAAATCGTCAAATTTTCCATTGGCTTGCCGTTCGTTGAGAATGACTTCAATTGCCGCTTCTCCCACACCTTTTATGGCACCCAGGCCATAATGAATTGTGTCATCGCCCATGGCGCAGAACTGGTAATCACTGAGATTTACATTGGGTGCATCCACCGTAAGTTTCATGTGTTGACATTCTTCCGTCAGCATCACGACTTTTTCGGTATTATCCATATCCGCCGACATAACCGCAGCCATGAAAGCTGCAGGATGATGTGCTTTTAGCCACGCTGTTTGATAGGAAACCAAGGCATACGCCGCCGAGTGCGATTTATTAAAACCGTAGCCAGCAAACTTTTCCATCAAGTCAAAAATATAGGTGGCGGTTTCTTCTTCAATATTATTTTCTAGCGCACCTTTGGTAAATATTTCCCGCTGCTTGGCCATTTCTTCGGGTTTTTTCTTACCCATGGCTCGACGTAACATATCCGCGCCGCCCAGGGTGTACCCAGCCAACACCTGGGCGATCTGCATAACCTGTTCTTGATAAAGTATGACACCGTATGTGGGTTTCAATATGGGGCCAACATCCGGGTGGGGGTATTCCACTTTTGCGCGACCATGTTTACGATTGATGAAGTCGTCTACCATGCCAGACTGCAATGGGCCGGGCCGGAATAAAGCCACCAATGCGATGATGTCTTCAAACACGTCGGGCTGTAAACGTTTAATCAGGTCTTTCATACCCCGTGATTCCAACTGGAACACAGCAGTGGTTTGATAGGCCTTTAGCAAATAAAAGGTCTTACTGTCCTCCAGAGAAATATCTACAATGTCCAGTAACGGTTCACCTGCTTCGGTTTTTTGCCGGTTAATGGCTTTTACGGCCCAGTCAATAATGGTGAGCGTACGCAGGCCAAGAAAGTCAAATTTAACCAGGCCCACGGCCTCAACATCGTCCTTGTCGAACTGGGTTACCAGGTTACCGCCACCTTCTTCACAATACAGCGGGGAAAAATCTGTTAACGCCGTAGGTGCAATGACGACACCCCCGGCATGTTTACCTGCGTTTCGAGTAATACCTTCCAATGAAAGTGCTAAGTCAATCAGCTCGTGTACATCTTCATCTTCTTTATATAAAGTGCTTAACGCTTCTTCCTGCTCCAGTGCTTTATTCAGTGTAATACCGATTTCAAACGGAATAAGCTTTGCCAGTCGATCGGTAAAACCGTATGGGTGACTCAATACCCGACCCACATCACGCACCACCGCCTTGGCCGCCATACTTCCGTAGGTAATAATTTGCGAAACTTTTTCTTTACCGTAATGCTGAGATACATATTCGATTACCCGGTCACGATTTTCCATACAAAAATCGATATCAAAGTCAGGCATGGATACCCGTTCTGGATTAAGAAATCGCTCGAACAGCAATTCGTATTCGATGGGATCGAGATCGGTAATAGTCAACGCATAAGCAACCAACGATCCCGCACCGGAACCCCGACCAGGACCTACCGGAATATCATTTTGCTTGGCCCACTGAATAAAGTCGGCAACAATCAAAAAGTAGCCAGGAAATCCCATACCATTTATAACATCTAGCTCAATTTGCAAACGCTCTTGATATGTTTTTCGCTTTTCTTCGTAATCGGGGGCTTGTTTATCGAGAATTTTTTCCAGTCGCTTTTCCAAACCCACTTCAGCTTGCTGGTTAAAAAACTGCTCCATGGTCAAGCCTTGCGGCACAGGAAAGTCCGGCAAATAATTTTTACCCAGTGTTAATTCAATATTACAACGTTTGGCAATTTCAAGCGTGTTTTCCAACGCTTCTGGAATATCAGCAAACAGCTCTGCCATTTCTTCGGATGAACGTAAGTATTGTTGCGGAGAGAATCTTTTGGGGCGCCGGCTATCAGCCAGCACTCGGCCTTCATTAATGCAAACCCGAGCTTCATGTGCATCGAAATCGCTTTCTTCAATAAAATGCACATCGTTGCTTGCCACTACAGGTATATCTTTTTCGATTGCAATATCGACTGCCGCATGCAAAAACTCTTCTTCCAGTGGGCGACCGGTTCGTTTAATTTCCAGATACAATCGCTCTGGAAATAAAGCTTGCCACTGAGCACTGAAAACTTTCACATTGCTTTGATTATCATTCAGTATCGCCTGCCCGAGGTTTGATTCTTGTCCCAATAAAACAAACAAACCATCACTGTTATTTTCCAACCAGGAAAACTCCATCATGGGAACACCACGATGTTGCCCTTCTTGATAACTACGGGACACCAGGCGAGTTAAGTTTTGATAACCCAGATTGTTCTGGCACAAAAACAAAACACGATATGGTTTTAGATGATCTTCTTCATTAAAAAACCAAGCATCAACACCAACGATTGGTTTTACACCCACAGCCATGGCAGCCCGGTAAAACTTGACCATACCAAACAAGTTTGATTGGTCAGTTAAGGTCACCGCCGGCATACCTTGTTTAGCCACAGCCTGCATTAAAGGTTTGATGCGTACAATGCCATCAACCATTGAATATTCTGTGTGCAAGTGCAAATGAACAAAATGATTTTGCATTAGTGTGAAAATGTACCTTGGTTATGGGAATCGATTATTTTAACGCGAATTTAGCTTGTGAATCATGCTTTTTTCCCTGTTCGAACAAATTATGTTCAGCACAAAACTTGCTTAATCTTGTACACTTTTTAAACGCGACAATAATATTTTTGTATGCAAAGCAATTAATGAATGGCTTCAGCTAATTCACTTACATCTTGTCGTAAAATATTTGTTATGTATAATCAAGTTCTAATATATTTTAACTCTGCAGGAGTCAGACTCTTATGAAAGTTGCCCTTCCCCTTGCTGCAATATTATTAGCCGCTTCCAGCGCAAATAGTTTCGCTGAAGAAGAGACCAAAGGCTGGGAATTATTCCCGGGTACACATGATGGTTTCATTTTTGATCCCACCTTTTCTGTTATGGCAGGTATGGCAAACATTGAAGATGTGCAAGGCGACACAGCTTTTTCCTGGGGTTTAGAAGCGTCTTTTAACTGCCCTTTAATCCAACCGCCTACAAATAAAGTTCGTCAACAGCTCAGTTATTTTAACTATTCCGATGGTGATGCGGAAATGCACACAGTGGAAATCAATCCACATTATGTTGTCGATGTGAAAAAAGATTTGTGGATAGGCGCTGGCCCGGGTTTAGGTTATGTACGCGCTGAATCTGCAAATAAATCATCCAATATGTTTGCTGCACAATTAGGTGCAAGTTTTCACTACAATATGGATAAGATTTTTATCGGTGGTGAAGCACGTTACCAATTAACCCAAGATGAAGATGTGGGTAATGGCAAAGGAAATGGTGCAGACAACTGGCGTGCTATATTAAAAGTTGGTTTTAATATCTAAACCAGTTTAAACAGTAATTCCAAACTAAATGCACAATCATGTTTTTTGATTGTGCATTTTTTTATGTGGTAATCAATTTTCTATCGTCAACGGAGTATGCACTCCGTTGACGACCAAAGGGGAGTGCTTCGCTTCTCCCCTTTGGAAACCCCATCGGGTTTGTGTCCGCAGCAAGATGCGGAGAATTAAGAATAAAAAGTCGGAAATAAAGAATACGACTGAAAATAAACTGTTGGCAGCACGACTATAGGGACATAGTCGGTAGAGCTACTCAGGAGACCAAGCCGAAGGATGCTGCCGTCAAGCTTACGCCGCACATGGAAGTGCAAGTGTCTCGAGAGAATAGGAAGTTCAAAGAGACCATGGACGTATTCACAGCGTGTTTATTTTCAGTCGTATTCTTGATTTCCGCTTCCTTAGTAAGTTCTAGGCAAGACAACGTTTTACCGGAGCAAACGATCGACGATGAATGGGACTGACGCCAAGTTCTGTTAACGCTGCAATATGAGCTTTAGTGGGGTAACCTTTGTGTTTTGCTAACCCATAACCTGGGTACATCTCATCGAGCTCAATCATTTCCCTATCGCGAGTAACTTTTGCAATGATTGATGCCGCTGCAATCACCTTAACGCGATCGTCACCTTTTACCACCGCCGTTGAGGGGCATTCCAATTGAGGACAACGATTACCATCAATCAATGCATGCTGTGGTTTAACTGATAAGTTATTCACTGCACGTTGCATGGCCAATAGCGATGCATGCAGAATATTAATATCATCGATTTCTTCCACTTCTGCACGACCAACTGACCAGGCGATGGCTTTTTCTTTTATTTCAACAAACAAGATATCGCGTTTTTTTTCGCTGAGTTTCTTTGAATCCATCAACCCACTAATTTCTTTTTCGGAATCCAATATCACCGCCGCTGCCACAACGGCACCGGCAAGAGGTCCACGCCCAACTTCATCCACACCAGCAATATAGGTCAGTTGTTTTAGCTCATCATCTAGCTCGAACGGCGGTAGCATTTTTTTCCTCAATTAATTGCAAGACGGTTTGTGCAGCTTGTTGACTGGCATTTTTTTTCAGCGACTCATGATATGTTTGAAAATTTCGGATCATATCTGATCGCTTTTCTTCATTATTCAAATATTCCAGCATTGCCTCTCCGACATTTTCAGCTGTTGCCTCATCCTGGATAAATTCAGGTACAGGATGGCTATCATCAAAAAAGTTTGGCAAACCGATATGCTTTACCACGGTTAAGGCTTTAAAAATCCAGTAACTAATGCGTGAGGTACGAAAAGTAATGATCATGGGACGTTTTAACAACATAGCTTCCAGTGTCGCGGTTCCGGAACACAACAATACCAATTCTGACGCCAACATTGCCTCTCTTGCTTTACCATCAAGAACAGTAACCGATAAATCTTTCGCCAACTCCTGCACCATCGCTTCAATCGATTGCTTCAGCTTTACCGTAGCTGCCGGTATGACAAAATGCAGATCGTTTTGTGTTTGCTCTGCATGATTTGCCGAAGCTAATAATAATGGCAAAATATGATTTACCTCAGAACCACGACTACCTGGGAGAAGTGCAACGGTTCGTTTTTGATCAGATAACCCAAGCTTTTGCAAAGCATCGCTCTGACTATTCTCAAAAGGAATGTGGTCCGCCATGGGATGTCCAACAAAACGTGCATCAACGCCGTGTTTGTTATAAAAGTCAGCTTCGAATGGCAGTAAAGATAACATCAGATCAAAACTGCGAGCGATTTTCTTCACTCGATAGGTACGCCAGGCCCAAGCTGAGGGGCTAACATAATGCACTGTTGGAATATTGTGTTGCTTGAGTTTTCGTTCTAACGCTAAATTGAAATCTGGTGCGTCAACGCCAACAAACACATCGGGCGGATTTTGAATAAAATGCTGCGCCAGTTGTTTTCGTAATTTTAATAATTCTGGTAAACGCTTTAGCACTTCCACAAAACCCATCACAGACATTTGTTCTGTGGTAAAAAGTGCTTTGCATCCTGCTTCACGCATTAATGGACCGGCAACACCTTCGAATTGCACGTCAGGCGATATTCCTTTTACTGCTTTAATGAAATCTGCAGCAATAATATCTCCAGAAGTTTCGCCAGCAACAATCCCGATGCGTAACATGCTTTACCTTTAATTAGAAATCAGATGTGTTGTTTGGTAGAGGATCATAACAAGGGAATTGTGAATTATTAGTATTCGCTCTAACTCCCCTGCTTAAAACTTTAGCGAACAATGCCTCTCGATACATTTTGTAAAAAATTATGCATGAGTTTCACGTCAGTGGAATTTTCTGCGAGCTTGGCAACTTCCGTTTTCGCCTGATCCAAGGTATTACCAGATCGATAAATTAATTTATACGCTGTTTTAATGGCTTTGATCTGTTCGAATGAGTAGCCGCGACGTTTCAATCCTTCAAGATTTAATCCATATGCTTTACCCGGATTACCCGCAGACATGACAAATGGTGGTAAATCTTTATTAAGCGTCGTACACAATGCGCTAAAACTGTGCGCGCCTATTTTGCAGAATTGATGAACAACCGTAAATCCACCGAGTATGGCATTATCATCAACAGTTACATGCCCCGCCAATGAAGTATTGTTCGCAAAAATAATATTATTACCCACCACACAGTCATGTGCGATATGCACGTAAGCCATTATCCAGTTGTCATTGCCAATGCGTGTAATACCCGTATCTTGAACAGTGCCGCGATTTATTGTGCAGCTTTCACGAATAACATTGCGTTCACCAATAATCAAACTGGTTTCTTCGCCAGCATATTTTTTATCTTGTGGATCATCACCGATGGAAGCAAACTGGAAAATTTTACATTGCTTACCAATTTGGGTTTTACCCTTGATAACAACGTGCGGACCAATTTCGCAATCATCCGCAATGGTTACATCTTTACCGATAATGGTATAAGGTCCTACGGAAACGTTGTTTCCCAGCTCAGCACCTGGATCTATGATTGCTGTGGAATGTATCACTACTCTGCATCCGTAACTGCGCACATAAGATCAGCTGACGCAATAACTGCGCCGTCAACTTTTGCTTGTGCAGTGAATTTCCAAACACCTCTCATGGATTTAACAAATTTTACATTTAATACCAATTGATCACCGGGACCCGCAGGTTGTTTGAAACGCGCCTTATCAACGCCAACCAGATAAAATAAAGAGGAATCATCTGTGGCACTGAGGTTTTCGGTGGCGAAAGCCAATAAACCCGTAGCTTGTGCCATGGCTTCAATAATCAACACGCCAGGAAAAATTGGCTTGACTGGAAAATGGCCCTGAAAAAAAGGTTCATTAATCGTTATATTTTTTATCGCGGTGAGTTCTTGCCCCGGAATTACCTCTGTAACCCTATCTACCAAAAGAAAAGGAAACCGATGAGGCAACAGTTTCATGATTTTTTTTATGTCCATTGTATCCAATTTACAACCCTTTTAATTCATCCAACTCTTTTTCCAGCGATTTAACACGTTCTTCCAGCTTATTCGTTTGACGAAACCGGACAACATTTTTTCGCCACTGCTGTGCAGGTTCTGCGGGAATGCCTGAAGCATACACGCCGGCTTCCTTAATCGATTTGGTCACCATTGCCATACCACTGAAATGCGTGTTATCCGCTATGACAATATGACCATTAATGCCGGCACCACCACCAATGGTGCAATAAGCACCAATTTTGCTGCTCCCCGCAATGCCAACACAGGCTGCAATCGCAGTGTGCTCACCTATTTCCACATTATGCGCAATGTGCACTAAATTATCGATTTTAACACCATCGTGAATAATTGTATTGTCAATTGCGCCACGATCGATCGCTGAATTTGCACCGATTTCCACATTGTCACCAAGAATAACTTTTCCAATTTGTGGGATTTTTGTCCACACTCCTTTATCATTGGCAAAGCCAAATCCATCAGAACCAATCACTGCTCCACAGTGAATCAAAACGTTTTCACCAATTTCTGTGTTCGCGTAAATTGAAACATTCGCTAATATTCGACCACCGGCAGCAATAACAGAATGTTTACCGATAAAACAATTTGCGTTGATAACAACATTTTCAGCAATAACAACATCATCTTCTATGACTACATTGGGACCAATAAAAGCGGATTTATCGATTTGTGCGGTATCACTGACAGTAGCCGTCTGATGCACGCCGCGTTTAACTTGTGCTTCTTGGGTTAACACAGTTGCTATTAGCGCATACGACACATAGGGATTTTCAACGATAATGGCATTGGTTGGACAAGCATATAGATCATCTTGACTAAGAATCACGGCAGATGCATTGGTAGCAGTTAAATGTGAACGAAACTTAGCGTTATTTAAAAAGCTAATTTGCCCTTCATGAGCATCTGCCAAATTTGCGATACCAGTAATAATCGTTTCTGGATCACCTTTTATTTCACCACTTACCGCATCAGCCAATGATTTGAGAGTTGCTTTCATAACAAGCTAACCTTGTTAGTTTGAGTTTTTGAGTGCCTTTAATACGTCTTCTGTGACGTTTAGTGCATCATTGGTGTATACAACACCTTCGGCCAATAACAAATCGAATCCTTGAGATTTGGCGAAATCACGGATGCTACCGATAAGCTTGACTTGTAAGTTCTCTAAAAGCTCATTACGTTTAAAATTCAAATCGTCACGAAATTCGTCCTGATCGCGTTTGAACTCGCGCTTTTCAGAAACAAATTCCCGCTCTAAACGTTCACGCTCTGATTTGCTCATAATTGCGCCGTCGCGGGCAATTTGCTCTTCTAGTTTGCGTAATTTTTTCTGCTTTTCCAACAATGAAGCTTCACGTGGTGAAAATTCTTTTTGCAGTGCACTTCTGGCTGCTTCTGCCTGTGGTGACTCATCCAGCACACGTGCAATATCCACAACACCAATTTTCAGATCCTTGGCTAATACGGGCTGCATAAAAAAGCAACATATCAGTGCTAGCACAATTATTCTTACAAAGTTCACTATCCTCTCCTGTTTTCTAAAATGGCGCCCCAATGGAAAATTGAAAACGCTCTGTTTGATCATCTGTTTGTGTTTTCAACGGCCATGCCCAGCTAAATTTCAAAGCACCGATAGGTGCAAGCCAGGTAAATGCGATACCATACGATGCACTCAATTCATCATAATAATCTTTAGGATCAAACTGTATATCATTCCCGATAATCGCGCCAGAGTCGACAAAGGCGGCGAAACGCACAGATTTGCTGTCCTTGGCAAACGGATTGGGAAATAACAGTTCTGCAATACCAATTATACGTTTAGTACCACCAATGGTATTATTAAAAGTACCTTCTCTTGGGCCTAAGCTATTCGCCCGAAACCCTCGCACGCTTTGCGCCCCACCTGCATAATAATATTCATAAAACGGCACTTGTTCTGTTTTACCATACCCTCGAGCATAAGCCGCACTAGCGTCCAAGTGTAGTGTCCAGTTTTTAATGGCCGTCCAAAAAAACTGCTGCCGTAAACTGACTTTAAAAAACTGTAAATCACCACCGGGTAATGTCACATCTGTTGTTAAAACAGTGTGTAATCCGGAATCAGCAAAAATCACACTGTTTCGCGTATCAAAAGTCCAGGTGCCGGTTATGGTAAAAGTATCAAACGCACTACCATATTCATCTTCAAATGCGTCGTATGTTGGTGGTGGATCATCCGCCAATGTAAAGTCAGTGTTATCAAAACCAATACCAATTCGCGCACGTCGATATTCACTTAAAGGAAAACCGAAACTCATGCTACCACCGTAAACATTGGCATTATAACCCGCAATACTTGAGGCTTGGCTTGCATCGGTTTCTCGAAAATACAATCGAAAACTACGACTGATACCATCTATCGTGTAATATGGATCGGTAAGTGAAAAGCTGTAAACCGTATTCACCCGGTTATTACTGATTTCCGCGCCAACCTGTTTTCCGGTACCCAGAAAATTGTTTTGATTGACACTACCGGAAAGAATCACACCAGAACCTTGACCGTAACCAACGGAAGCCTGAATACTGCCTGATGGCCGCTCAGTCACATTAATGATGACATCCACCACGTCTGTGCGTCCGGGAACCAGTGGAGTTTCCATATTGACATCTTCAAAAAAACCTGTACGCACCAATCGTGTTTTTGAACGTTCAAGTTTGGCCGTAGAATACCAACCGCCCTCTAATTGACGCATTTCACGACGCAAAACTTCATCATGCGTTTTAATATTGCCTGCAAAACTTATACGTCGAATATAAACACGTTTTCCTGGGTCAATAAAAAATGTCAGGGAAACCGTTCTGTCTTCTTCATTGATTTCTGGATGCGCATTAATGTTGGCGAATGCATAACCATCCACACCGAGTCTTGCGCTGATTCTGCTGCTACTTTCTGAAACCAGACGACGAGAAAAAATATCACCGGAATTAATATTCACCAGCTTATTCAGCTCGTCTTCATCAACAACAAATTCACCCGACAACTGAACTTTATCAATCTTGAATTTACCACCTTCATTAATATTGATGGTAATAAATACATCGTCTTTATCCGGTGTAATGGAAACCTGAGTACTTTCAATGGTGAAATTGATATAGCCACGATCCATGTAATAAGATCTTAGCAATTCGATATCAGCAAATAATTTTTGTTGGGAATATTGACTGTCATCGGTGAATACTGACCAATCCGAATGCGGTGCAGATTTGAAAACATCTAATAGTTCTTGTTCTGGAAAAGCAGTGTTGCCAATGACATTGATCTGACGAATTCGCGTGACACGACCTTCATCAATCTCTATATCCAACGCAACCCGATTTCGCTCTTGCGGTAAGAGTTTTGATTGAATTTTTACGCCATATTTACCCAAAGAAAAATATTGACGTTGTAGCTCCTGTTCTACCTTTTCCAGCAAGGAGCGATTAAATATTCGCCCTTCGGATAAACCAATGCGTTTTAATGCGCTGGTCAGGTCCTCTTCACTGATTTCATCATTACCTGAAATTTTAACTTTAGCGATTGCTGGTCGTTCGGTTAGATTAAGAATGAGCGTGTTACCGTCTCTTGCTAAACTAATGTCGTTAAAAAAACCAGTTTTAAACAATGCACGAATAGCTTCTGATGAAGTTTCTTCGGTGAGCACATCACCTTCTTTCATAGGCAGATAATTGAAAACAGTGGAAGCAGCGATACCCTGCAAACCTTCCAGTTTGATGTTTTCAATTTTAAAAGATGATAAAGCCCAACTTCCCGGCGAATAGACAATAATTATCGCCAAGATTAATTTAACTACTTGCTTCATCCGATAGATTCGTTGATTTTAATTAGCTGAAGATTCGGCTTATGTCGTTAAAAATTGCAAGAAACATTAAGCCCCCAAGAAGTACTATCCCTATTTTTTGCCCGAGAATCTGACCCTCTTCAGAAACCGGTTTTCCTTTGAAAAATTCCACAATATAGTACATGAGATGTCCGCCATCTAAAAGCGGTACTGGCAGGAGGTTCAGAACGCCCAGGCTAACACTGATAATTGCCATAAAAGAAATAAAAGACAATAAACCGATTTGTGCAGATTGCCCGGCATATTGCGCAATACTGATCGGTCCACTGATGTTCTCCAATGACGCCTGACCGGTAATCATTTTGCCAAACATCTGTAGAGTTAAAACCGACATGCTCCAGGTTTTTTCCATGGCAGCAAAAACGCTTTCAATCACTCCGTAAGTTTGAACAGCCATCATACCTTTATAAAAGTCTTCAGGTACAAATGGCGCAAGACCAACCCGACCAATCACGCCATTTTGTGTTTCAATGGCCGCCGGCACAACATTGATTTCCAACTCTACGTTGTCACGAATCAAATTGACTCGCATGTCTTTGTTAGGTCTTTCTCTAACGTAATTTGCCCAGGCAATCCAATCGTCCATAGCATCACCGTCAACGCGAACGATATGGTCTCCTTCCTGAATACCTGCAATATCGCCAGCACCACCTTCAACCACTCTGCCAACAACTGGCGTTAATTTCGGGCGGAATGGCGTAATACCCAGATATTGCAGCAAATTACCAGAAATTGCATCTACCGGTGTTTGGGTTAGATCAAGCATTATAGTGCGCTCCAAATCCTCACCTTGAGTCACTTTAACTGGCACATGTTTTTGATCAATGATTTTCTCGATCAACACCATACGCACAACTTCCAGTGTCGGCGTATCTTCGCCATCTACGGACACAAACTGATCACCCTGTTGTAGGCCAGCCATAGCAAAGGGAGATCCAGGTTCAACCGTATCAACAATGGGTTTCAAGCCCTGAACACCAACGACAAACAACACCCAATAAGCAATAATTGCGAACAGGAAGTTAAACAGCGGCCCCGCAAAAACCACAGCGAAACGCTGGCCGAGGGATTTTCGGTTAAACGCGCGATCCTGTTCATGCTCGGCGACCGGAGCTTCCCGCTCATCGAGCATTTTTACATAACCACCTAAGGGAATGGCAGCCAGTACAAATTCTGTTTTATCTTCACCAAATGTTTTTCGCCATAATGGTTTACCAAAACCAATGGAAAACTTTAAAACCTTGACTCCAACCTTTCGGGCTACCCAGAAATGCCCGAATTCATGGATGGCAATAAGCAATCCCAAAGCAATAATAAATGAAAGAACTGATACAAATATACTCATTAATGTCTACTCAAGCCTGAAACGATTTCGGAGGCTAAATTACGTGCTTGATCATCGGCCTGGAGTATGACATCGATAGAAGTTGCCTCCACTGGCGATAAATCACTCAATACATTTTCAATTACCATTGGAATATGAGTAAATAAAATGGTTTCATTTAAAAATGCTTCTACCGCAATTTCATTGGCCGCATTAAGAATCGCTGTACTGGTGCCACCACTTCGCAGTGCATCATATGCCAATCTCAAACACGGAAATCGAATTAAATCTGCTTCCTGAAAATCAAGCCGGGCAACCTCAAACATATCCAGGTTATGTACGCCTGATTCTATACGCTCTGGCCAGGCCATGGCATGCGCGATAGGTGTGCGCATATCCGGATTACCTAATTGAGCAAGGACCGAGCCGTCCACATATTGCACCATGGAATGAATCACACTTTGCGGATGCACAACTACCTGAATATCATCAGCTTTTGCATTAAACAGCCAATGCGCTTCAATAACTTCCAAACCTTTGTTCATCATGCTTGCGGAGTCAATGGATATTTTCCGCCCCATATCCCAATTAGGATGGGCGCAAGCCTGCTCTGGTGTAACTTGCGAAAATTCATCTATCGCTTTATCGCGAAATGGCCCACCGGAAGCGGTAAGTAAAATCTTTGAGACTCCAGATGTTTGCAAGGAGTTGTTGTAATTGGATGGCATGCATTGGAAGATGGCATTATGTTCGCTATCGATGGGTAGCAACTCTGCATTATTTTTATTCACTTCATCGATGAATAACTGACCAGACATTACCAGCGCTTCTTTATTCGCAAGTAGGATGCGTTTGCCTGATTTTGCCGCAGCAAGACAGGGTAGCAAACCTGCTGCACCGACAATTGCTGCCATAACGTAATCGACAGAAGATAAGCTGGCCACGCGCTCTAGACCTTGAGTACCAGCAAGCACTTCGATATTGGCTAGTCCTGCTTTTTTTGTTTTTTCGGATAAGAGTTGAGCAGCTGATTCGTCTGCCATGACAGCAAATTGAGGTTTGAACTGTTGGCATTGCGCTAACATTGTTTCAACTTGGCGGTTTGCAGTTAAGGCAATTATTTTATAACGGTGTGGATGCCGCGAAATCACATCCAGCGTACTCACACCAATGGATCCTGTTGACCCTAAAACTGTAATACCTTTCACTCAATAATTCCCAAAAGCCAAATACCTAACGCAAACAGTGGCGAAGCAGCCATCATACTATCTATTCGATCAAGCACACCGCCATGACCAGGCAATAAGGTGCCGCTATCTTTCACACCAGCGCGGCGTTTATAAACACTTTCAAGCAAATCACCACCAATGGAAAAAATCACCACCAATTGACACAACAACAAGAAGAATATGAATTGGAAAAAATCCAGCTCAAGCCAAAAAGCGCCGATCAAAGAGACGATGCCGGAAGCAGCCAATGCACCATATGCACCTTCTTTGGACTTACCCGGACTAATCAATGGAGCAAGTTTATTCTTGCCGAACTTTCGCCCAACAAAATAAGCGCCGCTGTCTGCAGTCCAAATAAGAATCATGAGAAACAGCACTAAACCCGAACCATGCTCAGTATGCTGATGAATAAAGACAAGCGCCGCCCAAGTGGGAACCAGTAACGCAATACCTGCCCACAAATCCGCAATGGCAAATCCAGAGCTGTCACGATGCGAACCGTCGTAATTCGAGAGTTGTGATAGTTGCACTGCCCACCAGGCAACACTGGCCAGCAATAACATCGCAAACCAGAATCCACTTTGCATAACAACGAGAGAGGCGAGCAAACAAGCCACGAGTACGGCAACATAAGACATACGTTGCACTGAATCAGAAATGTGGATAAGCCGGGTCCATTCCAGTACACCAAGTACCACGAATAGCCCAAGCACAGTAGCAAATGCGGGAAACGTAGATAATTGGAAAATACCCCAAATGACAATTGGGATAAGAACCAATGCTGTTAAAACGCGGTGCTTAAGCACCAGCCGCCGCCTCTATCTGATCACCGGTTTTACCAAACCTACGTTGCCGTTTGGAAAAAGATAAAATGGCATTATCTAGTTCGGTCTCATCAAAGTCTGGCCATAAAGTATCTGAAAAATACAATTCGGTATAGGCGAGATGCCACAGCAAAAAGTTACTGATGCGTTGTTCACCACCGGTACGAATGAATAAATCCGGTTCGGCTAAATCTGGAAATGACAAATGCTGATCCATGATGGCTTCGTTAATATCACTAATCGCCATTTCACCAGACTGAACTTTTTTTGCAATGGTTTTGGTTGCGTTAATGACATCCCAGTGACCACCATAGTTGGCAGCAATGTTTAAAATAACACCATCATTGTCTTTTGTTAAAGCAACAACTTCAGCAATTCTGTCCTGTAATTTGGGAGAAAAAGCAGAAATATCGCCAACAACGCGCAACTGAACATTATTTTTGTGAAGTTTTTTTGCTTCGCGTTTCAGGACAGTCATAAACAAATCCATTAACAAGCCAACTTCCTGCGCGGGTCTGCGCCAGTTTTCACTACTGAACGCAAATAAAGTCAGCACTTTTACACCGCGCTCACCACATGCTTTAACGATTTTTCGAACAGATTCGACACCTGCCCGGTGGCCCGCAACTCGGGGCATTTTTCGATTTTTAGCCCAACGACCATTACCGTCCATAATGATAGCGATATGTTTCGGTACGGCTTGAACACTATTAGGACCTTGGGTCATTAATTGGTCTTCATCCTTATCCTGCATTCTCAACTTTTCATTTGAAATGCTTTTGCCAAACTTCAATTTCAACATTTTCAATTTAATGAATGCACGGCCTGAAATCAAAAATTTTCGGAAATAATTAATCTGGAAAGTTCCTGTTGTGTACTTTTTTCACGTAGCAGTTAATTTCCACATGAAAAACGCCACATTTGCGAATCAATCAGATTATATTTCCATCAATTCTTTTTCTTTTTCTTTTAGAATGACGTCAATATCAGCAACGAATTTATCAGTGATTTTTTGAATCTGATCTTGCGCTTTACGCTCATCATCTTCACTGATTTCTTTTTCTTTCAACAGGGATTTAACATCTCCCAGTACGTCACGGCGTATATTTCGAACAGCAATTCGGGCATTTTCACCTTCTGCACGCACGACTTTGATTAAATCTTTGCGACGCTCTTCTGTTAAAGGTGGTAAAGGAATGCGAATTACCGTGCCTGAGGTTGCTGGATTCAAGCCCAAATCTGAAGCCATAATGGCTTTTTCAATGGGTCCAACCATATCTTTTTCCCAAGGTGTTACAGATAAAGTGCGTGAATCTGCTACCGATACATTTGCAACTTGGGAAAGTGGCGCATCACTACCATAATAGGAGACGTGAATTGTATCCAACAGTGAAGTATGCGCTCGTCCTGTTCGTATTTTAGCCAAATCTGTTTTGAACGACTCGATGCTTTTTCCCATGCGAGTCTGAGCATCTTTTTTAATATCTTCGATCATTTTGTCTCCATTTGCACGAGCGTACCTTCATCTTCTCCCATAACCACCCGCATCATACTGCCGGGTTTGTTCATGTTAAACACACGAATGGGCATATTTTGATCTCGACATAAAACTATGGCAGCCGTGTCCATGACGTTTAATTTTTGTTCAATGACTTCATCATAAGTCAGTTTGTGAAATAACTTTGCATCATCATGTATCATGGGGTCAGCGGAATATACACCGTCAACCTTGGTGGCTTTCATGACAATGTCTGCACTAATTTCGATACCTCGCAAACTTGCTGCGGAATCTGTGGTAAAAAATGGATTACCAGTACCCGCGGCAAAAATTACAACCCGCCCTTTTTCCAAATGACGAACAGCGCGACGTCGAATATAGTCTTCACAAATCTGATTTATTTTTATTGCCGACATTACACGCACATAAAGCCCGCGTTTTTCAATGGCATCTTGTAATGCAAGCGCATTGATCACGGTTGCCAGCATACCCATGTGGTCACCGGCAACCCGATCCATTCCTGCTTCCGCTAATCCGGCACCGCGAAATATATTTCCACCACCGATAACCATACCCACTTCAACTCCAGATTGTGTCAGCTCAAGAATCTCATCAGCGATTCGAGTGGCAATTTTGGGATCAATACCGTAATCACCTTCACCAAGCAGCGCTTCGCCACTGAGCTTTAACAAAATCCGGTTGTATTTGGGTTTGGTCACAAAAGCTCCTTGATTAATTTCCGCGTACTTGTGCCATTACTTCGTCAGCAAAGTTTTCTTCTTTCTTCTCGATTCCTTCACCTACTTCCAGGCGTTGGAATGAAACGACTTTAGCGTTATTTGCTTTTAGTAACTTCTCAATTGTGGTGTCAGGATCCTTAACGAAAGCTTGCCCCACAAGAGTAACTTCAGCAAGGTATTTTTTAATTCGACCTTCAATCATTTTCTCGATGATGTTATCAGGTTTGCCACTTTCTTTGGCCTGCGCAGCAAAAATTTCCTTTTCTTTTTCCAATGTTTCCGCTGGCACTTGGTCAGACGAAATGCATAAAGGATTTACCGCAGCAATGTGCATAGCAACATCTTTTGCCAAATCTTCGTTGCCACCTTCCATATCAACGATAACACCAATTCGACTACCGTGCAGATAGACACCTAAATTGCCGCTGGTTTCAACAGTTGAAAAGCGACGAATAGAAATATTCTCACCTACTTTAGCTATCAAGGTACGTCGTGATTCGTCAATTGTTTCACCGCCATCCAATGCGATTGCACTTAAAACGTCAAGGTCAGCTGGTTGTTCGTTTAAAACTTTTTCAGCCACAGCATTAGCGAATCCACCGAAGTCATCACCACCGGATACAAAATCGGTTTCACTATTAACTTCGACAATTGCCGCTTTTTTTCTGTCAATATCACTCTTGATAATAATGGCGCCTTCTGCGGCAACACGATCGGCTTTTTTATCAGCTTTAGCCATGCCGGATTTACGCATATGCTCAATTGCGGCTTCAATATCACCTTCTGTTTCAACCAGTGCTTTTTTACATTCCATCATACCTGCACCGGTACGTTCTCTTAATTCTTTAACTAGACTAGCTGTAATTGCCATGGTCTACCTCTGCATATTTGTAATAGTTTTGTCGTAAGATCAAACTGGTAAAAAGGGGGCTTTGCCCCCTTTTGAATCAATACTTAACGGCTAAGAATCCCGTTTTTAATACAAGAAACTTAATTCGTATCCGCCTTATTTGGCGCCCGCATCATTTTTTGAAGCAGCTTCTTTATCTTCTTCAACAGCAACAAATTCATCTTCAGCAACAACTGCTGAGGAATTTTTACTTTCAAGAATTGCATCAGCTACGGCTTGTGAATACAGTTTAACCGCACGAATCGCATCGTCATTACCTGGAATGACGTAATCAATATCACGAGGGCTGTTGTTTGTATCAACAACACCGATCACAGGAATACCCAGTTTTTTCGCTTCTTTGACAGCAATATTTTCGTTACCAACATCAATAACGAATATCGCATCAGGCATACCGCGCATATCTTTGATGCCGCCCAGGCTTTTATCAAGTTTAGCCATTTCGCGATTTAACATAAGCACTTCTTTTTTATTTAAACGATCGAAGTGACCGTCTTTTTCCATGCTTTCCAGTTCTTTCAGGCGTTTGATAGATTGCTTAACTGTTTTAAAGTTGGTCAGCATACCACCCAACCAGCGATGGTTAACAAAAGGCATGCCGCATCGCTCAGCTTCTTGTTTGATCACCTGGCTTGCTGCGCGTTTTGTACCGACGAACAAGATTGATTTGCGCTTGCCAGCCAATGAACCAATATAATTCATGGCATCGTTGAATAAAGGCAGGGATCTTTCGAGATTAATGATATGGATCTTGTTTCTATCACCGAAAATGTAAGGTGACATTTGAGGATTCCAATACCGAGTTTGATGGCCAAAATGGACACCAGCCTCAAGCATTTGACGCATAGTAACGCTAGACATAAATAACTCCTATTTGTAGGGTTAGGCCTCCACATCCCCCATAATACCGACCATTTCTGGCACCCTGGTATATGTGACGGAATGTGTGTGGTTTATAAAAACAGAACCTCGCTCAAACTCCTTGACTAATCTCAATAACGAGAATTCATCAGTAGTTAAGATGTTGTTGTCGGTCAACAGACACAACAACTGCTTGGTTCCTCATAAAAATCGGGCTGATTTATACCACAAATCACAACGAACAACAATTGTAATGAATAATTCTTTAAATACTTGAGCTTATTGATCGATAATGCCACTATTAAAGGCTTTAACAGGTGGCTTTATCTTAAGTATTTTTACGGTATTTTACGCCTTAATTATTTAATTCTTTATGGAGCAAATAAATATTCATGAGTGTGTCGATTAAAACAGCAGAAGAAATCGAAAAAATGCGACTAGCTGGGCGCTTGGCTGGCGAAGTTTTAACCATGATCGGACCTCATGTTAAAGCCGGTGTAAGTACCGAAGAGCTGGATCGCATCTGCCATGAATATATTGTTAATGAACAACAGGCGATTCCAGCGCCACTTAACTATCGTGGCTTCCCAAAATCCATCTGTACTTCCGTTAATCATCAGGTGTGTCATGGAATTCCAGGGGATAAGACACTGAAAAATGGCGATATTATCAATATTGATATTACAGTCATAAAAGACGGTTACCATGGCGACACCAGCAAGATGTTTTTCATCGGCAAGCCAAGCATTCAAGGCACAAGAGTCACAAACGCCAGCCATGATGCTTTATGGAAGGGCATTAGAATGGTTAAACCCGGCACCCGACTTGGTGATATCGGCCATGCTATACAACAATATGTTGAGAGTCAGAACTGTTCGGTGGTGCGTGAATATTGTGGCCATGGAATTGGTAAAAATTTCCATGAAGATCCTCAGGTTCTACATTACGGTAAACAAGATACAGGATTAGCGCTTGAAGCCGGTATGACCTTCACCATAGAGCCCATGGTAAATGTGGGTAAACGTCACGTGAAATTGTTGAAAGATAACTGGACCGTTGTTACCAAAGATCATTCCCTGTCAGCTCAATGGGAGCACACCATTTTGGTGACCGAAAATGGCTTTGAAGTACTTACCCTCCGCGACGAAGAAAAAGAACTAATTTAATGTCAGGCAGTACCCTAACCTTATTAAACGAAACACAATTCGAATCCGATCTGCAATCCGGTAAAAATATTATACCGGTGTTCAAATCAGCACTGGAAAATGCCAACAAGACCTTGTTCGAATTATTTGAGCAAGATACAGCTATTGAGGAGCTAGTATTTGGGCGCGCAACGTTCATTGATAAAATTCTGACGTACGCCTGGCAATCGAAATTCAATAAAAATCCAGATTCAGATATTGCACTACTGGCGGTGGGTGGTTATGGCCGAGGTGAACTGCATCCTTGTTCAGACGTTGATATTCTATTATTACTGGCCGAAGATAATATTGATCAATACAAAGATAGAATCGAGCAGTTCATTACCTTTCTTTGGGATATTGGCCTGGAAATCGGTAGCAGTGTGCGAAGCCTGGATCAATGCGTTGAAGAAGCGCGAAATGATATAACCATTGCCACCAATATACTTGAGTCCCGACTAATTTACGGTCCCGACAGCTTGTTCGAAAAACTCATGTCTTCCACTGGTCCAGAAAAAATCTGGCCCAGTCGCGAATTTTTTGAACAAAAACTAAAAGAACAACAGCAGCGTCATGCGCGATTTCATGACACGGCGTACAATCTGGAACCTAATATCAAAGAAAATCCTGGCGGTCTTCGTGATATTCAAATGATCGGCTGGATTGCCAAGCGTCATTTTGGCGATAAAACGCTGCAAGACTTAGTTAATCAGAAATTCCTTACCCAAAAAGAACTCACAAACCTGCTAAACGGACAAGCCTTTCTTTGGAAAGTCCGCTTTTGCCTGCACATGATAAGCGATCGACGCGAAGATCGCTTGCTGTTCGAACATCAACGTGTCGTTGCCAAACAGTTTGGTTATCAGGACGAATCCATGGGTAAAAATGCCTTACCCAACGATCACTCACAAAGACCGGCAGATGGCCATCGGCTGGGTGTCGAAATATTCATGAAAGAATATTATCGCACGGTAATGGAACTTAACCGGCTCAACGAAATGTTGCTGCAGTATTATCAGGAAGCCATTCTTTTCGCGCATGATGTGTCAAAACCAGTTGTTATTAACAAACGATTTCGTGCAAAACGAGGATTTCTTCATGCCGCTCGTGCAAATACTTTTCAACGTTATCCATTTGCTTTGCTGGAAGTGTTTTTACTTTTGCAGCAACATCCGGAAATCAAAGGTGTACGAGCTTCCACAATTCGTTTGATTCGTGAAAACATACATCTGATAGATGAAACCTTCCGCGATGATATTCGCTGTAAAAGTTTGTTTATCGAAATATTCAAACAACCGACGGGATTAACCCATGTGTTACGACACATGAATACCTATGGCGTACTCGCTGCGTATGTACCAGCATTCGGAAAAATCGTGGGACAAATGCAGTTTGATTTATTCCATGTTTATACTGTAGATCAACATACCTTATTTGTGATTAGAAATTTGCGTCGCTTTTTTGTCAAAGAGTTTCGTGAAGAATTTCCTTTATGCAGTGAAATCATTCGCACCATTCCAAAACCAGAATTACTGTATCTCGCAGCCTTGTTTCATGACATAGCTAAAGGCCGTGGGGGTGATCATTCTGTTCTGGGCGAAAGTGACGCACGAGAGTTTTGCCTCAGCCATGGGCTCAGTAGCTACGATGCAAATCTTGTCAGCTGGCTGGTACGGCAACATTTATTGATGTCTTCAACTGCGCAACACAAAGACCTGTCTGATCCTGAAGTGATTTGGGAATTTGCTAATGTGGTAGAAAACAATATTAAGCTCGATTATTTATATTTGCTAACCGTAGCTGATATGCGAGCCACTAATGAAAAGGTTTGGAACAGCTGGAAAGACTCCCTGCTAAAAACACTTCGCCGACAAACAAAATACGCTTTTCAGCGCGGCCTGGAAAATCCATTAGGCAAAACCGAACAAATTCAACAAACCAAAGAAAAAGCTATTCAGCTACTTGGTGCGAGCGCGAGCAATTCTGAACGCATTAAGTCTTTATGGGAACGACTCGGCGACCAGTACTTCTCGCGTTATCGTCCTGAAGACATCGCCAAACAAACCAAAATTCTGTTAGATGCAGCAAATAAAGACACTGTCATTCATGTCGAGCCCATTGGCTTGAGTGGCGGCACAGAAATCTTTTTAAAAACACCACTAACACCGAATTTATTTGCCAATTCTACAACCGCACTGGAACAGCTTGGTTTGAACGTGGTTGAAGCACGCATCGTAACCGGGAAAAACGAATTGGCAGTAAATACCTATACGGTGCTGGAATTAAATGGTGAACCAGTAACCGAAGATTACCGAATCGAAGAAATCCAGACGATTATGGAAAAATTTACCCAAAGCAAAAAGCTGGAAGTGCTTACCCGATCCACGACAAACAATCGCAAAATTCGATGTTTTAACCATCGTACGGAAATTTCCTTTGTTGATGACGACAATACGCAACGCACGGTAATGGAAATTACCACTATGGATCACCCTGGATTATTATCACGCATTGCGCGCATTCTTTCTAAAAATAAAATCAACATAACCAATGCAAAAATTGCCACATTGGGCGCTCAAGTCGATGATGTTTTTTACACTCACGAAGGCACTATTCCAGCATGCGTAAATGACAAAGTTAAACAAACGATTGAACGAGAGATTTTAGAAGCGCTGGACTAGCACTGAACTGTTGAGACAAAAAGCATGACTATTTTCGCCATTGGAGACATTCAGGGCTGTTTCCAGGAACTTCAGCAATTACTGAAAAAAATTAAATTTTCTACAGATAAAGATCAATTGTGGTTTACTGGCGATTTGGTTAATCGTGGCCCTGAATCGTTAGCGGTTTTACGTTTTGTAAAAGACTTAAAAGAAAACGCCATTACCGTGTTAGGCAATCATGATTTACACATGCTGGCCGTTGTTCATGGTCTGGAAAAACCCCGAAAAAAAGACACATTTAAAGAAATCCTGCAAGCAAGTGATCGGGATGCACTCATGGAATGGATAACTCAGCAACCACTTATGCACTGTGAAAACGAAAATGTATTAGTGCATGCAGGCATTTATCCTGACTGGTCCATCGAACAAGCGGCAAAGTTAGCAAAAGAAGTTGAAGCTGTATTGCAAAGCGATAAGCTAATCGACTTTATGAAAAATATGTACGGCAATCAGCCGAAATACTGGTCTGACGAACACAGTGGCTGGGATCGATTACGTTTCATCACCAACTGCTTTACCCGCATGCGTTTTTGCACGACAAACAAACAACTCGATATGCAGGAAAAATGCAAACCAGGTAATCAAAGTCGAGGATTGTTTCCCTGGTTTGAATTACGCAACGAGAACTTGAAGCAATATCGAATTTTGTTTGGGCATTGGTCTACCCTGGGCATGGTGAATGATGACAAGGTGGTTTCTCTGGATTCCGGCTGCCTATGGGGCGGAAAATTAACGGCCATAGCACTACAAGATCCACCCTACTTCACGAGCCTGGATTGTCATGGCGCAATGCAACCAGGTAATGACTAAACTACTTCATTAATTCAACCGTCACACCTTTATCGCGCAAAGCCTCCGCTCGCACATCAATGTAACGTTGAAAACTGGGTTCTTTTAAATAAGCCTGGCTGGAAACATATTCCATCACTGATTGAATATGAAATGCTTTTAAATACGCTTCCATACGTATCACTTCTTTACCATTGGCATTAAAAAAAACAAAACTTGGCGCATATTTCACGTCTAATTCGCGCGCAAATTCTGCCGCAGTAGTTTTTTTGCCTTCCGGTGTAATCACCGTATCTTTGGACCACATGTCCAACTGAACCACATCAAATTCTTTTATGCGCTTTTTGCTCTCTTCGCGCAATAATATATCGGTATGCAATTCATCACAGGCAGGACATTGCTTTTGCTCAAACAAGACAAGTAAATTACCCTTGCCACTTTCGCGTTTCTGCAGTTCAAATGGTGCTGCTCGAAAATAATCTTTCTTGTGCAATTTAGCGTGTGAGGCAATGGGAGATTGTTGTTTGAGATAATCGCTAAAGCGCAATTTATCTTCCTGACGCTGAATGATATAGTCCAGCGCTACGTTAAATTTCTCTGGTGGAAAATAGCCATTAACTCTCAGGGCCACCTGACCTTTTTCGTTGAAGAATAACAATGTGGGCGTAAACATAACTCGCAATTTTGTCGCTAAATCTTTTTCGATAAGCTCATTGCCCTGCATATCGATAACTTCGCGATCACCCCACATATTCACAGCGACTACGTCAAAGTTTTGTCGAGTTTTATCCACAATGGATTTCTGCGAAAAGTTTACTGTCAGCAATTTTTTGCAGTAGGGACAACCATCCTGATAAAAATAATAAATCAAACGCTTATTATCATCTGCCGCTTCGGCAATATCATCTCTCATATCGAGAAAAGAGCTTTTAAACCAAGCGGGCTGTTGCACGAAACCCGGATTTTGCAAATCAGGCAGTTCACCCTCTTTTTTCGCCATTGTTGCACCGGATGCAACCAATAAAAAAACCGAACAAATTGCAGAAATACTTTTCACGAATTTCATAACATACTCTTTTTAAAAGCTTTAAACCTAGTTACCATAAACGATCAATCTTTGCTGCCACATCAATGCTATTCAATTGTGACTCACAAATAATGCCGTAATTCAGTTTTTACCCATTCACATTTCAATGCGTTGATAATAGTTAGACGTTAAATCATCCTAGATTTTACAAAAATTAGATGAGAATTCCCGCAAAAAGAGTCAATTTTTACATTATTTCATGGCATTAGACTTGCTTTTGTATAAACAAACATCTTTAAAAAGGTTTTGGTAATGGTTACACAACTCAATATTGTCAGTGATGAAAAATCCAAACATTTAATCACGCCCGGCAATTTTGAAAGCATAAACGATGTTGAAGAAAGCAAAACGGAATTCTCCAAAAATGGATTAGCGTTAAAAGTATCCAGTGTATTACAGGCTACCCTGGATATCGAAACATTAATTAAATTGTTTTCACAACAAATCAGGCCAGCCATTCCTCACGATGGTTTCACCTATCATAACGATCCCCTTGGGCTGGCTTTAAGTTTAGGTAAAAAATCCAAACACAACTGCCAATATCGTTTGCTTGTTAATGGTGAAGCGCTGGGTGAACTGAGTCTGCATCGCAGCTGGCAATTTTCACCGGAAGATAAAAAAATCTTCGAATACACCCTAAGTGGCGTGGTTTATCCATTGCGAAACGCGATTCTTTATAGTCAGGCATTAAATGCTGTGCATAAAGATCCACTCACGGGTGTTTATAATCGTGCAACACTGGAAGAAAACCTCAATCGCGAGGTGAAATTAGCGCAGCGCTATGATCGAAAACTATCACTCATTATTTTAGATATCGACAATTTCAAATCTGTTAATGACCAATATGGACACTCTATTGGAGATGAAGTAATACGATCTACAGCAACATTGACATCAGGCTGTATTCGCAGTACCGACATTCTTTTTCGCTATGGCGGTGAAGAATTTGTCATCCTGTTAAGCAATACGGATATTGACGGTGCAGTTTACCTTGCTGAACGAATTCGGCGCAGTGTTGCGAACGCAAATGTTCGCTTCGACGACAAACTGATCAAATCCAGCATTAGCCTGGGCGTAGCCGAACTCAAAGCCGAAGAATTAAACGCCGCATTTTTCAGTCGTGCAGATAAAGCACTTTATGACGCGAAAAATTCTGGCAAAAATCGGGTTTGTGTTGCGAAAGATTAATCTCTAATTAGAAACTAATCGCCAGATATACATACCCATATATTTGACACTACCCCGCAAAAGCTTTATACACTGCCTGTCTTTTTCGATGCCAACAGGTAAAAAGCCGCCAGTATGAGCAAAAATACAAATCGCCTATCTGCAGATCAGCTATATCGCCATTGTGATGTTTCACAATTTGATTTTGAAACCACCGCATCACTGCCAAACAATCGACCCAGCATAGGCCAGGAACGCGCACTGGAAGCCATCCGTTTCGGCGTTAACATCGAAAAACAGGGATACAACTTATATGTTCTCGGGCCAACCGGTGCGGGTAAGCACACATTGGTCAATGAAGTGCTCAAACAATCTGCACCCAAAAAAAATACTGGCTACGATTGGTGTTATTTACACAATTTTCAACAAAGCCACATTCCTCTGGCACTGAAATTACCTGCCGGTATCGGTAAAAAACTGAGACGGGATTTGCAGGAACTCACCAACACACTTTCACATGTGATCCCGACTGCCTTTGAGGCAGAAAGCTACGACAAACAATTATTAAGCATCAATCATACATTCCAAACCCGCGAAGAAAGCGCTTTCAACCAACTGGAACAAAACGCTAAACAAAAAAATATTGCGTTTTTGCAAACCGACAGTGATTTTACTTTTGCACCGCTGGTTAATGGCGAGAGTATGACACCTGCAGAGTTTGATCAACTCAGTGAAGAAGAACAACAGGCACTTCAGGAACAGATTTCTGAACTGCAACATGAATTACAAGGCATACTGCAACATATTCCCAAGTGGCAACAGGAGCAACGTAAAAAAGTTGCCAGCTTGAATGAAAGCATTGCGAAAAAATCTGTCGGTTACTGGATGACAGATTTAAAACGTAAATATCAAGAGCACGAAACAGTTGTCAAACACATTCAAAATATCGAACAGGATGTTATCGAAAACGTAGAAAATTTTTTACCGCAACACAATCAGGAAAACACACCGGAAAGCTCCAGAGTTGATTTAAAAACCTTTCTCAACCGATATCACTTGAATTTAATGGTAGATCATTCCAATGGTGATCCTGCACCGGTTATTTATGAAGCTAATCCTACACTTGACAACCTAATTGGAAAAATCGACAGCATTAGCCAATACGGTACTTTGGTTACCAATTTTACTTTAATTAAAGCCGGTGCATTACATAAAGCCAATGGCGGTTTTCTGATTGTTGATGCATTCAAATTATTAAACCAACCCTTTGCCTGGGAAGCGCTAAAACGTGCATTATCATCGCGTGAAATCGTGATTGATCCCGGCTCACAAAGCACTGGCTTACCCAGCACAATCACCTTAAATCCGGAACCCATACCACTTGATGTGAAGATTATATTGCTGGGTGATCATCATTTATATTTAACCCTGTTTGAGCAAGATCCTGAATTTGACACGCTGTTTAAAGTTGTCGCGGATATGGAAGATACCATCAACCGTAATGATCAAACCATGCTTGAATATGCTCAACTGATCGCTTCACAAATTGAAGCTCAGGAATTACACGCCTTTGATAAACACGCAGTGGCTCGTGTCATTGAACATAGCTCCCGATTAATTGAAAATACTGAAAAACTGGCAACACATAATGGAGAATTACGTGACTTGTTAACAGAAGCAGATTACTGGGCGCAACAAAACCAGCATGACGTTGTAGGCAAAAAGGATGTGGAAAAAGCCATTGCTCAACAGCTCTATCGTTTTTCTCGCATTCGGTCAGAGGTTCACGAAAGTATTCTGAAAGATATTACCCGTATCACCACGGATGGTACCGTTATCGGCCAGGTGAATGGCCTAACCGTCGCCAGTTTGGGCTTCTTCAGCTTTGGCCAACCCTCACGTATTACTGCTGTGGCCCGCTTGGGCGATGGAAAAATTATTGATATTGAATCTGAAGCCAATTTAAGTGGTGACATTCATACTAAAGGCATTCTGATCCTGAGTAATTTTTTTAGCAGCCGTTATGCTAAAAACAAACACTTATCATTTACTGCGAGTATTGTGTTTGAACAATCTTATGGCGAAATTGATGGCGATAGCGCATCGGTTGCCGAACTAGCTGCCATTATGTCTGCCATTGCAGAAATACCGCTTAAACAATCAATTGCCATTACCGGTGCAATTGACCAACACGGTTTAATTCAAGCCATTGGTGGAATTAATGAAAAAATTGAAGGCTTTTTTGATATATGCCAAAAACGCGGATTAAATGGCGAACACGGCGTCATTATTCCCAAAACTAATGTACATCAACTCATGTTACGCAGTGATGTGGTAGAAGCGGCTAAAGCTGACCTTTTTCAAATCTATGCGGTGGAAAGCATCGATCAGGTTCTGGAAATACTCACCGATTTACCCGCCGGCGTTCGGGACAAAAATGGTCAATTCGATGCAAATTCAGTTAATGCTAAAGTAGAAGTCCGTTTATTGCAGCTAGCAAAAATTGCCGCAGAAGAACATGAGCATGATGAGAACAAATCACATCATGAAAAATAGGTTTGAATTTTAAGTGTATTCAACACTCAAACGAGTTCCAGTAAGGCGATAAACATTAATCTAACTAATATTAAAAGAACAATCGTTAAGATAATCGAAGCTCGAATAACAGCAATCAGATAAATCATAAACTGTGACTCATCTGGATCAAACATCAGCTGCAAGGCATGTAGCTTATTGTTTAATATACTTCTGAGCTCCAGCGTTTGCACTGAAACAAAACTGATTTTTAAATATTTTCGGTTTTTAAACTGATTATAAAAATAATGTCTTATTTTTTGATACGTTAAAATTAATCTTAGTTTAATTTGTTGACTATTGGATCGAATAAATAAGGATGCTGGTAAGGTATTCATGAGAATCCTCCCGAAATAATTATTATTTTCCTGTTTTTATGATTTCCTATTGTTGAATTATAGTATGAATTGTGTGATTTTTCACCAAAAAAGATATCCGTATTTTCCTCTATTGTTCTGCTAAAAAGGTTTTTCTATCACCATCTTCAAAATTTAATGTCGTTATTACTTCCCTATCAACGTCATAGCTAAATAACATACGCTGGTTATTTTGATCTGCATTGATGTTGATCTTCAGAACATCCGTATCAACTTCAGATGCTTCCACGGTATCAAATTCACCATCCCATTGAACCATTGCAATCTTCCAATCTTTAGAATCACGTAAAGTCAACGTTCCATGATCAATTTCCAACGTAAACATGTCACCGTAATCAGAGACCAAGTCATAAATGCCTGATAAGGCATCCAGTTCCTGTGGTACGCTTTTACCTCGTATCTTCGGCGAATCACTCCAGAGAGTAATCGCACCATCGTATGTGGAATAGGAGGCTATAGTATATTTTTGAAATTCCTTGGCTAAGGAAAATTTAAAAACTTCCTGAAAAGGTGCTTGTTCTGAAATATTTTCAATCGATAGGGTTTTATAGTCCAGATATACGCTATAAAAATCGTTTTCCGGCACTTCATAAAACAAGACTTTCAGTACCTTATTTTCACTGTCCGAAACAGTCACTTTACCATCTGGACATATCACAAACTGATATTCAGTTCGCTGGCCACCCATGGCAAATATATTGTGATGACTACTATACACTGCAAGCTGATAATTGCCGGAAACGTCTTCCAAACGGGAATCCAGTGCCAGCGCATCGGGATTTTCACAATCGCTAACAAAGTCATCTATTTGTTTTTCTTTGTGATAACAAGAAACTAAAAGCACCAACAAACTGACTGCAAACCAACAGAATATTTTTCTCATGAAATCTTTATATTTTATTAATTATTCGATATTTGCTTTGCACAAATCCATTATGAAAAGGGATCGTATGTAAATGCCTTAATGGAATATCGTTTTCTAATTCCCCAAACAACGCAATCCCTCCCCCAATCAACACCGGTACCCGCGTTATGGTAATCTCATCTAACTGCTTTGCATTAAGAAAATTTTGAATGGTTTTTCCACCGTCAACGTATACATGTTTAACACCTGCTTGTTCTAACTCAACACATAACTCATCAATCGAACAAGACTTTAATGTAACTGAATCAGGTGTATTCTTGGGTAGACGAGAAAGTTGTCGACTCAAAACAATCACAGCTTTGTCTGCGTAAGGCCATTTACCAAACGTCAATACCAAATCAAATGTATTGCGCCCCATAACCAACACATCAACCGATGCCATAAATTCCGAAAAACCAAAATCCTCCCCGGAATCATTTGTGCCATCACTGCCGGGCAACCAATCTAAATCACCGTTTTTGCGGGCAATAAAACCATCAAGTGAAGTTGCGATATAGGCTGAAATTTTCATCAATGGTTTAAATCCTTTCTGGCTATATAAATCAACGTGTCGCTAAACAAATTAATTTTTTAATGTGAAATTGTTATAATTGCCTACTTTTTGTTCTTGCTCATATTCCATTAGCAGGCTGCTGAAAAACGCCATGAACCCAGCAAAGTCTTAGATTACCCTATTTACAGATCCAGCCTTTAGAACTTCATACTCTACTATCCATTTATCAAAATTTATCCTTTATAATAAGCATAATTGCCGTTTAGCAAATTCCTCATGGCTGCGCCAGAACAAGGATATTAAAAATCCGACTGATTTGCAGTTATTTCTTGAAATCACGTTATTATTGATTTTGTAAAACTGACAAAAACCGAACTATTCACACGATTTACACAAGGAAAACGTATGTCATTCCACTCTAGCAGACATTTCATCGTCGCATTTATTATTTTAATTTTTTCAAGCGAATCATTTGCAACGGAATGGCATGTATCGCTTTGGGGAAAACGCCGCGCTTTTACCGAACACGTGGAAAAACTCGCAGAACTCGTCAAACAAAAAACCGATGGCCAATTTACGTTAAAAATTTCCTATGGTGGGCTTTCCAAAAACAAGGAAAACCTGGATGGCATTTCCTTTGGTGCATTTGAAATGGCGCAATTTTGTTCTTTTTATCATCGAGATAAAAATCCAACCATAACTGTAACCGAATTGCCCTTTCTTGCTGATGTATCGTTGGCAAAACAAGCGGAAATTTCACAAAAAGTATATCAACACCCTGCGGTGGCAAAAGATTTGGCTCGCTGGAATGCAACATTGTTAATGCCCTCACCTTTACCGCAATACAACCTGATTGGTGCTGGTGAAACGCCAAAAACATTAGCGGATTTTAAAGGCCTTCGATTGCGAGGGCCGGGTGGCATTGCAGGTGTCATGTCTAAACTGGGCGCTGTTAAAACCGGTGTGTCTGCCACCGAAGTGCGTCAAGCGTTGGCATCTGGTGTTATCGACGTTGTGGCTTTTGCCGAACATGCTCATGTTGCCTTTGGTTCTGTTGAAGCTGGTAAATGGGCGACAACAAATTTGAACTTGGGAACTGCCAATTGCCCTGTTGTCGTTAACACCGACGCATTAAATGATCTTAGTAAAACACATCGCAAAGCTTTGCTGGAATCGGTTGACGAAGCGTTGAAACATTATATCGACAACTATGAACAAATAACCATTGGCCAATATCAAGCCAAGATAAAACAAAAAGCCATTCAGAAAATCACTTTCACACCGGAACAAACTGAAGAACTGAACAAACTGGCTGAGTCCGTTCGACAAGACTGGATTAAGCGTTATCGCAGAAAATTTGCTTCACAAAAATTATTTGATTACACCGTTTCGCTATTCCCCGAAAAGTAATCGTTAAACAACAGACAAAGGCAACTGTATGGCTGGTCCTTCCGCTGTTTTAATTGATGATTCCAAGCTGAGTAAGTTTGATCAGTTATTTTTTAAACTCGAACGACAGTTAAATCTGCTTGGTGGCATAGTGATTTTTCTGATTGTGGTGTTAACCGTAACTAACGTTTTAGGGCGTTGGATTTTCGATTCACCCGTGACGGGTTATATTGACTGGATCGAACAAACCATGGCATTTTTTGCCTTTTTAGGCATTGCATATTGCCAGCGGCAAGGCGCGCACATTCGCATGGATATCTTTATTGGCGCAATTCACGGTCGGCTCAAATGGTTTGCTGAATTAATTTCCGTTATTCTCATGTTAGCAATTACACTAATTTTGATTTACGGATCAAGCTTACATGCCTGGCGCGCTTTTGATCTTGGTGACAGCTCCATGGACATTGGTCTACCTACCTGGCCCGCCAAATTGATTGTACCTGTTGCCTTATCCTTTTTAGCTATTCGTTTACTCTTACAAGTCTGGGCTTATTTTCGTGCATTTAAAAATCGTAGCGATTCTCCCATAGCTGTTCCCCTCAATGAAGATGTTGCTGTGCAAACATTGCTGGAAGCAGAAGCCTTATCAAATCAAAAGCAACATAAATGACAGATTTGTTTCAATCAATGATGGAGTTTGACCCCATCTACATTGCCCTAACGGTTACCGGCATCATGTTTTTATTGGTAATTATTGGGGTGCGCGTTGCGTTTGCAGCGGCGCTTGCTGGCTTTGTTGGCCTACTCTGGATTTTTACCGCCAAAATGGGATTCGAAAGAGGCTTTTTAGTCGCTATCAAAATGGCTGGGACCATTCCACACTCGAAAGTTTCCACCCTGGCTTTATCACTTATCCCTACATTTATACTAATCGGCTTTTTAGCCTATCATGCAGGATTAACACAAGCATTATTTGAAGCCGCAAAACGCTGGCTCGGTTGGCTACCTGGCGGCATGGGTGTGGCAACCGTGTTTTCCACTGCCGGCTTTGCCGCTGTATCCGGTGCATCGGTGGCAACATCTGCCGTATTTGCCCGCATTGCCATTCCGGAAATGTTAAAGCTGGGTTATAACAAACGTTTTGCTGCGGGTGTTGTTGCCGCTGGGGGTACACTGGCATCGTTAATCCCACCATCTGCCATCCTGGTTATTTACGCCATTATAGTAGAACAGGATGTGGGCGCCTTATTGATGGCTGGTTTCATTCCCGGTGCCTTTTCAGCAATCATTTATGCCGGACTGGTTATTGGCCTGGCCATGGCCAATAAAGATTTTGGCCCACCGGTTTCTGGTTTTTCCTGGCAACAGCGTTTTGAAACCTTGCCCGGTGTATTACCAATTATTGCCGTCGTGGCCATAATTTTTATTTGTATTTATGGCGGTGTTGGCACACCTACTGAAGCCGGTGCGCTGGGTGCGTTTATCATTTTAATACTGGCTTTAAAAAACGGCATGAAGTGGAAAAGTTTTAAAGAAGCTTTGATGGAAACTGCCAAATTAACCGTAGTCATATTTGCCATCATCTGGGGTGTTCTACTCTACGTGCGTTTTCTCGGATTTGCTGACCTACCCCAAGCATTTGCCACCTGGATTGCCGGACTGGATCAAAGCCCGATTATCACCTTATTATTAATTTTATTGTGCTATGCCATATTGGGCATGTTTATGGATGCCATCGGCATGTTGCTGCTTACTCTGCCCGTGGTATTCCCGGCCATCATTGCCTTAAACGGTGGCCTGGATGTTAGTGCCGCTGATTCCGCATTCGGTGTTTCCGCCACCGGCTGTGCCATATGGTTTGGCATTATCGTCGTTAAAATGGCAGAGCTTTGTTTAATCACACCCCCCATCGGTTTAAACTGTTTTGTTGTCGCCGGTGTACGTAAAGATATTTCTGTTCACGATGTTTTTCGTGGCGCCATTCCGTTTTTTATTGCTGATGCGGCCACTATTTTGTTGCTAGTCGCATTCCCGTCCATAGTGCTTTGGTTGCCGAGTATGATTTTTGATTTGTAACTCGATATGCATTCCCACGAAAAACGTGGGAACGAGATAACCGAAACTCAACTGCAAGCTAGAGAAGTTTTTTTCTACCAAGGTGCTCCCACCCCATTATTTTTTTAGTTCTATAGGAACGACATACTTTGAACGAAGATCAGGGTCTTCGAAGCTAATCACATTTTCGAATAACTCGTAGTCATTTCCGTTTCCTCGCGTGTATTCAGAGTTTGGAAACCAATAGCCGTAAATATAATCAACCGTTTTTTCAACGTTGTCCTCTGTGCCTGCAAAAACCTCAAACATGGCAACAAGCTGTTCGGGAAATGAATAAGAAACCATTCCCGGTGGCGGATCTTGTACCTTGCTTGTTCCAGCACCAGCGATATACGTTAAGGATTCCTCTAAAAACTGGCCGGACGGACTCACAACCAGACCATAATACTGCCCCTCTATGCGATGACTAATTTCTTTTTGTCTTTCAAGAAGTGTCATCCAGGAAGAATAGAGTATTTCACAATAATTTTCATTGGAGATAAAAGGCGAAGGCACTGTTGCCTCAAAACCAACCAAGTAACGTTGCGGTTGATGAACAAAAATCGGAGTTTGCTCTATACCTTTTACCAGATGCTCATATAATTCAGCGGTTAGCAATGGCTTTTCTTTCAGTAAAACTGAGGGTTTGTTTTTTCTAAAGACTTTGGGTGACACCTGAAAGGTTGACTTGAATGAACGCGTAAATGCCTCGTGAGAACCAAAACCGACGCTGAATGCGATATCAATAATACCTTGATCAGTGTTCAGTAATAAATCAGCAGCTTTTGTCAACCGCCGACCTCGAATATAGCCACCCAAGGTATCTCCGACAATACTTTTAAACGAACGTTGAAAATGCCAGGGCGACATAACGAACGAATCAGCCAGACCAAGAATATTAACTTCCTCAGCCAGATTAGCCTCAATTCGATCCACCAAATCTCTGATATGTGTGTAATTTATCGTCACGGTGCGATTCCAACTGACTCATTTAGCCAAAAAAAGTTTGATAGCACAAACTATCAAGAATCATGATTTTTTTAAACTTAAAATTTGACCATCAAATAATTCTAGGGTGCCTCTGAAAAATAAGATAGTGAGATGAAAGCAAGGCAAAAATGATCGAAGAAGCGGAGTTTACACGCAGTAAATGAGCATTTTGAGATCATTTTTCCTCGGTGCCCTTGGGTAAACGAAGCTAGCGCTCTCAATCTTATTTTTCTGAGGTGCCCTAGCTAAACAGAAGGAGAAAAATCATGAATCTAACGGAGAATCAATCCCTATCACCTGTACATTTGGCCAGAACTGCCGGAATACTCTATTTACTGATTATTATTTGTGGTCTGTTCAGTGAAGTTTATGTACGTTCAAGCCTTATTGTGCAAGGTGACGCCGCGCTTACGGCGAACAATATCATAACCAATGAACTACTCTTCAGAATTGGCTTTATTAGCGATATGACTATGCTGTTATGCGACCTGGCAATCGCCATAATCTTTTATGTGCTACTCAAGCCAGTTAGCCACACGCTCGCACTCGGTGCAGCATTCTTGCGGCTAATCATGGATGCAATATTAGCAGTCAATTTACTCAATCACTTCAGCTCACTATTACTACTAAGCGGTGATAATTATTTATCAGCATTCGACGAGAATCAAATAAATTCCTTAATATATCTATCGCTGGAATCACACAGTATCGGTTATGCGATCGGGCTTACCTTCTTTGCTTTTCACTGTCTGCTGCTTGGCTATTTAATTTATCGATCCGACTATTTCCCAAAAATCATTGGCGCGATGCTAAGCATTGCTTCTATAAGTTATCTGACGGATAGCGTGGCTACTTTTCTTTTTGCTGGCTACGAAACAGAAAATTACGCCATTATTATGTTACCAGCACTGCTTGCAGAGCTCAGCTTGTGTTTATGGCTGTTATTTATCGGCGTAAAACAATCTCAAAAGCCCAATCAGGCGATCGAATCTACTTCAAGTAATTTTATCCCTGCAAATAAAAGTTGATTTTTCTAAAAGCTCCATTGGATTTGAATTCGCTAAAGCACAAACCTTGAAACATATTATCCTGGCCAAAAAAGGAAAGTACTTATGAAAAAAATGAAAATTTTGTGCGTACTACTTCTCACATTGATTGGCACTAGCGTAACACATGGCAGTGAGATATCTATAGAAACCGATCCTGTAGCCTGGGCATTGGATGGTGATGCCTTGCATATTAAACGCAGTTCCACCTTCCACAGCAATCTGACTACAGGTTTCGGTTATTTCAAACTTGAATTGCCTGAATTCATGATCGATCAAAATAAGAAAAACAGGAACCGAGGATGGGATGTTACCGTCGATAATGGTTATGAAATTTATCTTGACTATTTCTTATCGAACCCTGACAAAGGGTGGTTCACAGGGTTGCAAATGTCATTGTATGAATTCGAAATACAAAGAAACAACGGCAGTTCAAACTTTAGCAACGCTATTTCGCTTTGGCGTTCCGGATATTTATGGAAACCCACTGGAGCAGGTTTTTATCTTATGCCTTGGGCCGCAATTGGTTATTCACAAAAAGTATCTGGTAAAAATAGTGTAAATGGAGAAACTTATGATGTCGAGCCGTTGATATTTTTTGCAACACTTTATGTTGGATATAGCTTTTAGCCTTGCATCTTTTCAGATGATGTAAAAAGTTCCAATAATTCTTTCAAAAATCGTTACAACGTTCCCACGCAGATCGTGGGAATGTTATAAAACAATTACGAATTAAGCGCATTGGGTGCAAACACTTCACGAACACTGCCATTGTGAACATCGTATATAAATCCAGAGACGATAATATAACCAGGTATTTCAGGCGCATTACGCAATTTTTCAATATCTTCTCGAATACTTTGTTCGTGATCACTAATCGCCATCAATGAAACATCCACACCCACGTGTTGTTTGAGTACTTTTTGAAATTCAGAATCAGCAAAACGTTCAGCGCCACATTGGGTGTGTTGTATAATAATGACTTCGAATGGCCCAGGTTTTTCACCATCCATTTTTGCCACCATAAATGCCATAGCGGCGAGTTCTTCGATCACTTCGCTGGTGATTCTGCCGCCATTATTACGAATGACAGCAGAATCCCCTAAAGAAAGCCCAAACAAGTATGCAGGATCAACACGTGCATCACCACACGTCACCAATACCGTTCGTAACTTCGGAATGATCGGCAAATCAGCTGAATTAAATTCAGAAGCGAATTGTTGGTTACGATTTATTAGAGTCGTTGTATTAGTCATTATTTATTTCCTACCTAATCGTTAGATTCAGAAAATTGTTTCCTGGTATATAATTTTAATATCATTGCGAAAATTTCGTTTCAAGAATAATCAATGAGATTTAGCTGTTGATTCTTAGCTGTTAACAGCCAATCTTGATTTTCTTGCGCAAGTATTGGTTTTGCTAACAAAGGATGCCCATGACTACGCTCCCATGCATCCAGATCGGGAACTCGGGTTAACATCATCCGAACCATAAATTGTATTGCCTGGAATTTACTACCTGATCGAAGATTCGGATGAATAAGTTCCGGGGTTTGAAAATAACGGCGTACCGTACTTTCAAATCTCTCTGGTTTCTGTCCCGTTATCTGTTCCACATGCTGAGTTGGCGCACCAATTTCAAACGCACCACCTTTCAGTTCCTCAGCGTAATAGCGAACTTGAGAGATATCCATTAATGGAAAACCTTGGGCAATCGCTGCTTTGGCAAATAAACTAAATGGTGCGTCTCTGTATTTAACCTTACGACCAACAACTGTTGAGAATATATTTGCGATATCTTCAGGCGTTAAAAGTTCAGGTCCTGTGGGGCGATAACTCTTCCCGATATGATCATCAGGATTCGCGAGTACTGTGGATACTACACGTGCTATATCTTCGTTCGCCGGTGGCGCATTTCTTCCTTCACCAAATGGCGCTACAAACATCCCAAAATGCTGAATCGCTGGCAGACCTAGCATGTAAGTAAATGCAAATAAACCAGGATTAACGTAAATGACATTCACTGATGGCATCCATTGATAAATCTGATTAGTCAACCAGTGCTCTCGGCTAACAATAGATGGATGCACAGAGTGAGGATTCCATGCACTTAACAATGTCACGACTTCTAATTTAGCTTCTTCCGCCGCGATGGCAAACAACACAGAATTATGTAACAGGTTATTTGCGAAAGGCGGACAATGATAAGCCCGCTGAACATTTCTCATCGCTTTACGTAGATCACGGAGGTTATATAAATCGCCAACAATAATTTCAGCACCAGCTTCTTTTAACACTGACGCTCGTGCATCCTGGCGATGCACAAAAGCTCTAACTGGATATCCCTTCTCTAATAACTGAAAAACGACAGGCATACCCGTATGACCTGCTGCTGAAGTAACAAGAATTGTGGGCTTTAGCATGTTGTTTTTCTCCTCTGTAAAAACAAGATTCAAGCTTGGGCTACTTGATTGACTGCCATAATTTCACATGCTAGCGTTACTTGTAAGCACCAAATTAGACTAAAAAAGTCGGTTTACGCCACTCATTCTTTGGGATAAACAATGTACAAAGTGAATATTCTCGCCAGTGATCAGGGGTTATTTTCCACCGTTTTTGGTCCATTCGAAATGTTGATTCAGGCAGGTGTTTTTTGGAATGCCCTAGTTGGCAAACCAGCGAATCCGTATTTTGATGTCAACATTACCAGTGTTGATGGGATAGAAATTAACGGATTAAATGGTTCAAAAATTCAACCTCATCGTAAAATAAATAATTCGGATCAATATGATTTAATCATTGTTCCTTCGGAAGGCATCAACATTAATCCGGAGAGTACAGCTTTTTCACAACGTGTTGATTATCTGAAAAACATGCATAACAAAGGAGCTGTTATTGCAAGTATATGCACTGGTGCATTTCTACTTGCGTCAACAGGGTTGCTTAAAAATAAAGTGGCAACCACACACTGGGCACTGGAATATGAATTTAAACGTCTGTTTCCTGAAGTGGATTTAAACACCAATTTACTCATTGCCGATAATGATAAAGTCATTACGGCAGGTGGTGTGAGTGCAGATCAGGACCTGAGTATGCATTTAATTTCCCGATATTGCGGACAAGAAGTCGCATTACAAACCGCACGGTGTACACTCACCAACGTTTCCACACGTGAACAATCTCCGTTCAAGAGTTTTATTATCAATAAAAATCACGGCGACCAACAAATAGTTGCATGTCAGACCTATATTGAAAAACATCTCAACGATAACTTTTCTGTTTCCGAACTTTCGGAAAAATTCTCCATGGTAACACGCACATTAAACCGGCGTTTCAAACAAGCCACCGGCTATACCGTAGTCAACTACATTCAACAATTAAAAGTCGAAAAAGCCAAACAAATTCTTGAACGGGAAAAAGTTTCGTTTGATGAAATCGCACATCGCTTGGGTTATGAGAATGTCAGCTATTGCAGGAGGTTATTTAAACAATATGTCGGCTTATCGCCCAAAGAATACAGACAAGCTTTTTATCGCAATAGTCAATTATAACAACAACTATCATTACCCAATTAATTAACCATCATTGACCAATTACTCAATTATGTCCATACTTAGTTATACTCCCCTTTAGCTAAAGGTTTAGATATGCTCGAACGCCCACTAATTAAGCGTTTGCTAAATGTTTACGCACTTCAAATCTTATTGATAGCCATATTTTTCAGCAAATTCGCCATTGCGGATAGTCAACCTTTAATAATTGGTGTACATCCTTTCAAATCGGCCACAGAAGTTTCTGATCAATTTTCACCGCTTGCTCGAGTAATAGAACAAACGCTTCACAGAAAGGTAAAGATCGAAATATCGAAAACCTATGACAATCATATTGAATTGGTCGCAAAAAAACAGTTTGATATTGCATATCTTGGCCCGGTTTCATACGTAAAACTGGTTAACAAATTCGGAAAGGTTCCCCTACTCGCACGGCTTGAAATAAATGGCCAACCAACATTTCAGGGAAAAATTTTTACAACAAACTCTAGTAATATTCGAACAATTCAACAGTTGAAAGATAAACGTTTTGCTTTTGGCAGTAAGTCATCCACAATGAGTTATATCGTTCCTAAATTTGTATTAAAACAAAATGGGATATCACTTGAAGATTTAGCCACATACGACTTTCTCGGAAACCATAGCAATGTTGCACTGAGTGTACTCACAGGAGCATTTGATGCTGGAGCAGTTAAAGAAGCCGTATTTAACAAATATAAATCCCAAGGTCTCACTTTAATAACCAGCACCCCACCACTATCTGAGCACTTGTTCGTCGCTCGTTCAGACTTGGCCGGATCAGAAAATGCAAGTATAAAAAACACGCTGCTTAACATTCATTTAACTCCCCCAGGAAAAAACGCGTTATTGAAGATAAAAAAAGGGCTTAATCGTCTCGTTCCCGTATTAGATAGTGATTACGATCAGTTGCGCGAAATCCTGTCAGATAATGAAATATCAGAAATGAAGTAACTGCTCTTATTATATGACAAATAATTCACCTGGAAGATTAACAACCAAACGAAACAGAAACGCAATTCTCATAATAATGGGATTACTGCTAGTAATGCTAGTCACAGTAGATGTAATAATCTTGTCACAACAATATAATAAATACAAAGCAAACACGAAAGAACATTTGCATGAAGAATTAAGGCTCGCCGCATCATTTTGTGTTGAACCTTTGTTAAAAAATGATTTTATTTCGGTAAAAAGCTTTTTACAAAACTGGGCGTCCACACGAACTTCAATTATTGCACTCGACGCCCAATCGCCTAATGGCTTTAACCTAGTGAACTATGCAGAAAAAATTCAGACCAATCACATCGTATCTGCTAACCATACCATCTCTTACAACCAATCTCCCCTATTAACACTCACCATCAAGGAAGATACTTCCGCAACTTATGACAATTTTGTAGAACAGGTTTTCATCATCGTATTATTGTCGTTTGTTCTTGTGCTCTTATTCAGTTTTGCTCTCTGGGGAACGTTACGCCGTACAGCGATAACTCCACTTGAAAATGAAATAATCGAGCGACACAAAGCTGAAGCCAAATTGCTGGAAAAATCAAAAGAATTAAAGTTCAGCAACCAGGAACTGGAAGCCTATAGCTATTCAATAGCCCATGATTTAAGAACACCTTTACGTTCAATTGTCAGCTTGAGCCAACTATTGCAGGAAGATATTGAACATAAAATTGATGAAAATGATAAAAATTTGCTGAAGAGAATAGCTCACTCGGGTTTATTCATGTCATCATTAATTAATGACATACTCAATTTATCGAAAATATCTCGTCATGATATTCAAATTGAAAAAATTAATTTATCTGAAACTGTTTCGGATTTAGTAAACAATTATATCGAATTAAACCCAGACAAAGATGAAATTCACATTGAAAAGAATGTCGTTGTTTATGGCGACCCAACCCTTATAAATCAACTTTTGATTAATTTGTTAACCAATGCGAGCAAATACTCTGGAATCAACCAAAATCGAATCATTGAATTTGGAATCGACAAATCTCACGTGGATTATCCCTACTTTATCAGAGACAACGGTATTGGGTTTAATATGAATTATGTAAATAAACTATTTAAACCATTTCAACGACTATACACCAACGAAGATATTTCCGGGACTGGAATTGGGCTGGCTATCTGTAAACGCATAGTAGACCGACACCATGGAAAAATCTGGATCGAATCTCAGGAAAATGTGGGAACAACTGTTTATTTTACTTTAAATTAATGAAAACGGCTTTAGATATTTTCTTATAAAATTGCATTGCCATTGGCAATGACAAAAACACCTGAGATGCTGCCACCCAGACCTGGCCCGTACATCACACCATTGATGTTAATAACACCATTGCGAACATTAGGATAAACGTCAAGCGAATTATAGAGTTTACCCGTCAAATCATAGGCTCCCATAAAACCCAAGTCACCCGAATGTGATTTTGCGAATCCCATTGCGCCGCGCAACAGTGACAATATTGGCATACCATTGCATGGCTTGACTATTAATTTCAATGTTCGGTTGGACATGTTTTTTTATATCTTTGGCGAGTTTTTTGAATAGATGTAATTGAATCATAAACCTAGCACCAAACTAAATAGCTCTTGATCATGTTAGAAAGGAAATAAAACACCAACTGGAAACTTTATCAATAACATGTTTTTTCTCCCTGACATTCAAGAATTCTGTTTATTTTTTACGAGGATGGTATTTACTAAAAACTTTTTCAACTTCACCTGAATTGATGAAATCAATACATTTCATAATTTGCAGCGATTTACCTGTCTTACTTCTATATTCTTTTTTAAGCCATGTGTTGGCTTTGTTGCTGACATCCTCGTAAGCTTCAATTGAAATATTACCAAATTGCACATAGGCGCTGGCTGCACGGTTTGCGTCTGACTTTACTTCTTCAACATCAAAAGCACTTGCAATACATATTGAATAACTAAAATTATAAAAAAGTTCTTTTTCATTATAATCTCGTATATTTTTTGCGTATAAAAAACCAGGTAGTGCGAGTAATATAATCGCACTTGCGAAAATTATTAATCTAGTTTCCATTAAATGGTTAACCCTGTTTTCGATCTTCTTCAATTATTTTATAACCTTCGGTCCAATCTGCATAAACCTGCCATAGCTTTATCTTTCCATTCTCAACTATAGCTTTCCAGGCGGCTGGCATTTCAATTCTATTTTCCGGGACAAGGCCTCGATTACCGTTGTAGGTACCTGAAACCATCCCAAATGCTGCCACAATATTGCCTTCACAGAGAATATGATGAACTATCACGCGATAGTCAGGAAACATTTGAAAATATTGCTCCCATCCGGATTTCATATTTTCACGCCCCGAATCGATCTTGCCAGTAGAATCAATAAACGTGTGATCTTCTGTCATCAGATTGGCAAGTAAATTTGCATCGCCTTTGTTGATTGCGGTGATAAAAGCTTCTACCACAACAATTTCATCCGGTTTCATTCCAGTTCACTCTTTGTGACTAACAAGAAATAAATATTTTACCAATCGACTTTCAATTCACATTGCTCAAATTGAATTATCCATTTATTCTAATAAGGATAATTACTGGTTTTACTTTTAATTCATTCATAAAAATTACCGGTAGTATGATGTTTTCTTGCTGGACTCCCAGTGGCCTTCGTAGGCTTTGATCCATTGGGCAAACCTATAACACAATCCTTAATTTTAACTCACTCTCTCCCAAAAACTTCGCTTTCTACCATGGAATTTTTCCAAATTTTCGAGAAAAACTACATGCTCATCCAAAGTAGAATAGTTATTTATTTTAGCTGACAACTTCTCCAGCTTTTTAAAGTATTTTGCCGCATGGCCATAAGCTTTACTACGGGCACTCTGCAATATATCCAATAACAATGCCCGATACATGGCTGTTGCCGCGAGCCAACAATCACGTTCTTCAAATTTTTTAACCAGTTCAGTCAAGTGTCCGTAGAAATTAGTTTCTAATTCATGATGGCGATTCACAATCAATTGCTCAGCTTTAATCATTTCGCCCAGTTGCAGTAACAGATTGGCAGATTGGCAGATTGAGCAAGATTTCCACCATTTTCAGCTTGTTTAACCGCCTCAGTTCTTGCTATTAATTTTTCCTCTTCATTAAGCAACATCTGATAACGCTTAAATAGCTCATATGAAGGCTGACTTTGATAAAGCTGATATCTAATTTGCTTTTGTTGATCTTTATCATTTAGCTTCTCATATGTTTCGTCGAGCATTTGCAATCTGTCGAATTCAAAACGTGCTTCCCACTCATCATTTAACCACCGCAAGGCTTTGTCGGGTTGATTGAATTCAAGATACACTGAAGCAATATCTTTCTTTTGAATACCATTGGGTTCAGGTGAACTTATCAAAACTGATTTTTCGTATAACGCCGGATCTTTCATCGCTTTGGCCATGGCACTCAATGCGACGCCAGCATGTAGTTCAGCGAAATTTAATTTACCCGACTCAATGTGTGTTTTTTTCGCCTGGCGTAGTTCAGACTCATACCGCCAAGCCAGTTGATGGAGTTGATCCTGATCAAGTAACAGATGACTGTTTGGCAACAAGGGATCAAGCACACCGTAATCATTTTGCTGATAAAGCTGATAAACTCGTTCCATCCAATTAATTTTTGAGTCACGCCAGATACTAGCGGCTGTCAACCAAAGCAATACTGCATCACGATAAACTTCGCCAATCGTGCCTGAAGAATCATCTACCCGGTTTAGTACAGATTCTGCAGTAGCTAAAAATTTTTCCGCTGATAAAAAAGCCTGTTTCGGTGAAACATCCAATAAACCTGACTCGGTATCGTCAACAATGGATTGCAAATCGCGCGAAAATTGCCAACTGTTTCGATAATCGATAAATTTTCGGCCACGTTTGATTGATTGAATACGTTTATTGATCGATTTAGCAAGATCTTCCGGATTATTGAGTAACACCAAGGTCTCAATTTTCACTTTCAGCTCGGGGTATTGCAGATAAAGATCCAGAACAAAATCTTGTAACTGCGGCTGGTTTAATGTTTCGAGTTTTTGTTTAACTTCATCAATATTCATATTTAGCTTTCATAAAATATACTGGCTTACAAGGTCTGCCATAGAAATCCACATGACTTACCCTACTCCTAAAACAAGGCTATCAAGAAACCGCTTATAAACCAAACAATGAAAAGTTCACATTGCTCAAATTGAATAATCCCTTTATTCTAATGTAGAAATAAACTAATTACACATAAATCAGGGCATGACTGAATGAACAAAAAACTACGGATAGTTTTTCTCGGCTTGGTTTTATTTTGTATACCTATCAGCCAAACCCATGCTGCTCTAATCGGTGTCGTAGACCATGATGATTATTTTACCGACACGCAAAGTGGTTTGGATTGGCTGGACGTCACACAGTCTGCCAACATTTCCTTTACCCAAATGCAATCCAATTTGCTTGATGAGCAATCGGAATTTTATGGATGGCGATATGCCAGCATTAAAGAATTTGGACAAATGGTGGACAACACCACCGGTTTGAAAACCGGCATCACCGGTGGTTATCAAATGTACTTAAAAGAAGGTGAGGAGTTTGGGGATTTGATCGCATTATTCGGCAGCACACTGGATTTATATGCCCTACAAACATTTGGCCATGATATTGAAACAGAGAATGGATGGGCTGCTGATTCGGTTGAACAAACCCGAGGCATGCTCAATAATTTCAATACCGGCGCCCAGGATGCCGTGTTTATTGGTGACTTGTACAATTATGATCACAGCTCGTCTATTGACCGGGTAAACACAAACAATGTCAATGGCATCGATCATGCGAGTTACCAAACAGGTTCCTATCTGATACGCACCAGTCAGGCAAGCATTCCAACCCCTGCACCTCTGCTATTAATACTGGCAGGATTACTGATTTTGCTACTACCAGGCATAAACACAAAGAAAAATTAGACAATATTACTCCATGCCGATCATGCTAAACTCACCGCTGCAAAAACAAGAGACAAACAGTACAAAACATGATCACGGGTGCCGTAAAAAATCAGGTTGACCAAATCTGGAACACCTCGCTCCCACGCAGGAGCGTAAGAACGGGCTAAACGGCCGAGGATTGAAGATTTAACCAGAAGACAATACCAGTTTGGTAATATCCTCAACTTCTGCATTTTCAGGAATTTGAAATTTGAATGCACCTTCCATCAAACCCTGATTAATTTTGCTCTTAATAACTTTGAACGTAAATATCGGGTGCTTATCTTCTCCGATGCTGTATTTTATTAATTCACCTTCATTGTTAATAAAGATTTCAGCAAACTGAAACTGTTCAACAAATTGATCAAGCGAGCGCAATTTATTTTTGGACCAGCTACTATTTTTTATATAGTCAACATAAGCTTGCTTATTCAAACTACCCTGCAAGTGAAACTGATTACCAGAACAGCTTGCAGCTAAATCATAATTTGATAATAAAAACTTTAGCGTACCTGGGTAGTCCTCACCATTTATCAATCCTGTACCCATGATGTAATAACCTGTATCAAATGGTTTACTTTTTTTTGTCACCCTACCCAGTGCAATTTTGGAAATTTTTTTAACACCCGCTGAACGTGATTCAATCCATTGATAGTTACCATCATAAACTGCAGTAAAAGTCTGTTCAAAATCTCCTTGAGAAATGGCTTGAGATATCTTGAAAAATTTATTTAAAACGCCTCTGAAATTCGATTTGATTACAAGTGATTTGTCTGATGTAAATACTTGCCCTGACACATCGTAATCTTCGATATGCGAAAAATATTCATGGAATTTGCTAATCGCAGCGCCACTATTACATTTTTCACTTGCTAATACGGTAGCAAAACTATTAAAAGTAAACGTCAACAAGCAAATGAGGGAAAGGATCAGTTTTTTGCTAACATGCATTATGGAACGCCAACACCGGTGGAAAAAACTTGAATCTTACCTTTTTTAAAACCCGCCCAAAGATGTGCGCCACCACCCATGATAGGAATAGGAAATGTGAAGATTCCTTTTTTTGAAATCCCCATGTTCTTAATCATATTCTCTGCTAAATAATGCATTTCATTATATTTATCAAGCGAATCAATGTTGTACCTAAACTTCGCATGCCTTTTAAGAAAGCGTCTAATTTTGCCCCTAGCGCAATATCAAAATCCCAACTTTCATTAACACCTTCCATTTCTTTTAAGGTTGCATAGCCGTTAGCAATGACAAAAACACCGGATATACTGCCTCCCAATCCAGGTCCGTACTTCACACCATTGATATTGATAACACCATTACGAACATTCGGATAGACGTCAAGTGAATTATAAAGTTTACCTGTTAAATCATACGCACCCATAAAACCCAAATCACCCGAGTGTGATTTTGCGAATCCCATCCATAATTTTGACAAATCCAACTTTGACATTTTAGGCACCTGATACTAATCAATCAGGTTCTATTATCGTCCTACTTGGTTCAAATTTAAGTGAGGAGTTTACAAATCTGTTACGTTAACCCCGGACTTTTTTGCCAGATTCTCCACTAACCCATCAGCATTTTTAAATAACTTGGAAAGTATTTGTATATTTTTATCTTTGGTTTTGATGAAATAAATACTGCTATTTCCCAGTAGGTATATCTTATAGTTTCTGGTTAAATGCTTTTCTTCATGTAAGCGCTCAATGCTTTTAATCTCGGTATAAAGAACTAATTTACCGTTATAAATGACACCATTTTCCACTAGTTTTAGCGATTCGTTTTTGAGTTTTATGGTTTTAAAAATCAAATACGCGGCAGCTATTAAACTTAGTGCTAAAAGATTAAATTCATGAGCGATATAAGCAAACAGTGACATACCCATAACACAAACGACGAGAATACTAAATATAAGGATAACTGCAGGTTTTACTTCTTGAATTCAACTCATAAGTGCAACCGCAAATTCTAGAGAAAAAAGCCAGTTGCTTGTATGCTAAGGTTTTTTCTCTTGGCGGAGCAAATACCTATGAGTGCCTACAAACAACTGACTTATGAGC
>Ga0316207_10000503_pt1 | contig 62098 bp, 57 predicted proteins | sample 6weekpyrite_MG_FD_204943 | JGI IMG/M metagenome (GOLD analysis project Ga0316207, IMG submission 204943) | Microbial mat bacterial communities from mineral coupon in-situ incubated in ocean water Damariscotta River, Maine, United States -... | ecosystem: Environmental > Aquatic > Marine >... | reverse complement strand
CCTGAAAATAAAGTGAACCCGAAAATGAATCCGGCCATGGCAATGGTTTTTTACAGGAAAAGTTACAGTTGATGAGCACGCCGTCCCATCCGCTCAGGTTGTTGATATACAGTCACGATTCCTTTGGCCTCGGCCATTTGCGTCGGTGCCGGACCATTGCCCATTCGCTGGTTTCACAACGCCAGAACCTGTCGGTTCTGATCTTGTCCGGCTCGCCGATTATTGGCAGTTTCGATTTTCGCACGCGGGTTGATTTTGTCCGCATCCCCGGCGTTATCAAGCTCAGGAACGGGTCCTATACGCCGCTCGGGCTTGAAATTGGTGTCGAAGAAGCGCTGGCGATTCGTGAAACCATTATCCGCAACACGGCCGATGTGTTTCGCCCCGATGTTTTTTTAACGGATAAAGAACCGCTTGGCCTGCAAGGTGAAGTCGCGCCGACGCTGGAAATGCTGAAATCAAGAGGCACCCGGCTGGTGCTGGGTTTGCGCGACGTGATGGATGACCCCGGCCGACTGTCCGAAGAATGGGAACGCAAATCCGCCGTACCTGCGTTGCGGGACCTTTATGACGATATCTGGGTCTATGGTTTGCCGGAAATCTGTAACCCGCTGGACGGTGTCGGCGTGCCGGAACCGGTGATAAAAAAACTGCACTATACCGGTTATCTCAGGCGCACATCCGGGCAATTGTCACAGGCCATGACAGAACGGATTTCCCATCTTGACCAGCCCTACATTCTGGTTACCCCCGGCGGTGGCGGTGACGGGGCTTCTTTGGTTGACTGGGTTTTGCGCGCCTATGAACATGAACCCACCCTTGAACATTCGGCGGTGATTGTTCTCGGGCCCTTTATGTCAAAAGATTTGCAAACGGAATTCAAACAACGCGCGCTCCATATCGGTAAAGTGGATATTATTACTTTCGACGCCAATCTTGAAAACCTGTACGCCGGGGCCATCGGCGTCATTGCCATGGGTGGATACAATACGTTTTGTGAAATCCTGTCATTTGATATGCCCGGTTTGATCGTGCCCAGAACGGTGCCCAGGCTCGAGCAATACATCCGTGCCTCGCGCGCCCAGGAATTGGGTCTGGTGAAAATGTTGCTGGATGACGGAAAACGGGATCCGGCGGTGATGGCGAGCGCGATCCGACATTTGCAATTTCAGCAACGGCCATCATCGGTGCATATTCCGGGTCTGCTTGACGGCCTGTCGGAAATCAACGCCGTGTTTGACGGCTGGTTTTCAAATGCGCCTGAGCCTGAGCCGAAATTGACACTGGTCCAAGATGACAGATAAAAAAAACGGCATCGCCGTTGTCCTGAAAGGCTATCCCAGATTATCCGAAACCTTTATCGCACAGGAAATTCTTGGTCTTGAAAAACAGGGGCTTGATCTAACGCTGATATCCCTGCGCCATCCCACCGATAAAACCCGCCACCCCATTCATGACGAGATCAAGGCCCCTGTTCACTATTTACCGGAATATGTGTGGCGTGAACCCCTACGGGTGTTTCGCGGTTGGTGGTGGTCACGGAAACAAGCCGGATACAAAGCCGCCTTGGCCGCGTTTATCAAGGATTTCAGACGGGATTTCACGTTTAACCGGATGCGCCGGTTTGGACAGGCCCTGGTGCTGGCGCGGGAACTTTCGCCCCGCATTGGCTGGCTGTATGCGCATTTTCTCCATACCCCGGCGTCCGTTACCCGCTATGGTGCGGCCATCCTCGGCATGGGTTGGAGCTGTTCGGCCCACGCCAAGGATATCTGGACCTCGCCAAAATGGGAATTGTCGGAAAAACTGGACGACATGGCATGGCTGGCCACATGCACGAAAACCAATGTGGATTATCTGAAATCCTTATGCCGTTATCCGGAACGGGTCGAACTGGTTTATCACGGTCTTGATTTTTCAAGGTTTCCCGATGGAACACAGACACTTTCAAACCGGAATGGCGGGCAAAATAATGACCCTGTGGTGATATTGTCCGTCGGCCGTGCCGTTGAAAAAAAAGGCTATGATGTTTTGCTGGATGCGTTTTCCCGCCTGCCTGCTGATCTGAATTGGGAATTTTCGCATATCGGCGGCGGCGATGATCTGGAAAAACTGCAAATCCTTGCCCGTGACCTTGGACTTGATAAACGTATCACGTGGTTGGGCACCCGCCCACAGACCGAAGTTCTGAAAGCCTACCGGCAAGCGGATATTTTTGTTCTGGCCAGCATTATCGGTCAAAACGGTGACCGCGATGGTTTGCCAAACGTGTTGATGGAAGCGCAAAGTCAGGGAATAGCTTGCATTTCAACGGCGATTTCGGCGATTCCGGAATTGATTATTGACGGCGAAACCGGATTGCTGGTTGAACAGAACGATGCCGCCGGGCTGGCTCTGGCGTTGCAAAAACTGATCATCGACCCCGCTTTAAGACAGCGGATGGGAAGTGCCGGACATCAACGGGTGCGCACACATTTTTCCTGTGAACAGGGCATTGAACGGCTGGCAACGTGGTTGCAAAAAAGTGTGCAGGGCGGCTGAAACATGAACATTGCCTTTTACGCGCCCATGAAACCGCCAACAAGCCCGAGGCCATCGGGGGACCGGTTGATTGCCCGGCAATTGATCAAAGCCCTGACCATGGCCGGATTTGATGTAAACCTTGCCAGCCGGTTCCGCAGTTATGACCGCACCGGCGATTTGCATCGTCAACAACGATTAATGAAACTCGGCGAAAAACTAAGCGCGCGGTTGATCCGGCGCTATCGGCGCATGTCAGATCAAAATCGCCCGCAAATCTGGCTGACGTACCATCTTTATCACAAAGCCCCCGATCTGTTGGGACCGGCGGTAACGGCGGCGTTGAATATCCCCTATGTTGTGATCGAGGCCTCGACGGCGGAAAAACAACGCCACGGGCCATGGGCCTTGGGGTATCAATGCGCGCGCCAAGCCATCAAATCCGCCGACCGGATTTTGGGGTTAAGCCGGGTTGACCGGGGTGCCATTTTAAAAATTATCGACAATCCGGAACATTATTTGAATGTGCCACCCTTTATCGACCTAAACCGTTTCAGCAACCGTTTTCAGACCGGGAATATCCATACCCCGCCTCGATTGTTAACCGTCGCCATGATGCGCAGCGGGGATAAATTGCAATCCTATCACGTGCTGGCCGGCGCGTTGCAAAAAATAACCGATCTGGATTGGCATATCCGGCTGGTCGGCGGTGGCGATGCGGAACAGGATGTCAGGCTGGCGATGGCCCCGCACGGGGACCGGGTTACGTTTTCAGGGGTGGTTGCGGCGGATGAAATGGCGGGGATTTTTGCGGCATCCGATGTGCTGGTGTGGCCGGGATTGAAAGAAACCCCGGGGATGTGTTTTTTGGAAGCCGCCGCTTCGGGACTGCCCGCTATCGGGGCCGATGCCTATGGTGTGCCTGACGTGATTGATGACGGCAAAACCGGGTTTTTATGCCGTCCCGGAGATGTTGATGATCTGGCCGGGGCCCTGAGGCAGATGTTAACGAACCCTGGACGTTTGATGCAAATGGGCCGCTGCGCGCGGGAAGAAGCGGTGAAAACCCATAGCCTTGAAGCGGCCAGCCGGACCCTTGATCGGATTTTAGGGGAACTGCGGTGATGATCCCGTTGTTCATGATACGCCACGGTAAAACCCGCTGGAACGCGGAAAAACGCCTTCAAGGGCAAACGGATGTTGAACTCAGCCTTGAAGGCATTGACGGCGTTAAGAAATGGCTGTTGCCGAATGATGTCAAAAATTACCGGGCTTTATCAAGCCCCATGAAACGTGCCCGGCAAACGGCGGAACTGTTAAAGCTGGACGTTATCATCGAGCCCCGGATTACGGAAATGTCGTGGGGGGCGTGGGAAGGACAGCATTTCCCGGATATCCGGGAAAGATTGGGTGATCGCTGGCCTTCGTATCAGGCCATGGGCCTTGATTTCAGGCCCGATGACGGCGAAAGCCCGCGCGACGTGCAAACCCGGCTGAAACCTTGGTTGGCGGAAATCACGGTGCCAACCGTCGCCGTCAGCCACAAAGGTGTGTTGCAGGCCCTGCATGCCTTGGCAACGGGTTGGGATATGATCGGCAAGCCACCGCTTGAATTCAAAGATGACTGCGGCCATTTGTTTATGCTTGAAGAAGGTCGTATTCAACTATCCGACATGAATATTCCGTTGGTGTCATCATGACGGCAAAGCCGCTTCGTATCCTGTTTTATGTTCAGCACCTGTTGGGTGTCGGCCATGTCAAACGGGCCGCGGCCATTGCTAAAGGACTGTCCGAAAACGGCATGGATGTTGTTGTCGTGTTGGGCGGGATGCCGGTGAAGACTGTGGATTTCGGTGGGGCCATGTGTCTGCAATTGCCGCCATGCCGTAGCCTTGACGCGTCGTTTTCAGCCATCGTTAATGAACGGGGGCATGTCATTGATGACAGCTGGAAACAAACCCGCCGGGATAAATTGCTGGGCATTTTTGATGATATCAAACCGGATGTGTTGATCATAGAATTGTTTCCGTTTGGTCGCCGTGCTTTCCGGTTCGAACTGTTGCCGTTGTTGGCGCATGCCCGCGGTCAATGTTTCATCGCCTGTTCCGTGCGTGATGTTTTGGTAGAGAAAAAAGACAGCGCGAAAACCCGGCAAACACTGGATTGGGTGGATAGATATTTTGACCGGGTGCTGGTCCATGGCGATGCGGATTTTATAGCTTTCGATGAAACTTTTCCGGCGGCCCGGGAAATTGCAGGTAAGATAAGCTACACCGGATATGTCACGGAAACAACTGAAATATCAGCAAAAACCGGTGACGGCAGCGGTGAAGTGGTGGTTTCAACCGGTGGCGGCGCGGTTGGTGCCGAATTGATCAAAACCGCCATGGATGCGCGTCCGTACAGCCGCCTGAAAGACCGGATATGGCGCATTCTGGTCGGTGAAAACTTATCCGAAAATCTGTTTCAGGAATTCAAGGCCGGTGCCGGATCGGGCATCATCGTTGAACGCGCCCGCAAGGATTTCCGCCAATTACTGGTTAATTCTGCGGTGTCTGTATCGCAAGGCGGCTATAACACGGTGATGGATATCTTAACCAGTGGGTGCCGGGCGGTGATCGTGCCTTTTTCCGAAGGCGGGGAAAGCGAGCAAACGTACCGCGCCCGCAAACTGCAAAATATTGGCGTCCTTGAATGCGTTGATGAGGCCGGGCTGGACGGCAAAACATTGGCTCTGGCCATTGACCGGGCGGCTTCTGGGTCAATCACAGAGCGGATTTGCCCGGATTTGTCGGGCGTGGAAAAAACCGCTGAAATACTTTTGGACCTTGTATCTCTCAACAGGTAAAGTCTTGTCTGAGGAGAGGGCAGGATTGTGTGGGAACCCTTAAACGAAGAATTATCGCGGTGGCAGGACAGCGGCCTGACGGCGACGCTGTGGTGGCGTGACGACGACGCGGTCCGGGTCACACCGGAACTGGAAAAACTTTTGACCGTTGCCGCAAACACCGGAACGGCCCCGGCCATTGCCGTGATCCCGGCTGTGCTCAAGACCAATCACATGACACCCTTGAACGACACCTTGTTCGATTGCGACGGCTGTGCCGTGTTCGTTCATGGTTTTGCCCACGTCAATCATGCTTCGGCGGGTGAAAAAAAATGTGAATTCGCAAATCAGCGATCCAGTGACGTCATGGAAGACGAAATCCGTCGCGGGGTGCAGATATTATCCGCCTTTGATTGTTTTCATGCGGTGTTTGTCCCGCCCTGGAACCGGGCTTCGGATAAGCTGATGGATGTGTTGGTGGAGGCGGGAATTCGCGGATTTTCCGGATACGGTCCGCGTCCCGCACCGATGCCAAAAGCTGGACTGAAACAGGTCAATACCCATATGGATATCATTGACTGGAAAGGCAGCCGTGGCTTTGCCGGAACGGAACGGGTTTTGACCATGATGACCCGGCATTTACGGCAAAAACGCCATGGTTTAGCCGATGTTCAGGAACCAACCGGCGTGTTGAGCCATCATCTTGTGCACGACGATGATTGCACAAGCTTTTTGGATGAATTTATCACCCGCACCCGAAACCATCCGGCGGTACACTGGCTGACACCTGAACAGGCGTTTCAGCAATGACGAATATTTTGAAAGTCGAAAACCTGAGCGTTCAGTTCACGACCCCGGCCGGGCCGGTGGTTGCCCTGGATGATGTTTCGTTCCGGGTGCGTGAAGGCTCGACCGTTGCCATTGTCGGTGAAAGCGGGTCCGGAAAATCGGTTACCGCACAGGCAATCATGGGGATTTTGCCGAAAAACGCCACCATCACGTCCGGGAAAATATTATTAAAAGACGATATGGTTCAGGGTGGTTTTATGGATTTGGTGCAAATTCCGCAAACATCGCCCCAATACCGCGCCGTTCGCGGTGGCCGCGTTTCGATTATTTTTCAGGAACCGATGACATCGCTGTCACCGTTGCATACCATTGGCAATCAGATATCCGAAGCCGTGCGTCTGCATTGCGTCAGTACGGCAAAACAGGCCCAAAGCCGTTCCATTGAAATGCTGAAACTGGTGCGGTTCCCCGATCCGGAACGGGCCTATAAAACCTATCCGTTTGAATTATCCGGCGGGCTTCGGCAGCGGGCCATGATTGCCATGTCGCTGGTTTGCGGGCCGGGGCTGTTGATCGCCGATGAACCGACGACGGCTTTGGATGTGACGGTACAGGCACAGATTCTGGGTCTTATCCGTGACTTGCAAAAAGAATTGAACATGGCGGTGATGATGATCACCCATGATATGGGCGTTGTCGCCAATGTCGCCGATGAAGTGGTTGTGGTTTATCATGGCCGCGTCAAGGAAAGCGGCATGGCCAAAGACGTATTTGCCGATCCCGGTCATCCTTATTTACAGGCCTTGTTGAAAGCGGTTCCCGGTTTTGACAGGGACCCGTCCAAAAAACTGGTACCGCTCAGAAAGGTCGAAGCCAAACCCGGAAAATTGTTGCAAAGAGATACTGTTCAGACCCCCACCGTATCCGGGCCGTTGTTGTCGGTTAAAAATCTGACGAAACGGTTCACCATCCGTAACCGGAAAAAATGGTTTTCCAAATCGGTCGATGAAACGGTGACGGCCGTTGACCGCATTGGCTTTGATGTCATGCAGGGCGAATGTCTGGCTTTGGTCGGCGAAAGCGGGTGCGGCAAAACCACGGTCAGCAAATTGATCATGCGGGCTATGGATGCCGACGATGGCGAAGTGATTTTCAACAATCAAGGCCGTCCTGAAAACCTGTCCCTGTTGGATGAAAAGGCGATGAAGCCTTACCGCAAGAAAATCCAGTATATGTTTCAGGACCCGTTTGGATCCCTGAACCCGCGCATGACGGTTTTTGAAACGCTGATGGAACCGATGCTGTTGCATGATGTGGGCGACAATGCATACCGCCGGGAAATGGTCACCGAATTGATGGATCTGGTGGGTCTGGATCCACGCCATCTGAACCGGTATCCCCACAGTTTTTCGGGTGGGCAACGCCAACGTATCGGCATCGCCCGGGCCTTGGCGTTACGACCGGAACTGGTGATCTGTGATGAACCGGTATCGGCGCTGGATGTTTCGGTGCAGGCGCAGGTTCTGAATTTACTGAAAGATTTACAGCAGCAAATGGGGCTGACCTATCTGTTTATTTCCCATGATCTGGCTGTGGTCAATTATATTGCCGACCGCATTGCGGTGATGTGCCGGGGGCGGTTGGTGGAACTGGCCCCGCGCGAGCAATTGTTTGAAAACACCCGCCACCCCTACACCAAAATGTTGCTGGCTGCCGTGCCGACTACGGACCCGGACCGCAAGCTTGATTTCAGGGCATTGGAAACAACGCTCATGAACGATCCGGAAAACTGGCCCATGCCTTATCATTTTTCCACAGGCGAAATGCCAACCATGACTGAACTGGGCGGCGGTCATTATGTGCGTTGTCACGGGGGCGGGGTATGAAGCGCCGGTTTTTGTTTGCTGTGTTGTCGGTGCTGTTGCCGCAGTCTGTTATCGCGGGGGGGTACAGCGCCGCGCCTGGGTTGCAAGAACGTGTGCAAAGCGGAGAATTACCGGCCGTTGATCAACGCTTGCCGGAAAACCCGAAACGCATAAATTTCACGGCAAACGGTCTGAAGCCGGGCCGCTATGGCGGCAATCTGCGGTTGCTGATGGGACGCAGCAAAGATGTGCGCCTGATGGTGGTTTACGGCTATGCGCGTTTGATCGGCTATGACCGCAAACTGTCTTTGCAGCCGGATATTGCAGAACGTATTGATGTCAAAGAAGGGCGCATTTTCACCATCCGCCTGCGCAAGGGTCACAAATGGTCGGACGGTACACCGTTTACTGCCGAAGACTTCCGCTATTACTGGCAAGATGTCGCTTTGGATAAAAATCTGTCCCCGCTGGGGCCGCCAAAGATCATGCGGGTTAATGGCCGGTTGCCGGTTTTTACGGTGATTGACGAACAGACCGTGCGTTATCAATGGCAACAGCCCAATCCGTTTTTTCTGGGCGCTCTGGCCGGGGCAGCGCCGTTGTTCATATACCGCCCGGCCCGTTACCTGAAAAAATTCCATGCCCGTTATCAGGACACAGACAAACTGGCCGCCATGGTGGCAAAAGAACGCCGCCGCAACTGGGTCGCTCTGCATTACAGCAAGGACAGGCAATATGCCTTTGACAATCCGGACCTGCCAACGTTGCAGCCATGGGTGGCGACCACGCGACCACCATCGGAACGCTTTGTGTTCAAACGCAACCCCTATTATTTTCGCGTTGATCAGACGGGCCAACAACTGCCTTATATTGATCAGGTCACCATTACCATTGCCTCGCCCAAATTGATCCCGGCCAAGGTTGGCAGTGGCGACGCTGATTTGCAGGCCCGGTCGTTGCAGTTTAAAAATTACACGTTTTTGAAACGCGGCGAAAAACGCGGTAATTTCAAGGTTCGTCGCTGGGTCAACGCCAAGGGCGCGCAAATCGCCCTTTATCCCAATCTGAATGTCAAGGACAAAGGCTGGCGGGATATGGTCAGAAACGCTGATTTCCGGCGGGCGTTATCTTTGGCCATCAATCGTCATGAAATCAATCAGGTGGTGTTTTTTGGTCTCGCCTCCGAAGGTGGCAATACGGTGTTGCCGGAAAGCCCTTTGTATAAAAAACAATATGCGGAAAAATATGCCCGTTTCAACATCCGTGAAGCCAACCGGATGCTGGATGGTATCGGGTTAAAAGACCGCAACCCCGAAGGTATTCGCCGTCTGCCGGATGGCCGGCCGTTACAGATCATTGTTGAAACCCCCGGCGAAGACAGCGAACAGGCCGATGTGCTGGAACTGATCGGGGACAGCTGGAAAAAAATCGGTGTCGAGTTGTTTATCAAGCCGACCCGGCGGGAAATCCTGCGTAGCCGGGTGCTGTCCGGACAAACGGTGATGTCGATTTTTTATGGTCTGGATAACGGTGTGCCGACGGCCGATTTTGCCCCCAAAGAACTGGTGCCGACGGATGAAACCAATCTGCAGTGGCCCAGATGGGGCGCTTATTTTTCATCCAATGGTCAAGGTGGCGACGCTCCGGATATGCCGGAAATACTGCGTATGCTTGGGCTTTACAAAGACTGGTCAAACGCCACCAGCGCGGATGAAAGAACAAAAATCTGGCAGGAAATGCTGTCTTTTTACGCAGATCAGGTGTTTTCCATCGGTCTGGTCGCCGGGGTGCCGCAACCGGTTGCGGTCAACAACAATTTGATGAACGTTCCGGTTAAAGGTATTTATAACTGGGATCCGGGGGCGCACTTCGGCATTTACCGGCCGGATACCTTCTGGTTCAGGAAAGGGGGCTGATATGGTGATCTATCTCACGCGCCGGCTTTTGACCATGGCCTTGACGTTATTGGCCATCAGCGTGCTGGTGTTTATCATTATCCAGTTGCCGCCGGGGGACTATCTCAGCACTTATCTGGCGGAACTTGAAAGTCAGGGTGAAACCCTGAGTGCGGAAAAAATTGAATTTTTGCGTGCCCAATACGGCCTTGATAAATCGCTTGTGGAACAGTATCTGGTGTGGGCGTGGGGACTGGTTCATGGCGATCTCGGTTATTCATTTGAATACGGTTTGCCGGTAACGGATGTGGTCGGGGACCGGTTGTATCTGTCACTGGTTCTGAATTTTGCAACGATCGTGTTTGTCTATGCGGTGTCGTTCCCGATCGGGGTTTATTCGGCAACACATCAGTACAGTTGGGGTGATCATGGCCTGACCTTCATCGGCTTTATCGGCTTGGCGACGCCGAATTTTCTGCTGGCGCTGGTGTTGCTGTATGCGGCCAATGTGGCTTTCGGCACATCCATTGGCGGCTTGATGGATCCTGAATTTATCGATCAGCCGTGGACTGTGGATAAGGCGTTGTCCGTGCTGGAACATTTGTGGGTTCCCGTGATCGTGATCGGCACATCGGGAACGGCGGGCATGATCCGGCGTTTGCGCGCCAATTTACTGGACGAATTACAGAAACAGTACGTTGTCACCGCCCGGGCCAAGGGATTGTCCGAATCCCGGTTGTTGATCAAATACCCCTTGCGCATGGCCTTAAATCCGTTCATTGCCGATATTGGCAGTCTGTTGCCGCAAATCATTTCAGGTGCGGTGATTGTTTCCGCGGTGATGTCGCTTCCGACCACGGGGCCGATGTTGCTAAGCGCGCTGCAAAGTCAGGACATGTATCTGGCCGGATCGTTTTTGATGTTTCTGGGTTTGCTGACGGTGGTCGGAATGTTTTTATCGGATGTTCTGTTGGCGTTGCTTGACCCGCGAATCCGCCTTGAGGGAGGCATCAAACGATGACGGACAAACTCGAACACGTTGTCTGTAACGACCCGTTTGATCCAATGGTGGTTAAGCCGTTGACGGCTATGCAGGAACGCTATTACATGGCGTCGGCATGGCGGATGATGTGGTGGCGGTTCAAACGGCACCGGCTGGCTGTTTTCGCCGGGATTGTGCTGTTGCTCAGTTACGCAAGCATTTTCATTGTTGAATTTCTGGCGCCTTATAATCTGCAAACCCGCAATACGGATTTTATTTTCAGCCCACCGCAAACGGTGCGGATTTTTGATAAAGGCCAACTGCGTACGCCGTTTGTTTATCCCTATACGTACACATTGAATATGGAAACCCTGAAACGGGAATATACCGAAGACAAATCCCGCCCGCAAACGGTGCGGTTTTTTTGCCGGGGCGACAGCTACCGTTTTTGGGGGTTGTTTGACAGCAATGTGCATTTGATCTGCCCGCCTGAAAACGGCACGTTGTTTTTGCTGGGAACCGATCGGCTGGGACGGGATATGGCGTCCCGGTTGCTGTATGGCGGGCGAATATCGTTAACCGTTGGCCTGATCGGTATTACCATCAGTTTCATACTCGGCATTTCCATTGGCGGGGCGGCGGGCTACTTTGGCGGCTGGGTCGATAAATCGGTGCAGCGCGTGATCGAAGTGTTAAGGTCATTGCCGGAATTGCCGTTATGGATGGCGCTGTCGGCGGCTTTGCCGGTGACATGGAGTCCGGTGCTGATTTATTTCGGTATTACCATTATTCTGGGGCTGCTCGACTGGCCCGGATTGGCGCGCGCGGTGCGATCAAAACTGTTGTCTTTACGCGAAGAAGATTACGTTGTCGCCGCCCGTCTGATGGGTGCCTCGCCCCGGCATATTATCGCCCGCCATTTGCTGCCCAATTTTTCATCCCACTTGATCGCATCGCTGACATTGTCGGTGCCGTCGATGATTTTGGGCGAAACCGCACTTAGTTTTTTAGGTCTGGGCTTAAGACCGCCGATTACCAGTTGGGGCGTGTTGTTGTCCGAAGCCCAAAACATCGAAGCGGTCGCGTTGTATCCGTGGTTGCTGTTTCCCATGTTGCCGGTGGTGATCGTTGTCCTTGGTTTTAATTTTCTTGGTGACGGCCTGAGGGACGCGGCCGATCCTTATCGTTAATCTTTTCACGGGCTATCAAATCTTCGCGATTTCACGGTTTTGTGGTTTTCATAAAGCAACTGTTATCGGGCACACTTTCTTTGCGGCAGGAGAAATGATATGCGCGTTCACAAGTGGGCCGGTTTGGGTGTTGTCGGTTTGGCGGGGTTGGTTTTTGCAGGTCATGTTTTGGCGGCAAATGACCTGACACCGAAAAAGCATTTTAAAATTGTCAACCCGTCACGTCTGAACGAAGCCGAAGCCTTAAGCGTTTATGACAATGTCCGTGAACGGATGATGCGGGGTTATGCCCGGTCCGCGGACAGGACCAGTAAACGTTATCTGAGATGGCAGCGTCTGAACGGATTTCCCTATCCGTCGGCCACCCACGGCAACCGGTACGTCAACAATTATGCCAACGCATTTGCCAAAGGATACGGACAGTTGAAACCGGGGCAAAAAGTCCCTGCGGGATCCATTATCGCCAAGGACAGTTTCACGGTCACCCAAAACAGGAGCGTTTTCCCGGGGGCCTTGTTCATTATGGAAAAGCTGAAAAAAGGCGCGCGCCCTGAAACCGGAGACTGGCGTTACCGGATGATTATGCCTGATGGCAGCTTTTTTGGTGACAGCGAAGGCGACGGCGCGGATAAAGTCGCCTTTTGCGCCGGTTGCCACAAAACCGTTTCCGAAACCGATTACCTGTTTCAGGTGCCGGAAAAATACCGCCGGATACTTCTGAAATAACACTACCGTCTTAACGCTTTCGCGGACGTGTCAGGATCGGCCAGAAAACCACCGCCAAAATCAAAAAGGCACCGGCCCATAATGCGCCCGAGACAATCATCACCGGATTATAGTAACTGGCTAAAAACACAGGTCCCGCAACCCGTATCAAGGCGCCAGCCGATATCATCAGATAGGCCGCCACCATGGCCGTGGATGCCCTGATTTCCCGGCCAGAATGACCAAGCCCGGCGCGGGTCATAACGGCCACGGTCATGGAGCCGATGGCTCCGGTTGTGAGGGCATGGAGAGCCGTGACCTCATTGAGCACGCCTGTTAAAACGGCAATCCCTTTTAATGCCAATCCAGCTATCAGCCACAGATAGCTTAGATGTAAAATCCAGACGATGGGATTTTCAAGCGTTTCCCAGCCCCGCCAACCGAGCAGGCGCAGACCGTGCAACAGCGCGGCGATGATGGCGATGGCCCCGGTCCATAGGCTGCCCGGTTGCCACAGATCAAAACCGATCAGCAGTGCCATGAAAAAAACCGTTGCCATTTCGATGGGGAGCCGACTGTCCGGCAAAGCACCCGCGCCTTTATTGCGGAGATAATTGCCGGTAAACGCAGGCACCACCCGGCCCCCGATCAGGGTGATCAGCAACAAAATGGTGTTGACCCCGAGCGTCAGCCCGGCTTTCATGCCGCCATCCAGTATCCCCGCCCGGCCCAAGTAAGTCAGACCGTTGGCGACAAACAACAAGGCCAGTATGGGCGGGAAAATGGCGTTGCGTTTTGATGGCGTTTGCCGAAGCGCCTTCATCACCAGCAAAAGCAAAAACGGCGTGAACGCCAAATCAATACCCGCCGTCAACCAGAGCGGGATCACAGCGGACACAAAATTAACCGCGCGCCCACCGAGCCAGACCATGACAAGGGCCGCCAGCAGTTTTCCGGATACGGGCTTTGTCGATGTCCAGCCGGGAACGGCCGTCAGAAAAAATCCGGCAATCACCGCCAGTGTATAACCGAACACCATTTCATGGGCGTGCCACAGGAACATCGGCAAATCGATGGTGGTAAAATCAAGCTCGCCATCCATCCAGTGCAATGCAATCCAGCCCAGCCACAGGGCCATGGCAAAGACAGCAAACAACATGGAAAACAGGAAAAACGGACGAAACCCATAGGATAAAAAGGCTTCAACCCGGGTTTGCGGCGGACGGCTTTCATTCAGCATTGTAATCAAAAACCCTATACAGTTCGGTCGCGGTTGTGCCACCAGGCTTGGGCCATTTCAGCGGCCTCGTTCATGGTGTCGGTGCGGCCCAGCGTATCCAGCGCCAATGCGGTGGTGGCGATAACGGCGGCTTCGGGAGCGGCCATGGGGATTTCGCCGTTCCAGACTTTGGCCGGCAATGCGGCATCCAGATTTTCATCACGCCAGTCGTAACGGTCCGGCACATCCATTTGAGGCCAGATTTTTTCTGTAATGCTGTCGCCGGTCAGGGTGATGGCCCGGCATTTTTTAAAAGGGTTGCGCTGGGCTTCGCCGCCGCCGCCTTTGATGGTGACGGATCGTTGCTGTCCCATCAGGCGTCCGGTTTCGGCGTGCAGTTCCATATAGGGCGGGTGGGCGACGCCTAAAATCTGTGCCGGTGCGGACAACGGGTTGATGGCGCGGGCAAAGGTATTGACGGCGGTGCGCACCCCCAATGCCGGTGACAGGCCAAACAAATCATGGGCGGCGGGGCAAAAATTTTCTATGCCTGCGTAGGCGATGCCGGATTTTTCAAGCGTCCGGCAGGCGTCGTCAAGGGACGGAGAAATTTCAATGTTTAACTGTTGCAGCACCGGGCGGCTGGGGGCGTAGCCGTCATCATAGCCTTTGATGCCATGCATCAACACCCGGACACCGTTGGCCGCCAATAGTTTCGCTGATAAAATGAACCATGGCTGTTGACGGTGGCGGTCCGCATAGGTCGGCCAATCCAGTTCGATGAGACCGTCTGCGCCCGGTACGGTGATACGCTCCCGGCTGGCATCAATCATGCCGGCGATTTCTTCCGGGGTTTCGCCCCTGTTTCTGAGCGCGATCAATAACCCGCCCAGTTGCAGAGGCTCGGCGTTGCCGTCAAAAATAATGCGGAAGGCTTCTTTGCTTTCTGCCCGGGTCAGGGATCTGGATAAATTCGGGCCGCGGCCAACGGTGCGGATATAGGGCGTGAAATCATTGGCGGTCGTGGTCGGTATCATGGTTGGTCCTTAAAACAATGGCAACGGGGACGCCCCGATGATTGGTGCGTGGATGGATAACAACAGGATATAAAACAAAACAGAGGCGAGCAAACGCATAATGCCGGTTTGCACAAAACCTTGCACCGGGGATGTTTGCCGCACCTGTCCGGACAATTGCCGCCACGTATCATGGCCGAGGTTTTGTTGACGCCGGGTGTTCAATGTAAAAAGTCCGGCTACACATAACAGAACCAGCATTGAAAACAGGGTCACCGCACTGGCATCCCCATTGACGATAATGTGCACTCCGGCCCACAGCATCAAGGCGACAATAACTGGATGGCGATTGACGGCGACTATTCCCGGACGTTTCGGATCAAAGGGTTTTGATGACAGGCTCAATGAAAACGGATTTGGCGATGACAATCCGGCCACCATTAAATAGCAAACCACGGGCATAACCAGAACGGGCAGCCAGCGCATCCATGGCTGCACAGTCCATAGTTGTTGGTAAGGGGCGGTCTGAAACGCCAGCCACAGCCATGCCAAAATGGCAATGCTGATGAGTGAATGCAGTGTGAAGTAGCCCCGCCTGCCGAAAAATCCCATAAGTTTCCGGCGTATGGGCAAAGCCGACGGAATCAGATGGGCCAAGACAAAAGCAAAAGCTGCCAGCAACAGTTCAGTCATGGCTCGCGACAGGTCGCATTATGGATGAATAACAGAATGAAACGGTGATATATGACACTCATCTGGACCTTGAGAACAGGTAAAAGGGAAGGCGTTATTTCTTTGAACCGTATTTGCGAAGCATCATTAAGGCAATGGTCAAACCAATGCCTGCGGCCAGTGCCAGCAAAGTCAGATAGAATATAAGCATTCACCACGTTCCTTCAAGGTCCGATAAAGGCTGTCGGTGTTCGTCAATAGCACATTATAGGCTGAAAATTATCTCTGGAATGTTGCAGAATGTTTCAACATGTTTCCGTATGTTTTTCACCTGCTAAACCATTTTTTAAGGAGTTCGGGATAGGTTGGCTTTAACCGCTGTTTTCAAATGGCAAAGACACAATCAGGAGACCGGCATGCCCGTCATAAAATGGAAATCATCGATAGCCGAACAACAAAGATACGCATGGATGACATTTTTTCATAACACAGTTGAAACGCCCGCACAGTTAACGGGAAATGAAATGGACAAGGAACGCTATCTGAATATTTACGCCAAACGCTTCCCGGGCTTGGCCTCGGGCCATTTTAATCACGGGGGAGACGGGGAGTTTTTACAGATCAAAGGATAAAAAAATTAGCCAGAACCCCGCAGTATACTTCTGAAACGTTTCACAATTGTTTCAAAATATTGCAGCGCACAAAAAAACACTATGCGAACGAAGCTGAATGTGCTAAATGACGGGTAACAGTTCAGTATTGCAAGGGTTTACCTGTTTCGCATAACCGTCTGCCGGTCAAGGAAACAAACCGGACAGCGACATCAATATCATGATAAAACAGTGTTTTACTTGATTTTTTTGTACCTTGTTGACGGCATTTGTGGTAAACTTGCAATCTTGAATTTAGGCGGCCCATCACATTTTGACCACATTGGTTTTCCAAAATCGGTCTGGTCTATGGTTCGGTAGGTTGTCTGGAATATTGAAAAATTGAAATCGGCCCGGCTGATGGTTTATCAGAGGTATGGTTTATCAGATTGGTAATCCCTCGGGCATGAAATGGAATGCGGCGTAAAAACCGTTTGATACAAAAGTTGGACTACAACCGGTCAGGCCGCTGGTTTTCGTCCCAGGTTAGGAGCATAAAAATGGCATCTCGTCGTATTGATACAAAAAAACCGGAATCAGATCGTGAGTACGTTCGTAAAGACCGTAAATGTCTGATGTGTGGTAAAAAATTTAATTCCGGACATATCGGCGAGCGGGTATGTTCCAGTTGCAAGGAAACCTCTGTCTGGCGTTCCGGCGGTGTCGCCGCGTAAACCTGCTCATAAATCAGGTTGACCTGTTTTTTAAGGCGACAAAAAAAATCGGGGCCGTGCGGTTGGCGGGGGAATGCCAATCCGGGCCCTTGTTTTTTTAGATATACATTGCGGTTGGCGATATTTACTTTGGGGAAAATTTTGTTTATCAAAGTCAGGCTGGCTGATAGGGTTGGCTGCAAATGAATTGGTCGGAAAAATGAAAATTTCACAAAGCAGATTTCAAATTGGCGAACGCGTTCGCCACCGTATTTATGGTTTTCGCGGCGTGGTGTTTGACGTCGATCCGGAATTCGACAATACCGAAGAATGGTACAACGCCATTCCCAAAAGCGTGCGTCCCCGTAAAAATCAGCCTTTTTATCATTTGCTTGCGGAAACCCCGGACAAGGCCCCTTATGAAGCCTATGTGTCCGAGCAAAATCTTGTTTCCGATCAGGACAGCGATGATCCGCTCGAGCATCCGGATATGGATCAATATTTTTGCGGTCTGGAAAACGGTCACTTCGTTTCCAGAATCCCCCTTAATTGAAAAAAACCGGGATTTTTATAAAAAATATCCCGTCGTTGTAATTATTTTCCTATGCGGATTGGTGGGTTGGATAGTCCGTATATCCTGCTGCGCCCGGCGTGTAGAACGTCTCCGGACCGGCATTGGTCAGGGGATAATGGTTCTGAAATCTTTCGACGAGATCAGGGTTGGAAATAAACGGCACACCAAAAGCAACGGCGTCACCGAGACCGGCATTAATGGCGCCATTGGCCTTTGCCAGATCAAAACCGCCGTTCAGAATAATTTTTCCCTTGTAAACCGAGCGGATAGCAGGCGCCGTATCGGGTCCGTCCGTGGCCATCGGGTGGCCGGATTTGGGTTCGGGTTCAAGAATATGCAGATACGCCAGATCATAAGGGTTCAGCAACCGGGCTACGGTGGTAAAGGTTTGCTCCGCATTGCTGTCGGTAATGCCGAAAACATTGTTGCTCGGTGAAATTCTCACTCCCGTGCGTCCGGCACCGATGGCGGCTATGGTTTTTTCAACAATTTCAATTAAAAACCTCGCCCGGTTTTCGGCATTTCCGCCATATTGATCGTGCCGTTGATTGGTGCCGTCCCTGAGAAAGCTGTCGATCAGAAAATTGTTGGCGGCGTGAATTTCAGCGCCGTCAAAACCGGCATGGATGGCGTTTTCGGCGGCCCGGGCAAAATCATGGGTGGCCGCTTCAATATCGGTCATATCCATTTCGCGGGGTTGCTGAAAAGCTTGCGGGGTGCCGTCGGGTCCAGGCATTTCACCCGTTGCGGTGACGGCGGATGCCGATATGGGGTGCTGACCATCGGCGTAATCCGGCAACACAACACGGCCCATGTGGAAAAGTTGCGAGAAAACAATGCCGTTTTCCCGATGCACGGCGGCTGTGACTTTTTTCCAGCCCGCGATTTGCTCCGGGGTATATATCCCGGGGCCTCCGGGCCAACCATGGCCTTGGCGGTTGATGGCCGTGGCCTCGGTTATGATCATGCCGGCGGTTGCCCGTTGACGGTAATATTCCGCCATTAAATTATTGGGGATGCCTTCACCGCCCGCGCGGGCCCGGGTCAGGGGGGCCATAACAATGGCGTTGGCTAAATCATAATCGCCGATACGAACAGGAGAAAATACGGATTTCATAGGTGTTCCTTTTCAAATGGTCAGGGAAAATGTAAAAAAACGTTGTCTTTTCAGGTGGTTTCATCATATATTTGTTATGTACAGAAATGTATAAAACATATTTGTACGGTTTTGTCCATAGTTGTACATAATTATTTTTATTTTTTATGATTCAAGGAACATTCTGTTATGGGAAGGCCCGCAAAGTTTGACCGTGAACAAGCCCTCGACGTGGTCATGAATGCCATCTGGAAACACGGCTACGAACACTGTTCTGTCAAATCCATGTCTGAATTGCTGGGGATCACACGGTCCAGTTTCTATAATGCTTTTGGCAGCCGGGAAGCGTTGTTTGAAATGGCACTGGGGCGTTATTTTGAACAATCGCCCAACCGGGTATTGGCTTCGGTCGGTGAAAATGATGAAATCATCCCGGTTATTATCGCCATGTTGCAGGAAATATGTCACACGCGCGCCGTTGATCCTGAAAATCGTGGCTGTATGGCGGTCAATTGCACCACCGAACTGGTTGGCACGCACCCCGCATTGGGCTGGTTGATGGCTGATGGCATTGAGGAAAATGTGGACAGGTTCGAAGAACTGCTGGCAATGGCAGTTAAAAATGGTGAACTGGACCCGTCAACGGATATCCGGGAAACGGCTTTGGCATTGCAAAATCTGATTTTGGGCGTCAGCGTCATGAGCAAAGTATTCACATCCGAAGCTGATTTATGGTCGAGCCTGCGCCCGGCGTTGATGGGCATGGGGCTGATAAATCCGGATCAATATCTGTCTATGGCAAGGCCTGAAAAAATCCAGTAATATGGATTTAGACCTTACATATAATAATAACGAATACTGTCAAACAAAGGCTCTTGAAAAAGTATGGATCTGGAACGAAAAGCCAAAATTCGTCAGGCTTTAATCAATCACCGGGCAGCGCAATTTGCTTTTTTGTCGGAATTGATCGCTATTGAAACCGTTCATCAGGCGGGTGATGCGGGACCGTCCTCGGAACGGGTTGCCGAACTGTTTGAAAATTCCGGGTTCGTCGTTGAACGCATCAAGGTGGTGCCTGTGCCGCATGTTAAAGATCTGCAAAACCATGAACAGCGAACAGGCATTAAAAATTTGATTATCCGCCACGGTTTTGGCCCGGGGCCGGTGGTGGCGCTGGTTGCCAACGCCGATACCGCACCTGTTAACGGACGGGAAAAGCATCCACCATTCAAATCAACCATCGAAAGCGGTGTCATTTATGGCAATGGTGCGGTGTGCAAGGGGAATATTGCGGCCTATGCCTTTGCTCTGATGGCCCTGAAATCAGCCAACAAGGGCCTTGGCGGCACCGTTGAATTGCATATCACATTTGATGGCGAAGGTGATGGTAGCGAAGGCGTTCAAAGCCTGCTGGAAAAACCCCACGTCAATCCGGATACGGCCATTGCCTCTGGGTGTGTGACAAACATTGCCACCTCGGGGACCGGCTCTATCGAACTGGAAGCGGAAATAACCGGACGCCTGAACGGGGATGCGACAAAAAAACCAAATGATGCGTTGTTCGCCGTCAGCAAGGTGCTGGAAGCCCTGTTTCAGGAAAAAAAGCGCAGCCGTCAAATCCTTTCCGATATTCCAGGCATAGGCACCGCCGAATTGATCGTAACCGATATCAAAGGCGAACGTGGCCCGCGCACATTGCCGGAACAGGCATGTGTCTGTTTCAAACGCACGGTTTTGCCGGATGATGACCCGGCCCGTATTCAAGCCCAATTAACCCGCGTGGTTGGCCGTGCTTCGGTAGGGGCCAAAGGTGTTGTCTGTAAAGTGCGGCGCTTAAGCCTTGCCAAAGCCTTCGCGCCCAACGAAGCGGGTGGCGAATTGCGCCGGATCATCAAACAACAGGCAATGGAAAGTCTGGGCCGGGACATAGCCGAAGTCGGTTATGGCGGTTACACCGATGCCAGTCATTATGCCAAACGGGGTATTCCGGTGCTGCTTTATGGCGTGGCTCCGGAAACACCGGATTTGGGCGATGATGAAAGCCTTAATCTGGATAATTTACGCAAAGCTACCGAAGTCATCGCCCTCGGTCTGGCGGAATATCTGGAGAAAGCCTATAAGCCCGCCGCCGCATCATAAAGTTACCGGCTTTGTTCGATCCAGTGATCATACCACGATGTCAAATTAAACAGTGTCCACAAATGCAGGGCATGGTTGGCATCGCCTTTTCTGTGCTGATGAAACAGGTTTTCAATATGGGTTCTGTTAAAGCGGGCGCGGTCCATCAAGCGCGATCCCAGCACCGTACTCCGGGCACGTTCGCCAAAGGGCCCCCTTAACCATTCGGCCATGGGGGCGGCAAAACCCATTTTTTTACGGTACAGGATGTCATCCGGCAAAATGCCGGCCAATGCTTTTTTCAGCAAATATTTGGATGTGCCGTTACGGGTTTTCCACTGTCCGGGGATATCAAAGGTAAACTCCACCAGTTTATGGTCAAGAAACGGCACCCGGGCTTCGATCGATGCGGACATGCCGATTTTATCGACCCGCATTAACAACAGTTCCGGCAGACGCAGTTTGAATTCGTTGTAGATCATCCGTGTCAAATCATCATTTTGGCCGCTGTCACGGTCTAATTGTGAAAGATAGCCGTTGATGACATCGCCGCTTGATGAACTGTTGATGCCGGATAAATCGAACCCGGCCTGTTCAAGTCCGGAAAAATCATCCACCCGGGGGAGCGGTGCAAGGGTGCGGTTTTTATGCACATCCCAGAACGCGTTGGCCCCGGTCCAGAATAGTTCATGATCATGCCCGGCACGGATCAGAACTTCTGCGAATTTATCGGCTTTGGTTGTCCTGTTGGCAACGGCGGTGGCCACATGACCAATCCATTTCTGTAAAGCCATGGGCACGGAGCCTTTGTAGGCATTCCAGAATTTCTGATAGAGGTTAAGATAGGTCATATAGCTGTCATAACCGCAAAACTGTTCGTCCGACCCTTCGCCGACCTGAACCACGGTGGTGCCCGATTGTTTGGCCAGTTTGGATACAAAATAAAGCGGGATACAGACCCAGTCGGCGATCGGTTCGTCCTGATGATGGATCAGATCGTCCAGATAGCCGGTCATGTCGTTTTCATCGATCAGGATTTGATGGTGATTGGTGGAAAAATCAGTGGCGACCCTTTGGGCTTCGTCCAGCTCGTTCAAATGCCGGTAATCTTTAAAACCGACGGTAAAGGTATCCACCGGGCGGTCCATCAGGCGGGCCATCAAGGCAACGTTGGCTGACGAATCGATGCCGCCCGATAAAAACACCCCGAACGGCACATCCGACATCATGCGTTTGTCGATGGCCGTCTCCAGGCGGCCGAGAATCCCGGATGTGTAAAAATTTTCTTTTTCCCGGTCATTCATGCCCTTGGTTTCTTCGGAATTGATACCCTGACCCGGCACCGCGTCCCAATAGCGTTTTGTTGTCATGGCCCCGTTTTTATCAATGGTCAACAAATGGGCGGCGGGCAATTTAAAAATATTTTTAAACATGGTTAACGGTGCGGGGGCGACCATGAACGATAAAAAATGATGCAGCGCGCGCGGTTCCAGATCACGGGTCATGGCCGGGTCCGCCAGAAACGCCTTGATTTCAGAAGCAAAGAAAAACCGCCCGCGTTCGTTCGCAAAATACAAAGGTTTGATGCCAACGCGGTCACGGGCCAACGACAGGGTCCCGGTTTTGTTGTCCCAGATGGCAAAAGCAAACATGCCATCAAGCCTTTGCAGCAATCCTTCCAGTCCCCACTGGCGAAATCCGTATATCAGCGTTTCCGTGTCCGAATGATCGGTCTGAAAACGGTGACCCTGTTGTTCCAGTTGGTGACGCAATGTTTGATGGTTATAGATTTCACCATTGAAAACGATGGTTAAATCCTGATCCCCCGAATGCATCGGCTGGTTGGCGTTGCTGGATAAATCAACAATGGCCAACCGGCGGTGACCAAGGCCGATACGGCCATCCGCCGATGTCCATATTCCATCCCCGTCGGGACCACGGTGGACCATGGTGTCGCGCATTTTTGCAAGCAACCCGGTCTCGATATCCGGGCCGGGTTTTGTTTTTAACATGCCGACGATGGCGCACATGGCAAACCTGTTGTTGACGGTTGAAAGAAATCGTTCCTGACTGAATGCAGGATTAGCCCGGCTCTGTCCAGAAAATGTTGTGACCAGGGGCATGAGCCGTTACCATCGGGGCCATGTTAACTGTCAGCCGAAACCGGATTTTTGCATGAGCCTTTCCCATTACATTCGTCTGGGCCTTTCCATGCCGCCCCATATAGCTTTGAAAAAAATGTTGCGCTTGACGGCGCGTGTTGGCGGCGCCTACGTGCATCAGGTCATGGGCCGTTTTCAATGTTCATATATGGCGCCGGGGGATGGGGATGATATTTTTTACAGTGCCTTTCATGGCCGGGATCTGTCGGGCTTAACCTACCCTGAAAATGTGTTGCGGGATTTAAGCGAACGTGTGCTGGATCACCGTTTTGATGTGCTGGGATCGGGCTGGGTCGCGGTCGGTTATGATCTTAAGGCGGATGGGTTTGTTATCAATGATCACTGTTACCGATACCGGCAAAATATTGCCGATAAATATAAAAATCATTTGCCGGGCCTGTTGTCACCCGGAAACCGCAAACGCGGAACGGCGATCCGCGCACTTATACATTCCGGATATCAGCCCATTGAGTGGCAGGTGGATTTCAAATCCGGTTACCGCTGGTCTGAAAACAGGCGTTCGAACACGCTTCGTTACGGCAATGAACCGGGCGTTGATGTCAAAGTGCCGTGGGAACTGGCGCGCATGCATCATTTACCGTGGCTGGCCTTTGCCTACCGGGCGGCGGATGCCGGGGCGGCGGGTTTTGAGCCTGCGGAAACCTACTGCCGTGAATTCTGCAATCAGGTGCTGGATTTTGCCGCCGCCAACCCGCCCGGTTTCGGGGTCAACTGGCTGTGCACCATGGATGTGGCGATCAGGGTGGCCAATATTTTGTTGGCTTTTGATTTGCTGAAAAGTTTCGGTGCCCGGTTTGATAAACATTTCATGGCTGAATTTACCAGCCTGATCCGCGCCCATGGCAAACATATTCGGGGTAATCCCGAATGGCATGACCTTTACCGCGCCAACCATTATCTGGCCGATATTGCCGGGCTTGGTTTTGCCGCAGTGTATTTATCGGATGATCCGCTTGCCAAGGATTGGCTGAACTTTGCCAAAGACCAGTTGAGCATGGAAGCGGCACGGCAATTTACCCCGGATGGAGCCAATTTTGAAGCCTCCACCAGCTATCACCGCCTGTCTGCGGAAATGGTGGTTTATGCGGCTGCTTTGATTGTGGGTTATCACGGTGGCGACACGTCTGTTTTCCCGGACCGGTTCTGGACCCGGCTTGAAAAAATGGCGGATTTTTCCAAGGATATAACAAAACCGGACGGTAACGTTGTCCAAATCGGTGATAACGATAGTGGCCGTTTTTTTAAAATTTTACCGGCGTTCACGAGCGAAGGCGTGGAACGGGAGAACCACCTTGATCACCGCAGCACCGTGGCGGCCATCAACGGATTTCTGCAAAGACCGGATTTAAAAGCATTCACCGGGCCGGATCATAAACTGTGTGGCGAAATCGTTGCGTTGCTGGCAGGCGGGGCTGTTATCCAAAGCCACCCGGCAAAACCCGAACCCGTTAAAAAAGATTGGGAAACCGCATCGGGGTTTGATGTATTTGACCGATTTATTATTAAACCCGGCGGGGAAACCGTTTTTAAAAATCTGACATTCCGGTCCTATGCGGATTTCGGAATTTATATCTGGTCATCGAAAAATGTGTTTTTTTCCGTGCGGTTGGGGCCTGTCGGGCAAAACGGCAACGGCGGTCACGCCCATAATGATCAACTGTCTTTTGAATTGATGATTGATGGCGAAAACTGGGTTCGTGATCCGGGAACACTGGTTTATACGCCGGATGCGACATCCCGTAATGGCTATCGTTCTGTAATGGCCCATTCATCACCCCGGCCACCGGGACAGGAACAATCCGAGCCGTCGCGCCTGGATCTCGGTTTGTTCAAACTGGAAAACAATGTGGTTGCCGACTGTTTGCGCGCCGATGCGGATACGTTTATCGGTCAACATAAATGTTATAAAAAATGGCTCAGGCGATCGGTGATTATCAAGCCGGACCGGATCGAAATACGTGACGAAATTGAAAACCCAGAGGGACACGTTACATCCCCGGTCACCCCTGAAATATGTGAAACGGTCACTGAACTGCAAAACCGGTTGCGGCTGGATATCAATTTTTCACCGGGCTATGGGCTGACGGAATAGCTTTTTTTGATGTGGCCGTCATTAATGCCGCCACCAGCCAGGCGGCCGCAAACCACCAGCCCTGCCACGCGCCATAGGACAGCATGGCATAGATCAGATAGGAAACCGCATAGGCCAGGTTAAAAGCCGACCCGGTCCGGGATAAAATTTTGTAGACAATTACGGTGACTGCAATTGCCCCCGCTGCGCCCAACTCAAGCCAGACTTGCAATGCTTCGTTGTGGGGGTGCAACGGCATTGTCTCAATTCCCCAAAGGATTAGCTCCTTGGCTCCCGGAATATTACGGCTGGCATCCAATCCCCAGCCCAGCCACGGGTATGTCCAGATATTGTCGGTGGCAAACCGCCAAATGAACAGGCGATGGAAACTGGCGGGATTGACACCGTTTTCATTTGCCATTGAAATCATTTGATCGAATGAAGGGATAAGTTCGGTTAAAAACGGCATGGTGAAAATGCTCATCCCGGCCAACAAGGCAATGGGTTTTATCGCTTTGATGCCGAATTGGCGGATCATAAAAAACGCGAGCCCGCTGATTAACATGGCTGATAACGATGCGCTGTGTTCCACCAGATAAAACAAGATTATGATTACACTTGCCAGTGCAATCAGGGTTTTGAAAGCGCGTCTGTTATAGAGCACCTGCGCTGTCGGCCAGAACATTAAATTTAACACCGTTGCCGCATGTGACAGCTTGCGGGCGGGGTCTTCATCAACACCCCCCCACAACGGAATCCCGGTTATTTTTCCATAAATATATCCCGCAAACAGAGCCAGAATACCAAAAAACATGCCGATCAACAGGGCATTCCCAATTCGCTGTTGATCTCTGGTGTTAACGGCTTTGGCCTGATGAAGCAGAGCCAGGCCAAAACAACTGCCAACAGCAAGTAACAAGAAGGTGCGAAGGGCGCGGATCATATCCGGTGCCCACAGACTGGAAATCAGGGCATAGGTCAGAAACCCTGCCAGCAACGGCACAAGAGGGGTTTTGAAAATTGATGTTAAATCATGATTGCGTGCATCTGTGAACAGACTCCATATTCCGGCAATGACCAGTAACGGTGCCAACCCCAATCCCGACGGCTGGGCAATCATCGGCATTAAAAATGCGGTGACGGTCAGGGGGTGTAAATCGTTAAGATACGGCTTCATTTTATGCGCGCCAGAGACCCCGGGTATCAATGACGGTTTTCCCTTTCAAGGTGGCCGGATCAATGGCTTTGAACGGGCTGTGATCGGTCAGCAGGACAAGGATATCGGCCTTTGCCAGAGCGTCATCGAGACGGGCTTTTTCCACATCGGCCAGAACCTCCGGCAATGTTTCAACGTATGGCTCGACCGCGATCACCGTGATGCCCTGATCGGCGACAAGGCGGGTGATTTCAACGGCCGGGCTTTCGCGCAAATCATCAATATCGGCTTTATAGGCCAACCCCAGACAGGCAACGACAGGGTTTGTGAAATTTTCAGCCGCCTTTATAACCTGTTGGACAACGCTCAGGGGTTTTTGATCATTGACGTGGCGGGCGGCTTGTATCAATGGCGTCTGATCCGGTGCGCCGTCGACGATAAACCACGGATCAACGGCAATGCAATGGCCGCCGACACCGGGGCCGGGGTTTAAAATATTGACGCGCGGGTGACGGTTGGCAAGTTTGGTCGCTTCCCACACATCAATATCCATTTCATCACAGACATTGCCCATTTCATTGGCAAAGGCAATGTTGACATCGCGGTAGGCGTTTTCTGCCAGCTTGACCAGTTCCGCGGTGCGCGCCGTGGTCAGCAGACTTTTGCCGTCAATGACCTGATCATAAAGCGCTGCCGCCTGTTCGGCGCATTTTTCGGTGATGCCGCCGATAACCCGGTCATTGCTGACCAGTTCGATCAGAACCCGTCCCGGCAATACCCGTTCCGGGCTGTGGGCCACATACATGTTACAATTTTCTGAATTTTCGCCCGCCGTCGGGAATTTTAAATCCGGCCTGTCCGATGCCAGCCATTGTGACAGTTGTTCGGTGGTGCCAACGGGTGACGTCGATTCGATAATGATCAGATCACCTGCTTTCAAAACCGGGGCAATGGCTTTTGCCGCCGCCTTGACATAGGACAAATCAGGGACATGGTCGTCTTTGAACGGTGTCGGCACGGCAATGATAAACGCGTCCGCCGGAACGGGCGCAAGGGACGCTTTCAGTTTTCCCATGGCAACGGCGCCATTGACCAGAATATCCAGATCCGGCTCGATGATATGGACCTTGCCCTGATTGATCAATTCAACGGCGCGGTTGTTGACATCAACGCCGGTTACATCGAGCCCGCGACTGGCCATGACGGCGGCGGTCGGCAAGCCGACATAGCCCAGACCGATAACGCAAACCGTTGCAAACTTTCCGTCTCCTGAAATGCCTGTGGGGGCGTTCATTCTAGTTGTCTCCTCGTCGATTGGTGCGTTCGGCAACGGTTTCGGCAATGATGGCGGCTGCTTTGCCGTCACCATAAGGGTTATGGGCAAGGCTCATGGTTTGGTAAAGCGCATCATCATTCAACAGCCTGCCGGCTTCCCGGACAAGGGTTGCGGTGTCGGTTCCGACCAGCTTGACGGTGCCGGCTTCGACGGCTTCGGGGCGTTCCGTGACGTCGCGCATGACCAATACCGGTTTGCCCAGCGACGGGGCTTCTTCCTGAATGCCGCCGCTGTCGGTGATGACAAAATGACACTGTTCCATCAAATACACAAACGGCAGATAATCCAGCGGTTCGATCAAATGGATGTTGTCATGGCCGGACAGTATGCGGTTGACCGGTTCCTGGACATTGGGGTTCAAATGCACCGGGTAAATGATATCAACATCCGGGGTGGCACTGATTTCAGACAGGGCCTGACAGATGTTCTCGAATCCACGGCCAAAATTTTCCCGTCGGTGTCCAGTGACCAGAATGGTTTTGCGTTTTGGATTTAAAAACGGAAACTGTCGGGCGGCCTGTTCACGTAACCTCGCGTCAACGGACAGTTTTTTCGTGGTTTCAAACAAGGCGTCAATGACCGTGTTGCCGGTTATGATGATGTTGGTGCTGTCCACGTTTTCCTGTTTCAGGTTGCGGGCCGCGGATGGGGTCGGTGCGAAAAAAATATCACTGATGGCATCGGTCAGCTTGCGGTTCATTTCTTCGGGGAAGGGGGCATAGATATCCCCGGTTCTCAGTCCGGCTTCGACGTGGGCGACGGGGATTTTACGGTAATAGGCGGCCAAAGCCGCGGCAAAGGATGTGGTCGTGTCGCCGTGGACCAGCACCCGGTCCGGTTTGATATCATCCAGTATGGTGCCAATGCCCGTCAGCACGGCCTCGGTGATGTGGCCCAGATCCTGCCCCGGGCGCATGATATTCAGATCAAAATCCGGGGTGACAGCAAATAAATTCAAAACCTGATCGAGCATATCCCTGTGCTGGGCGGTGACGGCGACCATATTCGTGATGTTTTCATGGTCTTCAAGGGCGCGGACAACGGGGGCCATTTTGATGGCTTCCGGGCGGGTGCCGAAAATGCTAAGAATGCGTATCACAAGCGTGGGGTCTTTCATAAATAAATTGCGCTACAGGATGGATATCGCGTGTGCGGGGTTTTCGCAAGGATCGGTTTTGTCATATTGTCGTCAAGTGGCGGGAATAAAAACGGTGTTCGTTGCGTTATTTATCCCTTGTTTTGTTTGCCGGGCGATACATTATAGCTATGATAGCCGGAAAAATATTGTCCGCATGGGAGAAACTGTTTGAAGAATAAAATTTTGGCTCTGCTGCTTTTAACCGTGATGGTTTTTTCCCCAGTGCGCGATGTCATGGCCGCCGGATTTTCCGGGATGCAGGTTCAGGGCAACAGCCCGGTTATCGCCAAGGCGCTGGGATTTAAAGATGCATCCGGTGTTTTTGTCCGTGATGTGGCCATGGGCGGCCCGGCGGCCAAAGCGGGTTTCAGGCGTGGCGATCTGATCATTTCCTTTGATGGTGTCGAAGTGGACAGTTTTGACCGCCTTGTGGTGATGATCGGCAAAACCCGTCCCGGTCAAAGCGTTAAAATGATCGTCCTCAGGGGGGATAAAAAAATTGCATTGTCAATGACCCTGAGCCAGCGCCCGCCTGAATACAGCGTCACGAAAAATTCCATTGCCGTATTGCCGGTATTTGGCGTCACCATGGCGGCCATAACGCCAAAAATCCGTAAACGTTTTGAATTGCGCTGGGCTTCGGTCGGGGTGCTGATTACATTGGTAGATGAAAAATTCAAGGACACCCTTGGTCTCCGGTCCGGTGATGTGATCGTCCAGATCAACCGGCAAACGGTGTGGGATCCGGCGCAGGTAGTCGAATTCTATAAACGTGCCAAAGAAAATAAAAAACAACGACTGTTGTTGATGATTGACCGCCGGGGCAGTTACGAGTTCAGATTATTGAAGGTGCGGTAGCTCAGCTTTTTTTATTGTCTTCGCGGGCTTTGGCAATGGCCTGTTTCAGTGTTGCTTCATCGGCGGCGCCGGGAATGAGCTGATCGCCAATGACAAACGCCGGGGTGCCATTGATATTCAGCCGGGAAGCCAGCGCATAAACTTTGTCAATGATGGTTTTGGTTTCGGGACGGTTCATTTCCGTGGTCAGCTTTTGCGTATCAATTCCCACCGATTTGGCAAATTTAAGCACCCGTTTCAACGGGATGGCACCGCGGGATTTCATTAATGCGCTATGGAATGCGACATATTTTTCAGGGGCAATCTTCCATGCCGCCAGACCGGCCTTGCTTGCGGTTACGGAATCGGGGCCAAGGATCGGAAATTCCTTGAACACATAGCGGATGTTGCTGTCTTCTTTCAGGATTTTCTTGATGGTCGGAAAAACCCGTTTGCAGTATCCGCATTGATAGTCAAAAAATTCGACAACGGTGACGTCACCTTCGGGGTTGCCACCGACCGGGGATGTGGGGTCCTGTTCCAGTTCCGGTTTGCTGGCAATCAGATGTAACCGGGCGCGTTCTTCGCTTGACGCCTGTTCACGGGCCTGCAAGGCCTGAATGGACTGAATGATGATTTCCGGATTTTCCCGGATATAATTTTCGATCAGGCTTTTCAGTTCGAGTTTCTGTTCCGCCGAAAATCCGGATTTCGGAGACGATGACGGCAACGTTGATTGTGCATGGGCCACAGACGGGGACAGTATTGCCCATCCGGCAAAAACAGTGAACAGGATCATTGCAAGACTGGGTTTGTATCGGTTTGTCATTGTTGCGGCCTCATAGCAGAAATAAAAGAGTTTCGATCATCATAAATTATATATCTGTCGAATATGATGACCATTTCTTTGCCGCGATGCAAGGGCGGGATTATTTTTAATCCAGCGTGCGTCGATAACGTTTCATAGCAATCGCAGTGATGGCGACCATGAAGACCAGAAGCGGCCATAAGTGGGGCCAGATTTCCATAAACGTACTGCCTTTCAGCAAAATACCGCGAGAGATGTTAATAAAATGCGTGGCCGGGATGACATAGCCAATGACTTGCGCCCATTCCGGCATACCCAGGAAAGGAAACAGAAAACCCGACAACAGGATTGAAGGCAACATCACCATAAACGACAATTGTAGCGCTTGAGTCTGGTTTTGCGCCGCTGCCGACAAGGTGAAGCCAATGGCCATATTGCAGGTGATAAAAATAAAGGTGGCCACGGCAAAAAGTCCCAGACTGCCGATAATCGGGATTGCAAAAAGTGTCTTGGCGGCGACCACGATAATGGCCGACTGGAAAAACCCGATCATCACATAAGGCGTTATCTTTCCGGCCATCACTTCCAGCGGTGAAACGGGCATGGCCAAAAGATTTTCCATTGTCCCGCGTTCGCGTTCCCGTGTCATCGACAGTGCGGTCATCATGATTCCGGTCATGGTCAGGATAACGGCAATCAGGCCGGGGACAATATTGTAGTGGGTAAATCCTTCGGGATTGTAAAGCCGGTGTATTTGCAGACTGATCGGTGGCGGGTCATTGATCAGGACGGCCAGCGGTCCTTTCAGTTCCTGTTTTAAAACTCTGTTCAGCATGCCTGTGGCCGCGGCCAATGCACCGGACGTGGCGACCGGATCGCTGGCGTCGGCTTCAATCATAATTTCCGGCTTTTCCCCGCGCACCAGATCCCGTTCAAAATCAGCCGGGATGGTGACGACAAACAACACCTCGCCGCGTTTTAATAATTCGTGTCCCTGTTTGTCGGAACGAACGTCATATTCAATGGAAAAATATTCCGTGTTTTTCAGCCCGGCGACGAAAGCCCGGGCAATAGCGCTGTTGTCTTGCGACAAAACGGCGGTGGGTAAATGTTTCGGGTCGGTGTTAAGCGCGTAGCCAAACAGCAAAAGTTCGACGACAGGAACCATGATAATCATCCGTAAAGTTACGGTATCGCGTTTAAGCTGGATAAATTCTTTGACAAGAACAGCGAGGGCGCGGCGGAAAGAAAATCCGTTCATGATGACGCCTCCGGTTGTTTGAAATTGTTGTCTTCGTCGCCGACGTAACGGATAAAAACATCCTCGAAAGAAGGGGTTTCCTGATGCCATTGATAGCCGGGGTTGCCGAAATAGGGGGCGAGAACGGTTTCCAGCTGTTGTTTGTCGGTGCCGCTGACATGTAGGCTGTTACCAAACGGAGCGGCGGTTTTGACCGCCGGGTATTTTTCCAGTTCTTTGGCCAGTTCCATCAACGTGTCACCTTGGGCGACCCACGTTGTCAGCCCTGCGCCGGCAATGACATCATCGACCGTGCCCTGGGCGATCAGTTTGCCCTTGGACATATAGATAATGGCATGGCAGCGTTCGACTTCATCCATATAATGGGTGCTGACCAAAACCGTTAATCCGTTTGCCGCCAGTTGATGAATTCTGTCCCAGAAATCGCGCCGTGCTTTCGGGTCAACGCCCGCCGTTGGTTCATCAAGCAACAGCAATTCAGGTTGATGCAGGATGCAGGCTGCCAAGGCCAGACGTTGTTTCCATCCACCCGACAACTGTCCGGCCAATTGATGGCGCCTGTCCGTCAGGCCAAGACTTTCCAGTACCCGGTCGATATGGGCTTCATTGTTTTCAAGACCGTAAATCCGGGCCACGAACAACAGGTTTTCGGTGACGCTTAAATCTTCCCAGAAACTGAACTGTTGCGTCATATAACCGATGCGTTTTCGTATTTCAGTGGATTCCGTCCGGATATTCAGGCCGAGACAGGAACCTTCGCCGTCATCAGGGGTCAATAGTCCGCAAATCATACGCAGGGTCGTCGTCTTGCCGGATCCATTGGGGCCAAGAAAGCCGTATATTTTTCCTTTAGGCACCTTGATATCAAAATGATCGACGGCAATGGTTCCGGCGAATGATTTGGTCAGATTTCTGACATTGATGGCAAGTTCGCTTTCCATCACGTTTATAATCCTGTGTCTATATCAACCGGCAAACCGGGGCGAAGCTGGCTGCTGTATTGATCGGGTTTGGCTTCAATCAGGAAGACCAGCTTGTCGCGCGATTCGACGCTGTAAATAACAGGAGGTGTATATTCAGCCTCGGGTGCGATATAGGAAATTCGGGCGGTGACAGGGACCTTGCAACCGTCACAAGTGATGGTAACCGTTTGTTCCGGTTTCAGTTTGGCGACCATTTCCTGTGATACGAAAAATCGGATTTTTATGTTTCCGGGCGGCAACAGGCTGACCACCGGGCGCCCGCCTGCAACAAATTCTCCGGGTCGGAAAAAGGTGTCCGCAACCGTGCCGGCAACAGGGGCAGTCGGGGCCGCATCTTTTAATTTTTTTTCAATCTGTATCAGGGTCTGTTTTGCGCTTTCAAGGGATGCCGTCGCCGCCTTGATTTTATCGGAGCGGGCGCTCAATGTGGCGGTTTTCAACTGTGCGTTCAATTCATCGATGCGGGCGCGGGCACTGTCCAGAGCCGCTTTGGCATTGTCGCGGCTTGAAAGACTGGCGACTCCGGTTTTGCTGAGTGGCAGGATACGGTCATATTCTTTTTTGGCATGAACAAGCGTAACACGTGCCTGCAGGATTTGTTTCAGGATAACATCAATTTCCTGCTGGCGTTTGCCTTTCAGCAAATCATCGCGTTCGGCTTGCATGCGCAGGGCTTCGGCTTCGGCCCGGTTGCGTTCGGCGGTCAATTCCGTCAAGTCGAGGGAAAACAGTCTGTCCCCGGCTTTGACAATTTGTCCGCGTTCAACGGATAAAGTTTTCAACACGCCGCTGCTGGTTGGTGCAACCATGACAAACTCGCCTTCGACATAGCCGGCTATGTTTTGCTCGCCAGGCTGGCAGGCGGCCGCCCATAAAACTGTTATTATGGCAAAGAATTTTTTCATGCGCCGTGCTTTCTGTTCGCGGTAATGATAGCATCTGTATTGCGTAAAATCAGGGCAATGATGGCATCGGTTTCGTCTGCGCCATAGGTTTGCCATCTCATGCGCCGTAACACAAATTCACGGTGGGTTTTGAAAATCGCCATATGCGCGAAAATAGTGTGGGTACATAACAAAGCTTCGTCACTGTCGGCTGGTCGGTCCGTCAGATAAGCCACCAGAGCGGTGAGAATTTGGTGCATGGGTAACATCATTTCGTTGTACAAAATATCAAACACGGGCGTTGGCCGCATCTGTTCACGGATGATAATTTGTGCCAGATAGGGCGTCGCCTGTTTGCTGAGCAAGAACGCTGTGAAGCCTTTGATGAAGTCATGCAATAGCCGCGTCGCTTTTGCCGGTGACAGTGACCCACTATCCAGTGATTGCCGGATTTCCGTGATGATTTCCGCTCTGTCGTTTTGAATGACAGAAATTATATGTTGGATTACGGCTTCATAAAGTTTGCCCTTGCCGCCAAAATAGTAGGGTATGGCGGATATGTTAACGCCCGCTTCCCTGACAAGCATACGGGTTGATGCGCCATCAAATCCGTGGGTGGCAAAAATTTTAATTGCTGCTTCAAGCAGTTGCTGTTTTGTCTTTTTTGCCGGATTTTTGCTGTGTTTTGTTGCCATGAACCAATGCCACAAACGGGTTTCAGGAACCTACCCCATGAAAAGGCGTACTTTGTTATTTAAATTAAGTCAATCGATTGATTGAAATAAATTTTAAGATTTGATCTTCCCGGTCCTGAAACAAAACCAATGGGCTGCAGTCAAAAGCATGTTAGTGTGACAGCCGTAATCCCGAGATCAGAGCTTGGGCCGTGTTTTTTGATGCTGTTGATGCCATGCCGACAAAAACGATTTTAACGTCTTTCATGTCTTCGCCGGGCCAGGTTTTGGCGTAGATTTCTGATAAATCGACGGTTTCAAACCACCATGTTGCGGTATTTTCATCGCCGCCACGAACGATATAATTGGCTGTTTTTAATTTGTCCGGCGCCGCGTTGGCCGTTTTCAAAGTGCCGCGTTGCAATGCGGAACGACCCCATCCCAGAGTGATCAACCGATCATGCGCGGGAAGGGTGTTGTTGTGGAACAGGCTGGATGCGGACGGGTTTTTACCGAGGCCAATAATCAGGCGGACGGGATAAGGGTCATGAGTATAGGGGCTTATATTCCATGACCAGCTTAGATAGGGCGTTGCCAGCAAGTTGGCGGAAATACGCCGGGCTATAAGCGTATAGCCGGGACTTGATGAAATTTTAACGGCAGGCACGCCCTGTTCGGTGACAACGCTTAAATGGTTGCTGTCGGTAATGCCGCCTGTGATCCAGTCAGCGGGCAGGGACGCCGGGTTAAAGCCCGGTTTTGGACCCAGAATATCCAGTCTTCCGGTAAAATCCGGCTGAGCCTGTCTGCTTTGACAGGCTGCAAGACCGATCAATAAAAACGGAAATATCCACGCCCATTTTTTTGTCATTTAAAAATCAATTTTTTTTGTTTTGCAGCTGTTCGGCCGCATTACGGATATCTTCTGCCTGTAACCATTCCGGGGTGCCGGTCTTGAATGTTTGCTGGGCTTTGCCGGCGTTGTAAATGGCCTCGATGGTACGGCCATGAAGCAATGCGGATTCGGCCAATGCCAGGGCGGCCCTTGCCGTGTCGCCTTTGCGCCCATAGGCAATGCCCAGTTGACGCCAGGCAAAAGACGAGCGGCGTTCGGCGCGCAGGGATATTTTGAAATTTTCAATGGCCGCATCCAGCCATTCCGGCCCCAGATCCAACTGCACCTTTGCCAGTTCCCGGCGCAAAAGCGGAGATTCCGGTAACAATTGAACGGCCTTGATATAGGCCGGCAAGGCATCTTTGGCGCGACCGTTTTCGTACAGCATCTGCCCTTTTAATTCGTTGAAATAGGGATCATCCGGATTTTCTTTCAACAGGCTGTCGATCAACGGCAGGGCTTTTTTCAGGTTGCCTTTGCGGTAATAGGCAATCGACAGGGCATAGCGGGCAGGCACGGTTGTCAAATCATCGCGGTAGGTCAGGCGCGCTTTTCCCAGCCCCGACGAATAGCCGATCAGTTTGGCGCGCATGCGTTGATGGCGTTTGATGAAATCAGGTTTGGCGGGGACATCGCTGTAGGGTGATTTTTTTATGAAGGCTTCGATGGTTTCAATGCGGCTTGTTGTGATCGGGTGGGTGCGCACGTACGGGTCCTGACTGGCGGTACTCAACAGTTCCTGATCTTTCAGGATGTCCAGAAATGCGATCAGTCCTTTGGCCGATTGATGGGTTCTGTCAAGAAATGTCAGCGCGGCCTGATCGGCGGCGGCTTCCTGTGTCCGTGAAAAAGCAAGGAACGCGCGCTGGGTGGTTTGTTGACCGGCGGCAAAAATGGCGGCCCCGACATCGCCGCGCCCGGCAATGACCGCGGCCCCGCCCAGTATGGTGGTGATGATCTGACTGGTAGCGGCGCGGTCAAGGGCAGCCCCGATCCGGGCCAGATGACCACCCGAAATATGTCCGGTTTCATGGGCAATGACGCCGATCACTTCGCCCGGGGTTTTGGCCGCCATCAACAAGCCGGTGTTGACAAAAAGATTTTGCCCGCCGGCGACAAACGCATTCAGCGTTTTGTCATCAACGAGAAAAATTTTTACGGCATCCGGCTTAAGCCCGGCGGCTTCAAACAGGGGTGTTGCGTTGGCGCGAAGCGTGTTTTCAATTTCAACGTCACGGATAATCTTCAGGCCCTGAGCCGACACAGGGCTTGCCAAGACGACCACGATCTGGGAAACAAAGAGTATGGCTGTGACAAAACGGATAACAGGGGACAAGGTGGCTCCGATGGCTAATATAAAAATGGATTCAAAAACGGCGGTACCCTGTAAAGGTAGTCGGACAAAGGAAAAACGTCAATTCATGGTCAAAAAGGGCTGGCGGTTGCTGTCCGCCGGTTTGCTGGCTGTTTTGGCGGGATGTTCGTCATCAAGCGATGAAAACAAGGTCCAGCGCGGCCAGATCGGCTATGTTTCAGGGTTTTACGGCGGCGTCATTGCCGACGAGCCCCGCGCCGCATTGGTCGGGCGCGATATTTTGTCCAAAGGCGGCAAGGCGGCGGACGCAGCGGCGGCGATATATTTTGCCCTCACCGTGACCATGCCGTCACGGGCCAGTCTGGCCAGCGGTGGTGCCTGTCTGGTTTATGAAGGCAAAACCCAGAGATCGGAAACCCTTGATTTCAGGCTGCAAACGCCACAGCCTGCAACCGGTCAAGGCGAAGCGGTGCCGGTACCTACGGCACCTTTGGCTTTTTATTTGCTGCATTCAAAATACGGTCGCCGTTTGCCGTGGTCATCGTTGGTGATCCCGGCTGAAAATCTGGCCCGTTTCGGCAATCAGGTCTCCCGTGCCTTTGCCCGCGATATCAGGGTTGCCGGTAATTTTATCAGCAATCGTCCGGATCTTAAAAAATTGCTTGAAAACGGATCCGGTAACATTGCCGGTGAAGGCGATTTTTTGCGGCAATTGAATTTGTCTGCCGAACTGGCATCAATCCGCGCCAAAACGTCGGGGGATATCTACCACGGTGCGGGTGGGCGTAAATTGCTGGATGCCATTCAATTGGGCGGCGGCAAAATGGATCAGCATGCGCTTCAGAACTATCGCCCCACATGGCGGGATACGAAAAAAGTGGGCTATGTTCTGGGGACGCAGTTTATTTTTCCCGATGCCGGTCCGGCCACCAACACCGGGGCGGATGCCATCATCAACGCGCTTAAAGATAAATCCGGTTTTACCAATCTGTCAGCGACGGAGCGCGACAAACGATTTTTGCAAACGCTTGCAGGCAAATTGCCGCAACGTCAATTTGATCAGGACCCCATGAAGAATACGGTGTCATCATTTCTGGTGGTTGACCGGGTCGGCAATGCAGTGGCTTGCAATCTGACCATGAACAATTTGTTTGGCAGCGGTCGCGTCGCCAAGGGGCTGGGTATTGTCCTGGGCGCCGCCCCCAAGGCAAGCACCGAGCAGCCGTTGTTCAATGCGATGATGCTGGTCAGCGTCATCCGCCCGACTTTTGTTTTCGGCGCTGCGGGCGGTGCCGGGATGGATGATACCGCTGCCATGACCCGGGTGGCGCTGGATACTTTTGCCGACGAAAAAAATGAAACAACGCTTGAAAACGTCATCAATAAAGGCCGGATGTTTCAAAGTCCACTATCTGGCGGAATTGTGATAGAATCAACCGTCAACGCTGACCGGGCGGCGCAATTGTCAACGGTGACGCGTTCCCGGGAACCCCTTGGCCGTCTGAATGCCATGTTTTGTTCAACCGGGGTTCCCAATGAAAAAGGTGAACAGTGTCAGGTCAAAACCGATCCGCGCGGGTTTGGTCTTGCGGTCAGCAATGACAGTTAATGACATTTAGTGTCAGGGAATAAAAATGACTTTGAAAATATCTTCGCGTGGGGCCGTGCCGTCGTTCATCGTTATGGATGTGATGCGCCGTGCCGGCGAACTGGAAAGCCAAGGCGAACATATCCTGCACCTCGAGGTGGGGCAACCGGCGACAGGCGCGCCACGTGGCGTTGTCGATGCGGTTAAAAACGTGCTCGGAAAACAGGTTCTCGGTTACACTGATGCCTTTGGCATTCAGCCTTTGCGCGAACGCATCGCCAGGTATTACAGCGAACATCATGATGTGAAAATATCCACCGATCGCATCATGGCGACGGTGGGCTCCTCGGGCGGGTTTGTATTGGCGTTTCTGGCGGCATTTGATGTCGGCGACAACGTAGCCCTGGCCAGCCCCGGGTATCCGGCGTACCGCAATATTTTGACCGCTTTGGGTGTCAACGTGATTGATATCCCGGTCGGTGCGGAAACAAATTTTCAGCCGACGGCAAATCATATTGAAAACGCCGCCGGTCAAACGCCGGGCGGTCTGGATGGGTTGATTATTGCCAGCCCGTCCAATCCCACCGGAACGATGATCCCGGCCACGGGGCTGAAAGACCTTGTGGATGTCTGTGCCCAACATGACATCCGGATGGTATCGGACGAGATTTATCACGGCATTACCTATGGCGATAAAGCCTCCAGCCTGTCGCAGTTTACCGATCAGGCGATTATTGCTAACAGTTTTTCCAAATACTATTCCATGACCGGGTGGCGGCTGGGCTGGATGGTGTTGCCCGAAGACCTGATCCGCAACGTGGAATGTCTGGCGCAAAATCTGTTTATTTGCCCGCCAGCGATTTCGCAATTTGCCGGGGTTGCCGCCTTTGATTGCAGCAAAGAACTGGACGGAAATGTTGAACGCTATGCCAAAAACCGGGCCATGTTGTTGCGTGAATTGCCGAACGCCGGGTTTGATAAACTGGCTTCTGCCGACGGTGCGTTTTATATTTATGCCGATATTTCCGAATTAACCAATGACAGCCAGCGGTTTTGCCAGCGGATGTTAAAGGAATGCGGTGTGGCGACAACGCCCGGGGTCGATTTCGATCCCACACGCGGGCACCGGTTCATGCGTTTTTCCTTTGCCCGCGGCTATGACGATATGGAACATGCCTGTGAACGTTTGATAAAATGGAATAAATAGCCATGGATTTTACTCTTGATCCGGAAGTCGACAGGGTACGTCTGCAAATACGCAACTTTGTCGATGAACATGTGATTCCGCTGGAAACGGATGCAGCGAATTATGATGACCATGAAAACATCCGCGAAGATGTGCTGGCGGGTTTGCGGATCAAGGCCAAAGCCAACGGACTGTGGGCGCTATCCATGCCCAAATCCCGGGGCGGGCTGGGTTTTGGCCGCGTTGGCATGGCGGCGTGCTACGAAGAAATGAACCGGTCCATCTTTGGCCCCCTTGTTTTTAACGCCGCCGCCCCCGATGACGGCAATATGGTCTTGTTGAACGAAGTCGGGACGGAAGAGCAAAAAGACACATGGCTGCAACCGATTATTGACGGCGATGTGCGTTCATCCATCGTCATGACCGAGCCCCATCCGGGCGCCGGGTCCGACCCGGCGGGGATGATGCAGACCACGGCCGAAAAACAGGGTGACAAATGGATCATTCATGGCCGCAAATGGTTCATCACCGGGGCCGAAGGGGCCAGACATTTTGTCCTGTTGGCAAGAACATCAACCGACCCCCGGCGTGAACTGACGTGTTTTATTTTTCATGGCGACCAGCCCGGCTGGCGCATTGAACGCCGCATTCCGATCATGGGCCCCGAAGAGCACGGCGGCCATTGTGAAATGGTTTTTGACGGGCTGGAAATAGCGCATGAAAACATATTGCTGGATGTGGGACGGGGTATGAAATGCGTGCAGGTGCGGCTGGGAACGGCGCGCCTGACCCATTGTATGCGCTGGCTCGGGCTGTCAAAACGCGCCCTTGAAATTGCATCCGGCTATATTCAGGAACGCCACGCCTTCGGTAAATCATTGGCAGAGCGTGAAAGCGTGCAAATGCTGATGGGGGATGCGGCCATGGCCATTCATACCGGGCGGTTGCTGGTGATGAATGCGGCGTGGAAGCTGGATCAGGGCGATTTCGCCAAATCCGAAGTTTCGGCGGCGAAAGTTTTTGTCGCCGATTGTCTGCAACAGTGTGTTGATACCGCCATCCAACTGTGCGGGGCCAAAGGCTATTCGAAAGATACCCTGCTGGAATGGATGTACCGTTACGCAAGGCAGGCGCGTTTGGTCGACGGGGCCTCGGAAGTACATAAAATGATCATTGCCCAAAATGCCAGGGATAAAGGCTTGAATTTCTGGTCATGGAATTGAACGCCGCTTCCATTAAAAAATTATCCGCTTTTTTAAGCGATCATTTCGCAAGTCCGGTTACCATTGACAATGCGGAAAAACTGTCGGGCGGCGCCATACAGGAAAACTGGGGTTTGCATTTGACCGTTGCCGGTGGCCCCGACAAAGGGGATTACGATCTGGTGCTCAGATGTGATGCGCCGTCATCGGTTTTCGCCAGTCATGGCCGGGCAGAAGAATTCAAATTGTTGCAAGCGGCCTATGCCGCCGGGGTCAAAGTGCCAAAACCTTTTGTCCTTTGCACGGATACTACGGTTCTGGGTGTGGTGTTTTTTGTTATGGAAAGGATGCCGGGGATTGCCCACGGTCACCGGGTCACGGGTGGTGATAAAAACCCAGGACTGGCACATGAATTAGGGCGGCAACTGGCAAAAATCCACACCCTGACGCCGGGCGTTGCCGGACTTGATTTTCTGGCCCCGCCCGCGGTCAGTCCGGCCGGGACAGCGGTTGCGCATTACCGCGCCTATCTGGATGAAACGGACTGGCCCTGTCCGGCACTGGAATGGGGTTTGAAGTGGCTTGAAAATCATGCCCCGGAAACGACGGAACAGGTGCTTTGTCACCGCGATTTCCGCACCGGTAATTATTTGCTGGACAAGGGTCGCCTAACAGCCATTCTCGATTGGGAATTTTCCGGCTGGGGCGACAGAATGGAAGACCTGGGCTGGTTCACGGCCCGGTGCTGGCGTTTCGGATCGCCACACCTTGAAGCCGGTGGTATTGGTGACGCCCGGGATTTTTATCACGGTTACGAACAGCAAAGCGGTGTTAAAATCGACCGGGACGGGGTTTTTTACTGGCAAGTGATGGCCCATGTGCGCTGGGCGGTAATTGCCATATCGCAAAGCCGGCGTCATGTTTCCGGAAAGGAACCATCGCTGGAATTGGCCCTGACCGGGCATGTGGTGCCGGAACTGGAATGGCAGGTTCTAGCCATGATCTCGGATAAAACAGGAGGCCCCCGACATGCGTGACAAACCGGATGGCAAGGATTTGCTGGAGGTCGCCGAACTGACTTTGAAACAGGATATATTGCCGGACCTTGAAGGCGACGCCCGTTATCAGGCGTTGATGATTGCCTCTGCCATGCGCATCGCAAAACGGCAAATGGACGGGATTGACGCGCCGGAACAGGAACGGCGGGATTTACTGGATTTGTTGGCCTGTGACGCGGGTGATGTGTTATCCCTTAATAAATTGCTGGTGCAAAAAATCAGGCAAGGGAATATCGCCGAAGGGTCCAAAGAATACCACAAGATACAGGTCCATTTGTTGAAGGTGGCCGAAATGAAATTGCAGATCAGCAACCCCGGGTATCAAAAAATCCCATGACCGCCCTTGAAACCCTGCTGGATGAGGGCAAAGAAGCCTATGCATCGGGTGATTATCAAACCGCGCGGCTGAAACTGAATGATCTGTTGAAACAGTCACCGGATGATTTCGAAGCGCTCGCCTTTCTGGCCCGGGTTGACGATGCCGTGGGCGATTTAACAGCCGCCGTTAAAGGGTATGAAAAAGCCCTTGCCATCAAACCCGAACACGAAACCGTACATGTGTTGTTGGCGCAATCGTTGTTGGCGGCGGGTGATTTTGAACGCGGTTTCAAAGAATACCAGTGGCGGCTTATCAAGCCGGATGGCACATCGGTGTTGCCGGATTTCCGTATTCCCCAGTGGCAAGGCGAAGATATAAAAGGCAAGACCATTTTTTTGATCGCCGATCAGGGTTTTGGCGACAGCATCCAGTTCGTACGCTATGTGCCGGTGCTGGCGAAAATGGGTGCCGCTGTGATCATAGCGGTGGGACCGGAACTGGGCCGCCTTTTTAAAACCGTCACGGGCATCACGCGATTTTCCACCGGGCCAAACGATCCCCATAATTTAACGGCGGATTATTTTACGGTTTTATCGAGCTTGCCTTATCTGATGAAAACCACACTTGAAACCGTGCCAATGACGGTTCCATATGTGCACGCCAACCCCAAACAGGTGAAACGCTGGCAGCGGCGACTTGACAAAATAACGGGCATCAAGGTGGGACTGATCTGGGCCGGGCGCAAGGATCATCCCGGGGATCACAGCCGTTCGTTGACACGGGATGACCTCAAACCTTTAAGCCGGTCAAAGGCGCGGTTTGTGGCTTTGCAGAAAGGTGGCGACAAGGACACCATCAAACGGGTCTGCGACGCCTGTAAAATCGTCGATGTGACGCCGCTGATACAGGATTTTGCCGACACGGCGGCGGTCATGGAAAACCTTGACCTGATCATCAGCGTCGATACGGCCGCCGCCCATTTGGCAGGGGCGCTGGGGAAACCGGTGTGGCTGTTGCTGCCCAGGGTTCCGGAATGGCGCTGGATGCGGGGCATGATCGACAGCCCGTGGTATCCGACGTTCAGATTGTTCAGCCAGTCAGATCACGGTGGCTGGGCACCCGTCATCAACGCCATCACACAGGAACTGGATGGTTATTCCGCCGGTAGCGGATGGTAACAGCCGTCCGTGCCGAAATATTCCTGATGGCCGTTCTGGTAGAAATGTTTGCACCCGGTGTCATCAAGACGTTGCAGCATGGCCGGAAGCGCCTGATCGCTTTGCTTGATTTTTTCAATAAATTTTTCCGCACCCAGCGCATCAATCAATTCAAACGGTCCTTTTTGCCAGCCAAATCCCCAACGCATGGCGCGGTCAATGTTGACGACATCACCGGAAATTTCCGGGATTAAATCGGCCGCGTAACACAATGTTCCGCCCATGATATCCCATGCCAGTCGCCCTTCGGCACTGTCTGAAAACATCACATCCGGGGATTGCTGATCATCGGCCAGGGTGATTTCCTGAAAAGGACGCCAGCTTTCGTTTTTTAAATCAAAGGTTTCTTTGCTTTTGCTGCCGTCATCCCGCTTGGTGACCCGGTAAAAACCGCCACCTGATTTGCGACCCAATTGACCGTGTTCCAGCATCTTCTGCACGGATTCCGGAAAATCCGTAAACGCCCGTCCGGCGTCACCTTCGGGCAGGTTCTGTTTCAGGTTCTTGCCGACAAAATCCATGACATCCAGACCGATCAAATCAATCAGTCCGTAAAATCCGGTCGGCGGCAAACCCATCGGTGACGACATTACGGCGTCAATGGTTTCCATGGACAGTCCCCGATCAAGAGCGTCACTTGCTTTATGCAAACCCATCAACATCCAGAAACAGCCGATGCGGTTACCGATAAAATTGACCGTGTCTTTGGCATGAACGATGCCTTTGCCCAGTTGATTGCGGCAAAAATCAGACAGGATTTCAACGACTTCCGGATCGGTATCGACGCCCGGAACAATTTCCAGCAGACGCATGATTTTCACCGGATTGAAAAAATGGGTAACCACCAAATTGTTACGTAAACTTTCCGTCATGCCTTCGCTGATGGCGTGAAGCGGAATCCCCGATGTGTTGGTGCTGACAACGGAATGATCCGAACGCAGCGTTTCGATGCGTTTAAAAAGCGCGCGTTTGGTGTCCAGGTCTTCGATGATGGCTTCGCATATCCAGTCATAATCCTTGATTTTATCCAGATCGTCTTCAAGGGTACCCAGAGTGATATTGCTTGCTTTTTCCGGCGTATCCAACGCCGGGGGGCGGCCACCTACGATCCGCTGCAATGCTTTTTCAGCGGCTTCCAAAGAAACATCCAAAAGCAGCACTTTGAAATCTTTTTCCGCTGCCAGCCCGGCAATGCCCGTGCCCATGGTGCCTGCGCCCAAAACGGCGACCGATTGAATTTTACGCATTTGATTGTTCCTCTTGAGTTGACTGATCCTGACCGTCTGCCTAGTGTCACGGACAAGGTTTTGCAAGTAAAAAGGTCGCTGTCATGGTTAAACCCGTCTTTCCGGAACTGTCCACGCTAAGCCTGCACGCCGGGCAACAACCCGACCCGGCCACGGGGGCGCGGGCGGTGCCGATCTATCAAACCACGTCCTATGTTTTTGAAGACACCGATCATGCGGCGTCGCTTTATAATCTGGAACGCCCGGGGCATATTTACACCCGGCTTTCAAACCCGACCACGGCGGTGATGGAAGAACGCATTGCCGCACTTGAAGGCGGCGTCGGCAGCGTTGCCACGGCAAGCGGCATGGCGGCGTTGTTTCTGGGCATCGTCACCTTGATGGGGCAAGGCGGGCATATTGTATCTTCGGCATCGCTTTATGGCGGATCACACAACCTGTTCAGCTATACCCTGCCCCGGTTTGGCATTGAAACGACATTTGTCGATGTGCGTGATCCGCAAGCTTTCAAAAACGCCATCCGTCCGGAAACACGGCTGATTTACGGGGAAACGCTGGGCAATCCGGGGATCGAAGTGATGGACATTCCAACTATTGCCGGGATTGCCCACGGGGCCGGGTTGCCGTTGATGATTGACGCCACATTCACCACACCCTGTCTGATGCGCCCGTTTGAATTGGGGGCCGATATCATCATGCATTCGTGTACCAAATTCATGGGCGGCCACGGTGTTGCCATTGGCGGCGCATTGGTTGACAGCGGAAGGTTTGACTGGGACGCATCGGAAAAATTCCCCACATTGACGGAACCTTACGCCGGTTATCACGGTCTGGATTTTTATGATGAATTCGGACCCGAAGCCTATTTGATGCGCGCCCGCGCCGAAGGTATGAAAGATTTCGGTGCCGCCATCAGCCCGACCAATTCATTTTATATATTACAAGGTTTGGAAACATTACCGTTACGGATGGAAAAACATGTGGCCAATGCTGAAAAAGTGGCGGACTTTTTGGCCGCGTCCGATGATGTGGAATGGGTCAATTACCCGTCATTGACGTCTCATCCCGATTACAAATTGGCTAAAAAATTATTGCCCAAAGGGTCCGGGTCGATTTTGAGTTTCGGCATCAAAGGCGGACGCGAAGCGGGCCGTAAATTTATCGAAAGCGTTCAGTTGGCGTCCCATCTGGCCAATATCGGTGATGCCAAGACGCTGGTTATCCATCCCGGCAGTACCACCCATCAGCAAATGAGCGATGACGCACTGGCCGCCGCCGGAATCGGAAGCGGCATGGTGCGGCTGTCGGTGGGGATCGAAGACGCCGGTGATATTATCGCCGATTTGAAACAGGCACTTCGCCGCGCCACCAAGGGTTAAAACAATGGGCATAAAAGTTCAAGGAAAGCGGGTTCATTACAGCAACGGCGGCGGCACCGATGTAGGCGATCATGCCATAATTTTGATCCACGGTGCCGGTATGGACCGCAGCGTCTGGCAATTACAGGCCCGGGCTTTGGCATCCATGGGCGGGCGCGTCATGGCCGTTGATTTGCCGGGCCATGGCAAATCCGAAGGCGATGCGCTTTTATCAATACCCGACATGGCGAACTGGATGATTGAATTTATGGATGCGGCGGGCGTTAAAACGGCAACTTTGATCGGTCATTCCATGGGATCAATGATTGCGTTGAATGTAGCGGCGCAAAACCCGGACCGGGTCGATAAACTGGTTTTACTTGGTGTGGCTGAAAGTATGCCGGTGCATGAAGATTTGTTGAAAGCCGCCGATGACGATCAAAATCTGGCGGCGGGCCTGATCACGTATTGGGGCATTGCGCCGACATCCATGGTTGGCGGCAAGGCCGCGCCCGGTTTTTCGGTGATGGGTGCGTCACGGGTTTTGCTGCAAAATGCCCGGACAGGGTCTTTGCACAGGGATTTATCGGCCTGTAATGATGCCGGGTCGATGACGGATACGGCATCCAGAATATCCTGCCCGGTCCTGTTTGTTCTGGGCGGGCTTGATAAAATGTCACCTGTGAAAAGCGGTCTTCGTCTGGCCGCGGCCATTTCGGGTGCGAAAACCGAAGTGATCAATGATGCCGGTCATATGATGATGCTGGAATCCCCCAACGACGTTTTTAAAATCATTCGTGATTTTCTCAAAACACGGCCCGGCGGATCAGATTAAGCCCGATCAGAAACAGCACGCCCAACAGGATTTTTTTAAACATGTCCTGATCAATGTGGCTACGGATGCGGGTGCCGATGGCTTGGCCGATAAAGCCGGGGATACAGGCGTATAATCCTATGGGCAATGTTTGCAACGTCACCACACCGGCGTTGACGTAAGCCACCATTAACGGGATCGATGCCATAAACCAGATGGCGCCAACGGTTTGGACGAATTCTTCTTTGGAAAGCCTGAGCATGATAAACAGCATCATCATCGGCGGTCCCCAAATGGTGGAAATGCCGCCGATCAATCCCCCCAGCAATCCGGCCAGCGGTCCGGCCCAGCGCTCGGTTTTCCTGCTCAGGCCCGTGGACGGGTGAATAAAACTGGCAATGACAAATAAAACAAGAACCGTTCCCAGAATGGCGAACAGCATGGCCTGGTCTATATCCGCGACCATGTGCGCGCTGAACCAGATGCTTGTGACCAGCAGGATGATCAACAAGGGAAAGCGTTTTATCGGCCCCGTCCAGTTTCCGGCTTTGACGGCCTGTATCAGGTTGGTGAACATGGCCGGGACGACAACGATGCTTAAAACGTCAAGCGGGTTTAAAAAATTAAGCAGAATGGCAATACTGACAATGGGCAAGCCAATGCCGGTGACGCCCTTGACAATGCCGCCCAAAACTAGCGCGACCGTAACCATGAAGATCAGCATCGGATCAAAAAAAAGCATGCGGCAAAACCCTTGGTCAGAACCCGGAAAAGCGATATAGCTTAAATCTACGGGGAACAGCTTAGATATCTACGGGAAAAAAGACCATGCCGCATTCCACATACCTGCCTGAAAAAATGGGCCGTGCCCGGGTTGAACCCACCGGACGGTTCGAAGCCGGATCGTATCAGTCATTTACGGTGATTTACGAAGCGGGCTATTTCGGTATTGATGACAGCGGCGCGCTTAAAATCGTGCACCGATTCGCATCCGACATGGGTCGCCCGCAATTCAAGGACCCGAAAGCCGCCAACTATGTCACGGTCGAAGCCAGCAACGGCGCCGTGCTTGATTATGAATATGACGGCAAACAGAATATCCGGCCTTGGGACAAAACATTATACATCAAAGTTGTGCGTGGCTATTTGCGCGAAGGCGATCGGATCATCATCCGTTTCGGTGACCGCCGACAGGGATCGCCCGGTATCCGCCTGCAAACTTTTGCCGAACAGACTTTTGAATTCCGGGTTTTGGTCGATGCCATCGCCACCTATAATTTTGTTGAATTGCCGGTGCAGCCAACCATTGCCATCGTTCCCGGCCCGCCGGTTTTGTGGAAAGCGATCCTGCCAACGGCCCGCAATGTGGGTGACAGCTTTAAATTATCCATCAAGGGCGAAGACAAATGGGGCAATCCGTCCGATCAGTGTGACCGGGTTTTAACCCTTGAAGCCAACATGCCCGTTCATGGCTTGCCGGAAAAAATCACCATTGAACCGGGGGCCTTTTTTGTTGATTGCCGGGATTTGTCGGTTTCGGACGGGGGGTTGCTGTGGATCACGGTGCGGGATGACAAAGGTGATGTTCTTTGTACATCGAACCCCATGGAGGTTGGCGAAAACATGCCCCTGTTGCCCTATTGGGGGGATTTGCACGGCCAGTCCGAAGAAACCATCGGCACCAATTCGGCCCGGGAATTTTTTCAATTCGCCCGTGATCTGGCCTTTCTCGACGCTTGTTCTCACCAAGGCAACGATTTTCAGATCACCAAGGATTTCTGGTCGCATTTAAACGTACTGTCGCAAGAATTCAACGAAGACGGGGCCTTCATTGTTTTTCCCGGCTATGAATGGTCCGGCAATACCGGCCTTGGTGGTGACAGGAATGTTTTGTACCTGAACGAAGGTCGTCCGATTTACCGGTCATCCCACGCACTTGTCGATGATTTATCGGATATCGACACCGATGCCAATTCGGCGGACGATTTGTTTGCCCGGTTGAAAGACGAAGACTGCGTTGTTTTTGCCCACATTGGCGGGCGCTATGCCGATATCAAAATGAGCCACGATGCCCGCCTTGAAAGCGCGGTCGAGGTGCATTCGGCGTGGGGAACCTTTGAATGGCTGATCGAGGACGCTTTTGATCAGGGTTACCGCGTCGGTATCGTTTCCAATTCCGACGGCCATAAAGGCCGCCCCGGTGCCAGCCATCCGGGGGCGACGAGTTTCGGTTCTTACGGCGGTTTGACCTGTATGCTGTCTACGGCATTGACACGGCCCGCGCTGGCCGATGCCTTGCGGCGCCGTCATCATTACGCCGCCACCGGGTGCCGGATGGTGTTGCATGTGGATGTGGAACTGGAAACCCCGGGGCTGTTATTTGACCGTGATCCGGCTTTGGGGCCGGCCACATCGGCCCCCGTAACCACCGCCATGATGGGTGATATTGTGGCAACCGATGCCGGTCAGGTGACATTCAACATCGAAAGTCATTCCGCGTCCCCTGTGGAACGCGTTGAAATCAGAAATGGCCTTGACTGTATTGAAACTTTTAAACCTTATCAAAAATCCGATCTCGGGCGGCGCATCCGCATTGTCTGGGAAGGCTCCGAATACCGTGGCCGGGGCCGGGAAACCTATTGGGACGGATCGTTGAGCGTGACCGGCAATAAAATCATCAAGATCAATCCCGTTAACCGCTATAATATCGATAAACGTTTTGATCTGGTTTCAGACACCCGGGCAGAGTGGCAGGCCTTGACCACGGGCGGCCTTGGCGGCTTTGATGTGTGGCTGGAAGACGGTGCATCGGGGATCTTGAAAATCGATACCGAACTGGTGAAATGTGAAATCCCGGTTTCGGATATCGGATTGGATGAACTGGTTTTCGATGCGGGCGGTATCAAACGCCGCATACGCGTGTTCCGGTTACCGGATGAAAATCCACACACATCCGTTAAATTATCCCGTCAAATCCGTCTGCAAAAAGGGCGTGACAACCCGCTCTATATTTGTCTCACTCAGGAAGACGGGCATTATGTCTGGTCAAGCCCGGTTTACCTGATTGATCCGAGCGAAGGATAAGGAGAAAAAATCTTGGGAAAAGTTGCAAGCCTGCACGGCACCACGCCTGCGGAAATTTTTGAAAGCGGTCTGGAAAACCTGAACGATATCGAAAGCGTCGCCGTCTCGGTGTTGTGGAAAGACGGCAACGTGACCACGGGCTGGTCAAATATGGATGTGGGCCAGTTGGCGGTATTGGTTTTGGCGCTGGATCAAAAACAGCGGGCAAGCCTGATGGAACAGCTGGATCTGTAAATGCGCAGTTTTGACCATTTGGTGCTGGCCGTTGATGATTTGGATGAAGCGGTGGATTTTTATCAAGGGATGGGGTTTACCCTGACGCCGCTTGCACACCACCCCTTTGGCACGTCCAACAGATTGGTGCAAATGGGATCGACGTTTCTGGAATTGTTGTCGGTGACCCGGCCTGAATTGATCCCGGAAACAAATCCGGGTGATTTCAATTTCCCGGCATTTCACAGGGATTATCTGAAAACGGGTTCCGGATTTTCCATGCTGGCGATGACCAGTCAGGATTTCCGCGCCGACCGCAAAGAATTCAGCCAAAAAGATGTAACGTTGTATAACCCTTTTGAATTTTCACGCCTTGCCAGACAGCCGGATGGCCGGGATGTGACGGTGGGTTTTAAATTGACCTTTGTCGCCGATCCGGATTTGCCGGGGGTCCCGGTGTTTACCTGTCATCACCAACACGCGCCGGAATTTTTCTGGAAAGCGGATTATCAGCGTCATTTGAATGGGGCCCGGGATGTGGTGTCCATATCTATCGACAGCGATGACGGGGAACGCGCCGAAAAATTTATATCCCGCCTTGATCTGGATAAAGCAAAAGCGGGCGTTGACGTGTTGCCCGAAAAACAGGGCGGCACCCGGTTTGGCGGCTTTACGGTTATGGTTGATGATATGGAACACATCGCCGCAATTTTACAGAATAATGCCGTGACGTTTCGCCAAGCTCCAGACGCGCTGGCATTGCCATCTGTTTTTGGCGCGCGCATTGAATTTGTAAAACCCGGAACCGCATCGACATGACCACGACGTTGCTGGTCACATTGCTGGGTGCGTTTGCGGCATCGTTCGTGGTTGGTGCCGCCGGGTTTGGTGACGCGCTGGTGTTGGCGGCGATCTGGTTATACGTGATGGACCCGGTTTCGGCGGTGCCGTTGATCGTCGCCACCGGATTTTTAATGCACGTCATTCCGCTTTATCGTTTGCGCCGGGATTTGTCATTTCAGCATTTGCCGGCATTTGTTACCGCAGGTGCCGTCGGCGTTCCGGTCGGGGTCTGGCTGTTGACCGTGATGGATCCGGAATTATTCAGGGCCGGCGTCGGGGCTTTGTTGCTGGCTTATTCATTGTTCATGCTGGTGTTTCGGAAAAAACAAATCAATGTTTCCGCCAGCGGACGTCTGAGCGACGGTGTGGTCGGGTTTCTTGGCGGCATTCTGGGCGGTTTTGCCGGTCTCAGCGGTATTTTGCCAACGCTGTGGGCGGGGCTTAAAAACTGGCCAAAAAACCAGCAACGCGGGGTTTATCAACCGTTTGTTTTGGTCATGCACGCCCTGACACTGCTGACACTGACGTGGCAGGGGCTGGTTGATGAAACCGTGTTGATGAATTTATTTAAAATCCTGCCGGTGGTTGTCGTCGGATCGTGGGCGGGCCTGAAAATCTATCACCACCTGAACGAGGCGGTTTTTAAAAAAACCGTCCTCGCATTATTGCTGGTTTCCGCCATTGGTTTATTGGCGGGTTAACCGATCGCTTTTTCAGGGGCAACATAATCATACCCCAGATCTTCGGCGACGGCTTGATAGGTGACACAGCCCTTGTGCACGTTCAATCCGTTCATCAAATGCGGATCATCTTTGAGCGCCTGTACGTAGCCTTTGTCAGCCAGTTTCAGAATAAACGGCAAGGTGACATTATTCAGCGCGAACGTGCTGGTATGGGCGACCGCGCCCGGCATGTTGGCAACACAATAATGCACAACATCACCGACCATGTATGTGGGGTCCGCATGGGTGGTGGCGTGGGACGTTTCAAAGCAACCGCCCTGATCAATAGCCACATCGACGATGACAGCACCCGGTTTCATGTCCATGATCATGTCCCGGCTCACCAGTTTCGGGGCTTCGGCCCCGGCGACGAGAACCGCACCGATGACCAGATCAGCGGCTTTGACCTCTTCTTCGATGGCGTGTTTGGTCGAATAACGGGTTTTGATGCTTTGTCCGAATCGATTGGTCAAATGGTTCATGGTGGCCGGGTTTTTATCCAAAACGGTGACATCCGCACCCAGACCAATAGCCATGAAGGCGGCATTTTCACCCACCACGCCGCCACCGATAATGACGACTTTGCCGGGAGCGACACCGGGCACACCACCCAGCAGGATACCGCTCCCGTTTTGCGCTTTTTCCAGCGAATGGGCACCGGCCTGAACCGACATCCGTCCGGCAACCTGTGACATTGGTGCCAGTAACGGCAATCCACCATGATCGTCGGTCACCGTTTCATAGGCGATACAGACCGCACCGCTTTTAACCAGATCATGGGTTTGCTCCGGATCCGGGGCCAGATGCAGATAGGTGAATAATACCTGATCCGGGCGCAGCATTTTACGCTCGACCGCTTGTGGCTCTTTGACCTTGATGATCATTTCGGCCTTGGCGAAAATATCAGCAGCGGATGATGCAATCTCGGCACCGACTGTGCGGTAATCATCATCGCTGAATCCAATGCCTTGTCCGGCCCCGGTTTCAACCACAACGCTGTGGCCGTGATGGACGCATTCGTGCACCGATGATGGCACCATACCGACCCGGTATTCGTGGTTTTTGATTTCTTTTGGAACGCCGATCAACATTTTATTTTCCCCGATTTAGAAAGTTCAACCTGACCCTGTGATAAACCCGCAAACGCTGTGAAAAATAGGGCCAGTTTTCAGGATTGCGTTGCTCCAGATTGCAGTTGTTTTTCCATCAATTGGCTTAACTTCTGAATCCCCGTGGGGATGCGTTCGCTATTGATGGATGACAGACCGAGACGGATATAATTCTGTGGCGGATTGGGGTCTGCAAAATGTAACGCGCCCGGTTCAATGACGATGCCGTTTTCAAGGGCGGACTTTGCCAGAATTTCAGAATTTAATTGCTCCGGTCCTTGCAGCCAGAAACTGGTGCCGCCGAACGTGGCTTCGGCCATGTTTGGCAAAAATTCATCCAATGCCTCTTTCATCACTTGCCAGCGTTGGCGGTAAACCTTGTGCAGCCGGTGGATCAGGGCTTCGTGATGGCCAAGGGATAAAAACAGTGCCGTTGTCCGTTGATTGTTGTTGGGCGTGTGGCGAAGCATATTCAGGCGCAGCGACCACGCTTCATGGATTAATTTTTTCGACGCCACCAGATAGCCCAGCCGCAATCCCGGAAAAAGTGTTTTCGACAGACTGCCGATATAGATAACCCGGTCGTTGTTATCGAGCGATTTCAAGGCCGGTGACGGCGTTGAAATATAGTTGGTTTCCGCCTCATAATCGTCTTCGATGATGATGAAATCATCTTTTGCCGCGCGTTCCAGTAACGCTTTGCGCCGTTCCATGGGCATGGTGACGGTGGTCGGGGCCTGATGGCTGGGCGTGACATAAACATAATCGCATGCGGGCAATCGCTGATCGGTTGGAAGTCCATGGTGATCGACGTCAACCGCCACTGTGTGCGGGGTCGCCAGTTTGAAAATATTGCGGGCATCGGGATAACCGGGATTTTCAATGGCAACAGTGCTGTCGAGCCCGATCAACAGGTTGGATAGAATATAAAGCGCGTTTTGCGCCCCCAGTGTAATCAGGATTTCATCATCGCTGGCCAGAATCCCGCGCCGGGGCAACAAACGCGTGCGGATCTGTTCAACCAGCATCGGCTCGTCATACCCGCGGGTGTCACTGGTCCACGCGTCCAGACCCTTGATGCCCATGGATTGACGGGTGCATTCCCGCCATGCGGCAATGGGAAACAAATTCTGGTCAACCTGATTGGAAATAAACGGATAGGGCTGGGTTTGCCAATTCAACGGTTTGGAAACCACATGATGCAAGGATGGCCGTAATTTTAACCGCCGCTCCCAATCGGGGGCATGATCGGACGGGCCGGGGCGGGTTTGTCCGGGTTCGGACCGGCCTTCAAGAATGGCGGGGTCAACGTAAAAGCCGCTGCGTTCCCGGGACATTAAATAGCCGTCATCGACCAGTCCCTGATAACTGAGCACAACCGTATTTCGGGACACGCCCAATGTTTTTGCCATTTTCCGGCTTGACGGCAACGGCATATCCGGCGGTAATTGTCCGCCTAAAATGGCCGATACCAGCATTTCCCGGATTTGCGACTGGATCGAGATGTTTTTGACCCGGGGCAGGTAAAACAGACTGTCGCGCATTCTTGGCTCCGCATAAAACAAACAGGTATCACAGTTGGACCCGTGGAAACAGAACAATTGGCCCTACGGTTGGTCCAATTAACAGATTACGCTGTTTTCAAATCAGGAACAAGTGTAGTGGGCGGGCTCGGAGCTTGTTTGCCGGGCGTGCGCTTTTTATCAGGGAGGAACAACAGCATGCAATACAAAACCAATTCTTTGGAAAATCAGTGGTTGCCGTTTACCGCCAACCGGGATTTCAAACAAGACCCCAGAATGATGGTCAAAGGCGAAGGCGTTTACTATTGGGACCATAAAGGCGGCAAGGTGATGGACGGATCATCCGGGATGTTTTGTTGCGCCGCCGGTCACAGCCGCCCGGAAATCGCCGAAGCCGTTCACAAACAACTACAGGAAGTGGCTTATGTGCCGCCATTTCAAAACGCCCATCCGGGGTCGTTTGAATTGGCCAACCGGGTGACGGCATTGACGCCTGATGAAATCAATCATGTTTTTTTTACCAATTCCGGATCGGAATCGGTGGATACGGCGCTTAAAATCGCCATGGCCTATCACCGTGCCAATGGCGAAGGCGAGCGTATGCGCTTTGTCTCACGCGAGAGGGCCTATCACGGTGTCAATATTGGCGGCACGTCATTAAGCGGCTTGATGCGCAACCGGGAAAAATTTTCAAACGTCATGCCCGGCATCATCCATATGCGCCATACCTGGGATCCGGAAAACCTGTTCCAGCGCGGCCAGCCGGAAAACGGTTGGGAGCTTGCCAATGATTTGCAGCGTGCCGTCGACAATGTGGGCGCCAGTTCCATTGCCGCCTGTTTCGTTGAACCCATAGCCGGATCAACGGGCGTGCTGGTGCCGCCGAAGGGGTATCTCGAACGGCTCAGGGCCATTTGTGATGCCAACGGAATTTTATTGGTGTTTGATGAAGTCATTTGCGGTTTTGGCCGTCTGGGGACGCCTTTTGCCGCTCAGGCATTTGCCGTGACACCGGATATCATGACCATGGCCAAAGGCTTGACCAATGGTGCCATCCCCATGGGGGCCGTGGCGGTGCGTGATTTTGTTTATGAAACCATCGTCAATGCGGCACCTGAAAACGCCATTGAATTTTTCCATGGTTATACCTATTCGGCCCATCCGGCGGCCTGTGCGGCGGGGATTGCGACCATGGATATTTATGAAAACGAAGGCCTGTTTGATAAAGCGGCAAAATTATCCCCTTATTTCCTCGATCGCATTTTTGAATTGCAGAAACATGACAGCGTCAAAGACATTCGCGGCTTCGGCTTGCTGGCAGCCGTTGAATTGAAACCCCACGCCGATGGCGCCGGTGTGTTGGGTGGTCAATTGCAAAAAGATTTGTTCTGGTCGGGGCTTCATGTAAAATTCACCGGGGACACGGCGATTGTCGCCCCGGCTTTGATTGCCAGCGAAGCCCACGTTGATGAACTGGTCGATGTGCTTGATCAATCCATCGGAAAAATTAAATAAAAGAAAATTTTTAAGGACAGTAAAACATGAGTGAACAATTAAGCCATTATGTTAACGGCGGTTATGTTGCCGGAACCAGCGGCCGTTTTGGCGATGTTTTTAACCCGGCAACGGGTGAAGTGCAGGCGCGCGTTCCGTTGGCAACGGCGGACGAAGTCCGCACGGCTATCCGTTCCGCCAATGACGCCTTGCCGGGCTGGATGGCAACCCCGCCATCGAAACGGGCGCAGGTGATGTTCAAATTCCGTGATCTGTTGAAACAGAATATGGACAAGCTGGCCGAAATGCTGTCCCGAGAACACGGCAAGACACTGGATGATGCCAAAGGCTCGGTCACCCGGGGGCTGGAAGTGGTTGAATTTGCCTGCGGTATCCCGCACCTGTTGAAAGGCGAATTTTCCGAAGGCGTCGCCGGTGGCATTGATGTTTTTTCCATGCGCCAGCCCGTCGGTGTTTGCGCCGGGATCACGCCGTTTAATTTCCCGGCCATGGTTCCCATGTGGATGTTTCCGCTGGCGCTTGCGTGCGGTAATACCTTTGTTTTGAAACCGAGCGAACGCGATCCGTCGTGCGGTATTTTTCTGGGCGAACTGATGACCGAAGCGGGACTTCCGGACGGTTGCCTGAACGTCGTCAATGGCGACAAGGAAGCCGTCGATGTGTTGTTGACCGACCCCGGCATTGCCGCCGTCAGTTTTGTCGGATCAACCGCCATTGGCCGCTATATCTATGCAACAGCCGCCGCCCACGGCAAACGGGTACAGGCGTTGTGCGGGGCCAAAAACCACATGGTAATTATGCCCGACGCCGATATGGATCAGGTCGCCGATGCGGCCATGGGGGCGGCTTATGGATCGGCCGGGGAACGCTGCATGGCCATATCCGTGGCCGTTGCCGTTGGCGATGAAACGGCGGACCGTTTTGTCGAAGCCTTGACCCCGCGGGTGCAGTCTTTGAAAGTGGCACCCTATACGGACAGTTCCGCCGAAATGGGTCCGGTCATCAGCAAAGATGCCAAACAACGCATCGAACGCTATATCGACGAAGCCACCGCCGCCGGGGCCGATGTGGTTGTTGACGGACGCGGTATGAATTTACAGGGCTATGAAAACGGTTTTTTTGTCGGCGGTACATTGATCGACAAAGTCACCCCCGACATGTCGGTGTACAGGGATGAAATTTTCGGACCCGTCCTTAGCGTCGTCAGAAGCCAGAATTACAGTGACGCCAAACAGTTGGTGATTGACCATGAATACGGCAACGGAGCGGCCATTTTCACCCGCGATGGCGACACCGCGCGCGATTTCACGTCAACCGTGGATATCGGTATGGTCGGCGTCAATGTGCCGATCCCGGTACCGGTGGCGTACCATAGTTTTGGTGGCTGGAAAGCATCATTGTTCGGTGATCATTCGGTCCACGGTATGGAAGGGGTGCGTTTTTATACCCGCCTTAAAACCACGACCCAGCGCTGGCCGTCGGGCATCAAGGAAGGGGCGGTGTTCAATTTCCATTCCGGAAGCGACAGCAATTAGTTGTTTATCACTATTGGCTTGATCATCTAAAACCTTTGCCTGTGACACCATGGGCAAAGGTTTTTTTATTCTGACCATGGCGGATCAAATAGTTCTATTTGCAGAGATATTTAATTAAAAAGGGTGCCGCCCGATATCGTCGAAATAGCCTCAATGGTTTTTTATCAATTTATAAAGCCATCAGGATACAGATAGTTTCTTCCCATTGCTTTTTACGATCTTCTGTCTTGCGATCTTTCATCGACACCCTATCTCTCCGCATTTGTCGCATTCGTGATAATTGGGATAGGGCATAACAATATTTTTGCTGAATTAAGCTGCTCTTGTGCGGATAACCATTCTTTCGTTGTTGCAAATGGAACAATTTTCGCGTTTTCGCACGAAATCCGTAGTGGTATCAAGCGCTGCCGTAATCTGTGCAGAGTGGGCATGAGCGGCTAAGTTTAATGATCCTACAATGCATTGATCACATACAGCGGCGGGATGACGTGATGTTATAAAATTATTTATCTTCTGTGCAACCTGCATGCTTAGACTCCTTAATAATTTCTGTATAATTCTGGGCAAGATAATTTCAGGGTAGTTTCGCCAATTGACGCAAGCTCGGACTCTGATAACAGGCTAGTGTGATGGATTTGAAGTTCGCCACATTAATATGTGGCTAATTTCAAAGTCTGAATCACACGATATCCAATGATCCAGTGTCCTTTGGAACCGGAACTTAATGATACGAACTTCAGTTTCAGGACACTAGAAAAAGAGTAATCACTAATCTGCTTTTTAAGCGGACTTCCTTTTTTCAAAAAATCTGGGTGAAGCGTTAAGTACCAAAAAAAGAAAATCAGCATCGCTTGAGATTGCTCACAAAATATAAGTTGGTATTCGGTGACAGCCCAAAAAATTTGAATTCCAGTTTGTGGAAAATCCGCAAATTCAAGTAATGCCGTGTGATCCTTATCACCATGTTTGAAAAAATTCTGTGTTTTGTTGATAAGATTGAATGCCTCTTTTACATGTTCGTCCTTTATTCTTATTTCCAGTTCTTCGCTCCAAGAGAAACGTTAATCTCCTTTACCGTTAACATTTTGCTGCTGCCGGTCCAAAATAGATGACCGTTTGTTTTTATAGATGCCTTTAAGAATTCCAATGGCAGCTGACGCAAGAGTATATGCTGAAATTTGATCACGGTTTTCGAAGTGTAGCTTTATTGCCGTTTCAATTTGAGCGGCCGCTGCTTCCTGTTTTGTAACTGCTCTTTTTACCGCCATCACCCACCTCTCAACCTCGCACCCGGTCCGCCATTTATTTAAACGAGCGTATTTAGAAGAGAATAAAAAGTATGAATATCTTTGATACGGGAGCCAGTCATGTTCGATGCTATTATTTCATTTCTCTTTAAGTCAAATGGTTTCTGTTGTTAGCCCTTGACAAATTTGGCAATAATTTATGATTTCATGAAGCTTGGGTGAAACTTGCAGTTGCCGACATAATGAATAAATTTTCACTTAAATGAAAATATTTGAATTTTTTTCATTTTATGCTAAAGCTGTGTTGTGACGAAAATGAAACAGCACAAGGGCCTTGGTTTTTGGTGTCCCCGTTTGAAGCCACACAAATGATACCGGTTGGTGAACAGGTCCGTGATCTGCGCAAAGCCAAAGGCATGACCATTCAGGCATTGGCCGCTGTCTGTGGCCGTTCGGTCGGCTACATTTCACAAATCGAACGCAATCTTTCGGTTGTCACCATCCCGGCCTTGGCCACCATCGCAGATGCCTTGGACGTGAATATTTCATGGTTTTTTCAAGGATCCGCTCTGGCTCCGGCGGAGGAGCGGGATGTGATTGTGCGTAAATCCAACCGCCGCAAACTGGATTTCACCGGCACCGGCATGGTCGAAGAATTGTTATCCCCCAACCTGACGGGTGCCTTTGAATTGGTGATGGGAACGTTTGCACCGGGTGCGGAAACAGCCGATGAAAACTATGCCCGCGTTGGCGAAGAAGCCGGCGTCATTATTCATGGTGAATTAGAGTTGTGGATCGGGGACAGGCATTTTCATCTTTATGAAGGCGACAGTTTCACGTTCCCGCGTTCATCCCCGCACCGTAGCCGTAATCCCGGCGACACCGATACCACCGTGTTGTGGATTATTTCCCCGCCCGCTTATTGAACGATTTATTAAAGGAAAAATGTCATGGCTAAAACTTTACCCAACCAAGCCCGTGTTGTCATCGTCGGCGGCGGCGTCATTGGTTGCTCCATCGCCTATCATTTAACCAAAATCGGCTGGGATGATGTGGTGTTGCTGGAACGTAAACAGTTAACCTGTGGGACCACATGGCACGCGGCGGGATTGATCGGGCAACTGCGCGACAGCCAGAACATGACCAAACTGGCGAAATATACAGCCGAACTGTATTTGGGTTTGGAAGCGGAAACCGGGCAGGCGACAGGGTATAAAATCAACGGATCGTTGTCTTTGGCCGATAACGCGGGCCGATTTGAAGATCTCAAACGCAGGGCTGATATGGCGAAAGTTTTTGATCTGAAAGTTGACGTGCTGGGGCCACAGGGGTGTAAAGATTTATACCCACTGTTGAATACAGATGATATTCTGGGCGGCATTTTTATTCCCAGTGATGGTCAGGCCAACCCGATCGATATCACGCAAGCCCTGGCCAAGGGTGCTAGGCAAGGCGGGGCGGAAATCCATGAAGGCGTCGAAGTCACCGGCGTGCTTCACAATGGCGATAAAATCTCGGGCGTTGAAACCGCCACCGGCACCATCCAGGCCGATTACGTGGTGCTGGCGTGCGGTATGTGGACGCGCCAATTTGCCAAAGATATCGGTGTCAATGTTCCCTTACATGCGTGCGAGCATTTTTATATCGTCACCGAGCCGATGCAGGACGTCAGCCCTGATTTGCCGGTGATGCGCGATTATGATGCCCATGCCTATTATAAAGAGGACGCCGGGAAATTATTGCTGGGCGCGTTTGAACCGGTGGCCAAGCCGTGGGGCATGGACGGTATTTCGCCCGATTTCTGTTTTGACGAACTGCCCGATGATTTTGATCATTTCCAACCCATTTTGGAACGCGCCATGCACCGGGTTCCGGCACTGGAACAGGCGGGCATACAGAAATTTTTCTGCGGGCCTGAAAGTTTCACCCACGATGACCGCTATCATATCGGTGCCGCCCCGGAACTAAGTGGTCTGTTTGTGGCGGCTGGATTAAATTCCATCGGCATCCAGTCCGCAGGGGGCATCGGCAAAGTGTTGGCAGAGTGGATGCGGGACGGTCTGCCGCCGAGCGATTTAGCCAGCGTTGATATTCGCCGCAATATGCCGTTTCAGGGCGGGGGCAAATATCTCCATGACCGGGTCACGGAGACTTTGGGATTGTTGTACGCCGTGCACTGGCCATTTTATCAATACAAAACGTCGCGCGGGGTACGCCGTTCACCGTTTCATGATCGCCTGAAAGCCATGGGTGCCTGTTTTGGCGAAGCGGCGGGCTGGGAACGGGCCAACTGGTTCGCCCCCGCAGGCGTCAAACCTGAATACGAATATAGTTACACAAAACAGAACTGGTTTGATTATTCAGCACGTGAACACAAAGCCATCCGCGAAAATGTCGGTGTCATTGATATGACGTCGTTTGCCAAATTCCGGTTACAGGGCCGGGATGCGTTAAAAGTCATCAACCGGATTGCCGCCAATGAAATGGATGTGGATGTGGGCCGCATTGTGTATACATCGTGGCTCAATGATCATGGCGGGATCGAGGCCGATTTGACGGTCACGCGCATGGGCGCCGATGATTTCATGATTGTCACATCGGGGACATCCCAGGTCAGGGATTTAAACTGGCTGAAACGCAGCATCAAAGGTGATGAATTCGCGGTCGTTACCGATATCACGTCATCTTTGGCGGTCTTATCGGTGATGGGACCTGCATCCCGTGAATTGTTATCGACATTGACGCCCGATGATTTATCCAACGACGCATTCCCGTTTGCAAGCAGCCGGGAAATCGAATTCGGTTATGCAAAAATCCGCGCATCCCGCATTACATACGTTGGCGAACTGGGCTGGGAACTTTATATCCCGACCGAATTCGCCGTCCACGTATTTGATGAATTATTCAAAGCGGGCAAGAATTTTGACTTAAAACCCGTTGGTTTGCACGCCATGAATTCACTGCGCATTGAAAAAGGCTACCGTCATTGGGGCCATGATATCACCGATTATGACACACCGCTTGAAGCCGGGCTTGGCTTTGCCGTGGCCTGGGATAAAGCGGGTGGTTTTGTCGGCCGGGACGCGTTGTTGAAACAAAAACAAAACGGTCTGACCCGGCGTCTGGTGCAGTTCAAACTGGATGATCCGGAAGCGCTTTTATATCACAACGAACCGGTATACCGGGACGGGGAGATTGTCGGCTACATCACATCCGCCATGTATGGGCATACCGTTGGCGCGGCCATTGGCATGGCCTATGTGGACGGCGTCAAAGTCGCGGATGATCTGAAATCCGGGCACTTTGAAATCGAGGTCGCGGGCGTTCGCGTCCCGGCCACGCCATCCTTGAGCCCGTTTTATGACGCCAAAAGCAACAGGGTCAAGGCTTAGGATTTTTTAATCAACGCCAATCCGGCCCCGGCACTAATTAACAAGCCGCCACTGATGCGGTTGCGCAGTTTGGCGCCTTTGGGTCCGGTTAATTTTCGCCCCATAGTTCCGGCGAGCACAGCATATGTGCTGTCCAGAACCGTGGCGACGGTTAAAAACGTAATGCACAAAACCAACAATTGCGGTCCGGCGGGTTGGGCGGGGTCAATGAATTGCGGGAAAAACGCTGCGTAAAACAGCAACACTTTGGGGTTGGTCAGATTGACCAGAAACCCGCGCAGGAACAGGTGCCTGGCCGATTTCGGTTTGGGGGCCTTGATGTTTTCATCCGGTGTTGCCCGCCATTGTTTGACGCCTAAATAAATCAGGTAGGCCACACCCAACCAGCGCAGGACTTCAAAACTGTCGGCCAAAATCAACATCACCGAGTTCAGGCCGAGAGCAAAAATGCTCAAGTGGATCATGCTGGCCACGGCCGTCCCGGCGACAATGAATAACGCCGGACGAATGCCATAGGTGATGCTTTCGGCGATGACGGTGGTGACCACGGGTCCCGGTATGATCACCAGCACGGCGGCGGCGAGGACAAAAGCCAGATAAAGTTCAATACCCAT
>Ga0316207_10000502_pt1 | contig 62136 bp, 42 predicted proteins | sample 6weekpyrite_MG_FD_204943 | JGI IMG/M metagenome (GOLD analysis project Ga0316207, IMG submission 204943) | Microbial mat bacterial communities from mineral coupon in-situ incubated in ocean water Damariscotta River, Maine, United States -... | ecosystem: Environmental > Aquatic > Marine >... | reverse complement strand
TTGTGCTCACGGGTACGTTAACTGGAATGACCCGTGATGATGCTAAAAAAGCGCTACAGGCCAGAGGTGCGAAAGTAACGGGTAGCGTATCTAAAAAAACAAGTTATGTTGTGGTGGGTGATAATGCGGGTTCTAAAGCTACAAAAGCAGAACAGTTAGGTGTTGAAATGCTTGATGAGGCCGAACTGGTTAAGTTGTTAGAATAAGGTACAAACTCAGATTGTAATATTTCAAATCCTGTGAGTTAAGTTGCCAGTAGTAGACAGCTTAACTTGTTCCAGAGCCAGTCGGCCAAGATTTTTTCAAATAACCACTCCTTTGTAAGATAACGACTACCGGCGGGCAGAGGGGTTCCTGTTTGGGAAAATCTTTCTTTCAAATATGCTGAAATTTGGTATCTTATCTAATCGGTTAGCAACATTGAATTTCTGGTGTGTCGTTAAATTTAGTTAGAATGAAAAAGTTGAGTTAGTATGGCATATTTTGATCCTGAATTTAGTAGTCACGCAAGTGGTACGAGTTTTTACGCATAACCCATTGAATTTAATGGAATAAAATTTAATGGTGGATATTTTAAATGTTAAATTTGTTAGTGGAGTAGGTGATGTCCGATAGAGCATACAGGGCGATGATGGGTTTGAGCCTGTTAATTGTACTGTATTTTGATCTTGTATATGTTATGTACGGCATAATTGGGTTGTTATTTTTAGAAGGGGTAACTAATTTACGTTTACCAATCCTTATTGGCCTGGTAAGAAAACATGCGTTTAATCAAAATTATGTTTATGTTGATCGAGCTCTTGTAGCTAATTCAACATTTAATCTTGACTCAGAACGTATCTGGCGACTAGTGGTAGGGTCGTTTTTGTTTATTGGTTACGTACTATTTGATGTGCTCTGGTTTTTCCCCTGGTTTATGGGTTTTACCATATTTGGAGCGGGCTTAAGTGGTGTCTGTCCTATGTTACTCGTAGTGCGCTGGCTTGGATTTAAATGAGTCAAAAACAGAAAAAATATAAGCAAAACAAACCGGTTAGTATGTCGTTGTCTGCCAAGGTTACGGGCATTGTATTTTGGGGGATGGTTTTAGTTGGCTTACTGGCTGCTACTTATATTCTTAATCAGAGAGAGTCGCAGTTAATAAATGAATACAATAATAATATTCATCTCATTGAGCATGAAATAGAAAATCTTTATGTAAGTCAGCGTGAAAATATTTTTAATCATGAATACATGTCGATTGAGGTTAATAAGCTTTTTCAGTCACTGGTAAAGCAATACCCCATTGAATTCATGCATTATGACTTTGCAGGTCATCCATATCAGTTTGGTAAATTACATGATGGGCAGGTGCAAATAAAAGGACAGTTATTAGTGAAAACGCACTCTAATACCGATATTATAGTGCTTAACCTGGATGTGTTCATGCGCAGTTTTGAACAGACAATCACTGAGTCCAGAAAGAGGATGTTGTTAATTATTGGTAGCCTGGTATTTTTGTTTGGCATGATTTTGCAACAAATACTGCAAAAAGTTCTGTCTCAGCCATTACTGAATATGGTTACTCAGGCACAAAAATTTACCAGAGAAGATCAAACAGCCCGTTTTAATGAAAACCGAAATGATGAATTTGGCTATTTGGCCAAGTTTATTAATCAGGCCCTGGATTTGATGACTTCACATCGGTGTGAGTTAGAAGTATCACAAAAAGCCCTGTTTGAAGAAAAAGTTCAGGCAGAAGTGACCTTACATTCAATCATGGACGGGGTTATTACCACAAATTCGAATAATCTTATCCAGTATTTAAATCCGGTGGCTGAGAGACTGGTGGGGCTAAGTCTAAACCAGTCCAAAGATATGAACCTGAATGATGCTATTAAGCTTGTTCATGAGGATTCGGGGGAGTATATAACCAGCCCTACTGTTGCCTGTTTAAAAAAGCGCCAGGTTGAGGTGCTGGAAAATCACTCTGCTTTAATCAGGAATGATGGTAAGGCTATTCCAATTGAAGCTACGGCTGCTCCCATGCGTGATGATAAAGATAAGGTCATTGGAGCGGTGATGGTTTTTCAGGATGTTAGTCATGAAAGAAAGTTAAGTCGCCAGTTATCCTATCAGGCCAGTCATGATATGTTGACAGGTTTATTTAATCGACGCATGTTTGAAGAGCAGCTGGAAGCCGTTCTATTAAATGTTGGGGCAGAAGACCGCCATCACGCATTGTGTTATATCGATCTTGATCAGTTTAAAATTGTGAATGATACCTGTGGACATGTAGCAGGTGATGAAATGCTGCGCCAACTCAGTGAGGTGTTTAAATCCTGTATGCGTGAGGGTGATACACTGGCTCGCTTAGGTGGTGATGAATTTGGATTATTGCTCGAAAACTGTTCCCTGAAACAAGCGACTCAAGTGGCTGATAAACTACGCCAATCGGTAAAAGAGTTTCGTTTTGCCTGGCAGGATAGAAGTTTTGAAATTGGTGCCAGTGTTGGTGTGGTGGCGATAAATGCAGATAATATGGAGCTGGCTACTATCCTCGCATCGGCTGATATGGCGTGCTATGCCGCTAAGGATATGGGACGAAATCGGGTACATGTATATGAACCTTCTGATGCCATATTATCTGAGCGGCATGGGCAGATGCATTGGGCAGGTCGTATAACTAAAGCGCTGGAAGAACACAGGATGGTGTTATTTCAGCAACCGATCGTCGGTATTAAAGAACGCGAGCTACCAATAAAGCACTGTGAAATTCTGATTCGTATGCGTGATGAAGAAGGCATTATAGTTCGGCCGGATACGTTCATACCCGCAGCTGAGCGTTATAATATTATGCCTACTGTTGATCGTTGGGTCATTAGCCAGGTGTTTGAACATATGGCCTCTACCGCTTGTGTAGGTATGGATAATGTAGTGGCAATTAACCTGTCAGGTACCTCATTAGCGGATGATGATTTGCTGGATTATATTTTGGGAATGGCTGAAAAGTATCAGACCGATCTTAAACGGGTTTGTTTCGAAATAACCGAAACCGCAGCAATAAGTAATTTAGCCAAGGCAACTCAGTTTATCAGGTCCCTGAAGTCAAAGGGTTGCTGGTTTTCACTGGATGACTTTGGCAGTGGGCTCAGTTCTTTTACCTATCTTAAAAATCTACCTATAGACTATATAAAAATTGATGGTTCATTTGTAGTGGATATGATCAATGAGCCGATAGACAGGGCCATGGTCGATGCTATTGTTCGGGTGGGGCACGTTATGAAAGTGCAGGTTATTGCTGAGTGGGTTGAAAATGACGAGACACTCAAGCTGTTAAAAGAAATGGGAGTGGATTATTTACAGGGATATCATCTTGGTGTGCCTAAAGAGGTTCAACTGGGGTAAGTCGACAGGCATGTAAAGTTCTGGCTAGGTCGCCCTGATATTTTGATCTATCCAATTCAGATAAATTACCGGAAGAGTGTCACAAAAAAGTAATACAATTCGTTTATAAAACTATTAATCCGTGCTTAGTGAAATATTCAAAGCTGTAGAAGGGTAGAATAGGTTAAAATCTTTGCATCAAACACTTAGATTGCCTATTATGTCAGTATTTAAATGGAACTATATTAGCGGCTATTAATGAATAAAATTATTAAAATGATATTTCAGACTGTAATTTTCACTGTATGTCGAGGGCTAACTGTATTATTTCTGTCTAGCTCAATTGCACTTGCTACACCGGCTGAAGCAATAGAGTCATTGCCCACATATAAAGTTGGGCCAGGGGATATTCTGAGCGTTTCTGTATGGAAGGAAGAGGGTTTACAACAGGAGGTTTTGATAAGACCCGATGGCGGCATGAGCTTTCCACTTGCAGGTGACATTCAGGCCGGAGGTAAAAGTATTGCTGAACTGCAAAGTTTACTCGCCAGTAAAATTAAACAGTTTATCCCTGATCCTGTAGTTACTGTATCCGTTCGCCAGATCCAGCATAATAAAATATTTGTTGTCGGTAAAGTTAATCGACCAGGTGAGTTTGTGGGCACATCATACGTTGATGTTATGCAGGCACTAGCAATGGCTGGGGGCCTGAACGCCTATGCCAGCGCAAACAATATAAGAATTTTACGCCGAGTAAATGGTGAAATCACGAGCATGCCATTTGAATATGATGAGGTTGCGAATGGGTACAAATTAAAACAAGACATTATCCTGCAAAGTGGTGATGTTGTTGTTGTTCCTTAAAGCTTTCATAATTTTGTGATTATGTGTTTTAAGTTGAAGTTATATCTTGGTTGTTTTGTTGTTTTGAATATAGCTGCAATATCATTAACAATGGTCAATGCTGCCGAATGGAAAATAGAACCAAGTATTAATATGAAAGCACAATATAATGACAATGTCAGAATGCGTGCAGATGAAAATAACCCAGAAGGCTCAATTGGTTTCACACTTGACCCAAGAGTAAAATTTGCAGGTGAAGAGCAGGCTGTTTGGGACGTGGCAATTGATGCCCGAGGTAAAATTATTCGTTATCAGGACATTGAAGACGGGGATAGTGAAAATGCATTTTTTGTTTTTGATGGTGGCAGACAGACTGAACGTTCAGATTGGCGCCTGAATACCAGTTTTGAACGTAACTCCAATTTTGATACTGATTTTGATACAGAAAACCCTGATGCAGGTTTACTAGATGACCATACTGAGCGTAAAACAATATCTATCTCTCCATCGGTTAGTTGGAATCCAGGTGAAACGTCGCAAATGAGTATTAGTTTTAATAGTACGAACGTGACTTATGATGAGAAAACTAATTTGAGCTATGAAGATTATGATTATGATAGTCTTCAGTTTGTTGCATATTGGATAGTTACTGAAAATCATCAGTTAGGCTTTACATCTTCATATGCTGAGTATGAAAGTCCTGATGCCAGTTTTTTTTATGATCAGACGATAATTCAATTTGATTATACTTATACGATTAACCAGGTATCAGATGTCAGTTTTTCTTTGGGTGGGCGTAGATTAGACTCATTATTAGAAGATGGAGAAATAGTAGGCTGTGCTTTAGCCGATGAGTTTGAAACTTTTGGGGGTTGTCCTGTTAGTCAGGACCCAATATTTGCTAATGTTGAAAATGAAGAAGACGGAACAGTAGTGAATTTATCTTATCGCAGTTACTCTGAGACAGTCAGGCATAGCTTTACTGCTGGCAGAACGGTTGCGCCCTCAAGTTTTGGGGGGGCTCAGGAAGTACGAAATGCTAACTACAGATTAAATGTTGCAAATACAGAAAGACTTTCAACTAAATTGCTATTAGATGCATCAGAAACTGAAACAATAAGTGGAATAAACTCATCTAACGACAGAGCCAGATATCGTATTGAGCCTTCGATATCTTATAAGCTAAATAAAGACTGGGGTCTACAATTTTTATACAGATATATACAGCAAGATTATACAAATAGTGATAGAGACGGTACATCAAATGCCGTGTTTATAAATTTATTTTTACACTGGCCAAAACTGGCTACAACCTACTAGTAAATAAAAAATGGAAGAGCAGGACAAAAGTATTCAAGATTATCTGGCAGTTGTCAGTCGAAGAAAGGCGGCAATTATAACTACATCACTAGTTGTATTTTTAATAGGCCTGGTCGCAGCACTTGTCTGGCCACCTACTTATCGGTCGTCAGCTACTATTTTGATCAAAGAACAGGAAATTCCAACTGAGTTAGTGCGTTCGACTGTAACTTCAATTGCAGCACAACGAATCCAGACAATTAGTCAGCGTGTTATGACGCGACCTAATTTAATGGAAATTATTGAAAAATATAATCTTTATGTAAAAGAAAGAAAGCATAAAACTTCAGAAGAAGTTTTAGAAGAAATGGATGAAGATATTGAACTGGAAATGATTAGTGCTGAAGTTATGGATCCACGTACTGGTCGCCCCGGGTTGGCGACAATTGCGTTTACATTGTCGTATGAGGGTAATAATCCAGATTCAACGCAAAAAGTTGCAGGTGAGTTAACCAGTCTGTTTTTAGCTGAAAATTTAAAAACACGTAAAGATAAAGCCGCTGAAACATATTCTTTTTTAACAGATGAAACGATAAAGTTAGAAGAAAGGATTGCTGAATCTAGCAAAAAACTGGCCGAATTTAAGGAAAAACATGCCAATAGTTTACCAGAAATGTCGGCAATGAATCTTTCAATGTTAAACAGGATAGAATCTGAAAAGGACTCAGTAGATGCTGAGTTAAGAGCACTAAAAGAGCGGCAGTTTTATTTACAAAGCCAATTAGCACAAATTAACCCGCTTACAAATATGCGATCTGCTACCGGTGAAGCGATACTAGATCCTGTCTCGAAGTTAAAGGCACTGGAATCAGAGTATGTTGGCCTGAGGGCAAAGTACTCAGATATGCATCCGGACATTATAAAAATAAAAAGAGAAATAGCAGGTTTGCGTCAACAGACAGGACAGGGTGTTGATGCACAGGAAATGGCAATGTCATTAACGAAAAAGCGAAGTGAATATGCTTCGATTAAGGAAAAATATTCTGCCAATCACCCTGATGTTATAAGGCTTGAAGCTGAAATAGTTTCTCTGGAAAAATCAATTTCTGATAATCCTGTGCAGTATGAAAACCAGGTAATGGAAATGCAACCAGATAATCCGGCATATATTGCTGTACAGACTCAGCTTAAGACAGTAGAAACGGAAATTAAATCAAATGGCTTAAGAAAACAACGGCTTGATAATAAACTTCTGGATATAGAAGAAAGAATTTCTAAAAGCCCCCAGGTTGAAAAAGAGTTTATGGTTCTTGCCCGTGAACAGCAAAGTGCATTAACTCGTTTTCAGGATATAAAAGCCCGTCAAATGGAAGCGGAAATTGGACAGGAGCTTGAAAAAGAAAGTAAAGGTGAGTCTTTTATCTTAATCGACCCAGCTCAGTTCCCTGAAAAACCGGTTAAGCCGAATCGATTGATCATTGTGTTTTTATCATTAATCTTTTCAGTAGCAGCCGGCTTGGGTGTAGCCATTTTAAAAGAGGCAATGGATGGAACAATTCGGGGCGTGGCTAGTATTAATAAAATATTAACGGCTGCTCCTTTAGCTGTTATTCCAGTTATTTACAATACATATGATTTACAGCGTAAACAGCGTATAAATCGCCTGATTATTGGTTCTGTGGTAGGTAGTATTATTTCGGTAATGTTGTTGATTCATTTTTTCTTTACTCCTTTAGATGTGCTCTGGTTTAGAGGTCTACGTAAAGCAGAAAACGTTATGGATCTTTAAGGGGGTATTAATGGAACGTATTAAAGAAGCTCTAGAACTTGCGCGTCAGGAGCGCATAAAAAATGGTGGCAGTGTATCGAATAATAGGGCGAATGAAAGTTTGCAAAGTGTCGAAGATCAGGATATCAAGTATACAAGTACTCGTACTGTACCCATGCCAGTAAATGAGTTAAGAGAGAAACGGATTATTACTGAGCAGCAAAACAGGATTTCAGATGCCTATAGAATATTACGGACTCAGGTATTACAGAGGCTTAATGAAAAAAACTGGAATACACTTGCAGTTACTAGCCCCGGAAGTGGGGCAGGTAAATCACTCACTGCTATAAACCTGGCAGTGAGTCTCGCGCGCGAGGTAGATAATACTGTCTTGCTGATTGATGCTAATTTACGATCTCCAAAACTGGATAAGTATTTTGATTTTCACGCAGAATATGGCCTGAGTGATTACCTGTTACACGATAAACCTTTGGGGGAAATGCTGGTTAACCCTGAAGGGGTTTCACGCTTTGTTATGTTACCGGCTGGACGAGCCATTGCCAACTCATCTGAAATGTTAAGTTCCCCAAAAATGCAAAGGTTGGTTGATGAGGTAAAATACAGGTATCCTTCACGAATTGTTATATTTGACCTGCCTCCTTTACTTGATAGTTCAGATGCCCTGGCCTTTATACCAAATGCAGATGCAACATTAATAGTAATAGAAGAAGGGAAAACCCAGGAAAGAGAGCTAAAACAGACTTTTGAGTTATTGCAGGGTAATGAAGTAATAGGTACTGTGCTTAATAAAGCTTATACAACAGATAAGGATCATGCGGGATTAGATTTAAAGCAAAGCTGGTTTACACAGCTTTTAGCACGGATAGGAAATAAGCATGTACAGGATAAAGTGAGTATTTAATAAATTAGTTTTGTAAAGGGAGTCAAAGAGGCTTACATAAAATATTTACAGATAATTATTTTAATAGTCAAAGTGATCAACCCTACACAGATTATAGAATAAGACCATCTATGATGTTATCTGCAGGTAGTATTAAAGGTGTTAAAAGATTAATTGATAGAGGGGTTTTAGCAGATTATAGTTGATCAATTGCAAGTGCCTGTCTTCTAAGTACCAGTGATAAACGACGAAATGTAAGATCAGTGAATTTCACGGCTATAAAAAAATCACTAGGTAGTTTATTGGCTATTGAATCTATAAAGGCAGATGCAATAAGAAGTAAAAGTGATGTTATGTTTTTTTTACAGGTTTAAAAAAAGTTAAATGGCTAAATGAAAATACTTATTTGCCTGGCGTAATAGCAGACCACTTAACCTCTACAGGAGGGCGGTCTTTTCAGGGGCAGGCAAATGAGTGTGCTTAAATGGATCGACGCGGGTGCTACGGGCACATATGGGACAGTGGTTGAATCCAGCAATTCCGTAGGAAAATTCCCAAATCCGGGAGTAGTTATGCAGAAATACTTATCTGGAGATAACCTAATTGAGGTCTACTGGAAAAGTGTACAAATGCCGGGGCAGGGCCTGTTTGTTGATGAACCAGTGGCTGCACCATATAAAGATAGTAAATTAATATAAATTGTCATGGCATCTTTCAATATTTAGTGAAGCCGGTTGATAATCTGGTTGAAAGAAAATATCGAAATTGTCATTAATGTAATTTAAAAAATTGTTAAAGTAAGGCTATTAGAATGAATGTTGTAATGATTGGCTCGGGTTACGTAGGCTTGGTATCTGGGGCTTGTTTCGCTGAGTTTGGCGCAAATGTAATTTGTGTTGATAAAGACGAATCTAAAATTAATTCTTTATTAAAGGGTGGAATACCAATATATGAACCTGGTCTTGATGATCTGGTAAGACGTAATGTTGAATCTGGTTGTTTAAATTTCTCTTTAGAATTAGAAAGCGCTATATCAAATGCGGATTTAGTTTTTATTGCAGTGGGTACACCTACTCGCAGAGGTGATGGCCATGCTGATTTAAAATATGTTTATGCAGCTGCTGAAGAAATTGCAGGCTACTTGCAGGGTTATACTGTTATAGTCGATAAATCTACAGTACCGGTTGGTACTGCACGTGAAGTTCATCGGATAATAAAAAAGACAAATCCTTCTGCCGATTTTGATGTGGCATCAAATCCTGAGTTTTTAAGGGAAGGTTCTGCCATTGGTGATTTTATGCGCCCTGATCGTGTTGTATTAGGCGTTGAATCTGAAAGAGCTGAACAATTGTTACGTGAGCTGTACCGTCCATTGAATTTAATTGAAGCACCGATTCATGTTACAAATCTGGAAAGTGCGGAAATTATTAAGTATGCCTCTAATGCATTTTTAGCTACTAAAATCAGTTTTATTAATGAAATATCTCAGTTGTGTGAGAAAGTAGGTGCAGATGTTCACTCTGTATCGAAAGGCATGGGTTTAGATGGCCGTATCGGTAAAAAATTTCTACATGCCGGGCCGGGTTACGGTGGTTCATGTTTTCCCAAGGATACACTGGCTTTAATTCGAATTGCTCAAGAGCACGGGGTATCAAGTCGAATAGTGGAGTCAGTTGTTGAAGTGAATGCATCCCAGAAAGCCAGAATGGTATCTAAGATTCGTAGTGCTATTGGTGGATCCGAGGCAGATAAAACAATTGCAGTTTTAGGGTTAACTTTCAAACCTGAGACTGATGATATGCGTGATTCCCCCTCTCTGGCCATTTTGCCAGCTCTGGTAGATAAGGGCGCAATCGTTAAAGCGCATGACCCAGAGGGTATTAAAGAGGCGCGGGAAATTCTTCCAGACTCAATACAATATATGGATAGTATCGATGAAGCAATAAAAGATGCGGATGCTATTGTTTTGATGACAGAGTGGAATCAATATCGAGGCCTTGATCTGGAAAAAGTTAAATCGATGATGAATGGAAATGTATTTATAGATCTGAGAAATGTCTACGAAAAAGATCTAATGGAACAACACGGTTTTGAATATACCTGTGTAGGCCGATAGAAATAATATGTAGAGAGGATCAAGTGAAGCAGGTCCGTCAAAATATTTAATATATAGATATCAAGGCTATAACATGAAAATCCTAGTAACAGGTGCAGCCGGTTTCATTGGTATGCATTTATCAAAACGTCTGCTGGAAAGAGGGGACGAAGTAGTTGGAATAGATAACCTGAATGACTACTACGAAGTAAAATTAAAATTTGATCGTCTTAAACAGCTTGAAGACTTTGAAAAGTTTACTTTTATTAAAATGGATATGGCCGATCGCGAAGGCATGGCAAAGCTGTTTAAAGAGCAGCAGTTTAATAGAGTCATGAATTTGGCAGCACAGGCTGGTGTGCGTTATTCATTAAAAAATCCATTAGCTTATGTAGATAGTAACCTGGTTGGTTTTGCGAATATACTGGAAGGTTGCAGACATAATAATGTTGAGCATTTAGTCTATGCAAGTAGCTCGAGCGTTTATGGCTCAAATACCGATATGCCATTTAGTGTACATGATAATGTTGATCATCCTGTTAGTCTGTATGCAGCTACCAAAAAATCTGGCGAATTAATGGCGCATACCTATAGTCATTTATATGGCTTACCAACTACAGGGTTACGTTTCTTTACAGTTTATGGTCCATGGGGGCGGCCCGATATGTCGCCCTCACTGTTTGCGGGTGCTATTTTACGAGGTGAGTCTATAAATGTATTTAACAAAGGTAAAATGCAACGAGACTTTACTTACATAGATGATATTGTAGAAGGGGTTGTTCGTGTAATTGATAAAGTTGCAACTCCAAACGAGGAATATGATAAGTCTGCCCCAGATCCTGCAACTAGTTATGCACCTTACCGGGTTTATAATATAGGTAATAATGAACCAGTAGAATTAATGGCGTTTATAGAAACTATTGAAAATGCAGTTGGTAAAAAAGCTGAAAAAAATATGATGGGCATGCAGGATGGAGATGTCGTAGCAACTTATGCGAATATTGATGCATTAATAGATGCTGTTGGTTTTAAACCAGCAACGCCATTAAAAGACGGGATACAGAAATTTGTCGACTGGTATAAGGGATATCACATTTAAAGGCTTAACCAGACTTATCATGAGCTGAAACTTATTCTTATAAAGGGTGTATTTTAATTTATAACTGTGGGATGAGCTTAGGCCGAAGGTGTGCTGTAAAAATATTTACTATGGAAAGTGTTTCTGAAGTTGCAATAATGCTTGCCATGAAAAGAAATCAAAGAGTTCAACTAAAAATAAATACTTATGAATTATTACGGCAATAAATCACAGGCAAAGTTGCTTTCTATAGAAGAAAGTGAACAGCTAAAAAAAGAAATTCCAGTTAATTGTACCGTTACATTAACTCAGCGGCAATTATGCGATCTGGAAATGATAATGAATGGAGCCATGAATCCACTTAATGGATTTATGAATGAAGTAGATTATAACTCAGTTTTAGAAAATATGACGCTGAATAATTTATTGCCATGGTCTTTACCTATAACGCTGGATATAACTAAACAACAGCTAGATGCCTTTAATAATGCTACTCAGATTGGTTTATGCGATCAGGAAGGGTTTATGCTAGCTGTAATGGAAATTCAATCCGTCTGGTGTGCTAACAAGGAAATAGAGGCAGATAAAATCTACGCAACCAAAGATACAATGCATTCAGGTGTAGGGTATTTATTTTCACAGGTAAATGAATATTATATAGGTGGTGAAATTAAAGGAATGCAGCTACCTACTCACTATGATTTCGAATCAATTAGATTTACACCTGAAGCGTTGCGTAGTGAATTTACAAAATCTGGCTGGGAAAAGGTGATTGCATTTCACACTAGTAAACCCATGCATAGAGTGCATTACGAAATAACGATAAGTGCAGCAAAATCAATCGGTGCTAATCTGTTGATTCAACCTCTTTCGGGTGTTGGTAAGCCGGGTGATATGGCTTATTACAGTCGCGTGCATTGCTATCAGGCAATCATGAAATATTACCCGAAATATCTGGCGATGTTATCCCTTGTACCACAGGCAATGAGAATGGCGGGACCAAGAGAGGCATTACACAACATGATAGTCAGGCAAAACTATGGCTGCTCTCATTTTATTATAGGGCCCGAACATGCATCACCTCCGGGTGTAAGGACGGGTAGCCAGAGGTTTTATGAGCGATATTCGGCACAAAAACTGGTAGATGAATTTCAGAATAAGCTGGATATTAAAATGGTACCGGTTGAAGAAATTGCTTATTCGGAGCAGAAAAATAACTATATTAGTTGCAAAACGGCACAAGTTGAAAAAATTGAAACCCTGAGCTTTACAGAGAAAGACTTCAATTATGCATTGGAGCATGACCAGTCTATACCTGGCTGGTATTCTTATCCCGAAGTGATTAAAGAGTTAAGTAAAGTTATACTTTCTCGACAACATAAGGGTTTAACTTTGTTTTTTACCGGCTTGTCAGGTTCAGGGAAATCTACACTCGCAAAGTTGGTCTACGCAAAGTTTATTGAACAGGGTGACAGGCCCGTTACCTTGCTTGATGGTGATGTGGTAAGAACAAATCTATCAAGTGAGTTGACATTTTCGAAAGAACATAGAGACCTGAATGTGAAAAGAATTGGTTATGTTGCGAGTGAAATAACTAAAAACAGGGGTGTGGCCATTTGTGCTCCCATTGCTCCCTACGAAAACACCAGGCAATCAGTAAGAGATTCGATAGAAGAGTATGGTGCTTTTATCGAAATATTTGTTTCAACACCATTAGAGACTTGCGAGGGTCGAGATAGAAAAGGCATGTATGCTAAAGCCCGTAAAGGGATTATTAAAAACTTTACTGGTATCAGTGATCCATATGAAGAACCTGTAAACCCTGAAATTCAAATTGATACGAGCGGGTCAACACCTGTAGAGTGTGCACAGAAAATTATGCTCTATTTATTTAAAGAAGGATATATAGGATGAATAAAGTCACTATCAATGAAAGCTTATTTAAATCGTAAGTTAGATCAAACGAAGCGGATCCACCAAATTATATAGAAATTAGTTTATGAACATGAAAATATTAGAAACATTAAACAAGGATAAGCAATGCTCATTCCTGTAATACTATCAGGTGGTTCGGGCACGAGGTTATGGCCCTTATCAAGAGCATTGAGACCTAAGCAATTACTTAGCATGGTATCCAATCACACCATGATTCAGGATACCGTTACCCGTTTAACTGGAATAGAGGACATTGCTGACCCCATTATTGTCTGTAATGAAGAGCATCGTTTTACCATTGCTGAACAAATGCGAGAAATAGAAGTTAATCCTTCAGCTATTATTCTCGAACCGTTTGGAAAAAATACTGCGCCTGCAGTTGCTATATCAGCTTTTCAGTCTCAGGTATCAGAAGAAGATCCCGTATTATTAGTATTGCCTGCAGACCATGTTATAGGCAATACAGCAGCATTTCACTCGGCTGTACAATCTGGTTACAAGGCAGCTTTGAATAATAAATTAGTGACGTTCGGAATTGTTCCCAATGCACCTGAGACCGGTTATGGGTATATAAAAGCGGGTTCTAAACTGGATAATGAACAAGTTTTTAGTGTAGAGAGGTTTGTTGAAAAACCAGATGCCGAGACTGCCCAGGTTTATTTAGATGAAGGCAGTTATTACTGGAATAGTGGCATGTTTATGTTTAAAGCGTCCGTCTATTTACAGGAATTGAAATCCCATAACAGTGAGATGTATAACTGTTCAAAAGAATCCTTAAGCTCGGCTGCTATTGATATGGATTTTATTCGACTGAATAGCGCGGTTTTTGAAAAATGCCCAGCAGACTCCATCGACTATGCAGTAATGGAAAAAACGTCTTCAGCAGCAGTAATTCCCGTTGATATGGAGTGGAATGACATTGGCTCCTGGTCAGCTTTATGGGAAGTAGGTGTTGCCGATGATAAAGGTAATGTGACACACGGTGATGTTTTATTAGAAGACAGTAACAATTCATATGTACATGCTGAGAACAGGCTGGTGACAACTGTCGGGTTAAATGACCATGTAGTTGTTGAAACAGCGGATGCAGTATTAGTTGCCCATAGAGATAAGGCTCAAAATGTAAAAGACATCGTAGCGCAGTTAAAGTCGGCTAACAGAGACGAGGCGATTCTTCATCATAAGGCATACCGACCCTGGGGCGCATATGAGTGTATCGATCATGATTCACGTTTTCAGGTAAAACGTATAACCGTTAATGTGGGAGCTAGTCTGTCACTTCAACTTCATCATCATAGGTCAGAGCACTGGATAGTAGTACAGGGAACTGCCAGGGTTACCTGTGGAGATAAGGTCTTTTTAATGGCTGAAAATGAGTCAACCTACATACCATTAGGTGAAAAACACAGGTTGGAAAATTCCGGTAAAATTCCCCTGGAGTTAATAGAAGTACAAACAGGAAGTTATCTTGGGGAAGACGATATAGTCAGGTTTGATGATGTATATGGTAGAGAAGATAAAAAATAATTTTTAAAATGATGATGACGCACTTTCTTGAAAAATAGAAAGAAAATTTAGAATGTGGATGAGTATGTCCATTAAAGATATTAATATTTAAAAATCAGGTAAAGTAATGGTAAAAAAAGCATTAATAACAGGTATTACAGGTCAGGATGGTGCATACTTGGCAGAGTTTCTGTTAAACAAAGGTTACGAAGTTCACGGTATTAAACGTAGGGCATCATCATTTAACACAGATAGAATTGATCACTTATACCAGGATCCCCATGAAAAAGAGCAACGTTTCTTTCTTCACTATGGCGATTTAAATGACTCAATGAATTTAGTTCGTATCATCCAGCAAATTGAGCCAGATGAAATTTATAATCTCGGCGCACAAAGCCATGTTGCTGTTTCATTTGAAAGCCCAGAATATACAGCAGACACAGTAGGTCTTGGTGTTCTTAGAATATTAGATGCCATACGTATTTCTGGTTTAGAAAAGAAAACCAGATACTATCAGGCATCCACATCTGAGCTATATGGGGAAGTACAGGAAATGCCCCAAACAGAGAAAACCCCTTTCTACCCACGATCTCCGTATGCAGCAGCAAAGCTGTATGCTTACTGGATTACTGTAAATTACAGAGAAGCTTACGGTCTGTATGCCTGTAACGGTATTCTATTTAATCATGAGTCACCCATACGAGGTGAAACTTTCGTAACTCGAAAAATTACTCGTGCATTTGCAAGAATTAAACTTGAGCTACAGGAAAAATTATTTCTTGGTAACTTAAGTGCTAAACGTGACTGGGGTCACGCAAAAGACTATGTTGAAATGCAGTGGCTCATGCTACAACAGGATCATGCTGAAGATTTTGTTATTGCTACAGGTGTTCAATACTCAGTGAGAGACTTTGTGAATAAAGCTGCAAATGCGGTTGGAATTGAAATGGAATGGAAAGGAGAAGGCGTAGATGAAAAAGGTTATAACAAAGCTAACGGAAAATGCCTGGTTGAAGTTGACCCAAGATATTTTAGACCTACAGAAGTTGAAACCTTACTAGGTGACCCAACAAAAGCCAAAGAAAAACTGGGCTGGGTGCCAAAAATAACATTAGATGAAATGGTTACCGAAATGGTAGAGCACGACATGATGATAGCAAAACGAGATGCATTATGTGAAAAAGAAGGTTTTAGAACGAACCGCTATTATGAATAAATTAGCCATGAATAAAGAAGATAAAATATATATAGCGGGTCATCGTGGGCTTGTTGGTAGCGCAATAATAAGAAACCTTGAAAAAAAGGGCTATAGTAATTTATTGTTACGTACCAGTAGTGAATTAAATCTAACAAACCAGGCCGAAGTAAATCAGTTTTTCGAAATAGAGAAACCTGATTATGTTTTTTTGGCAGCTGCAAAGGTTGGTGGAATTCACGCAAATGACGCATACCCTGCTGATTTTATAAGAGATAATCTGCAAATACAGACTAATGTAATTGATGCGGCTTATAGGAATAAAACTAAGAAATTATTATTTTTGGGTTCATCCTGCATCTATCCAAAGTTTGCGCCCCAGCCAATGAAAGAGGAGCACCTGCTAACTGGTGAGCTAGAGCCAACCAATGAATGGTATGCTATAGCAAAAATAGCCGGAATAAAAATGTGTCAGGCCTATAAGAAACAGTATGGATTTAATGCAATATCAATAATGCCAACTAATCTTTATGGCGCAGGTGATAACTTTAATCTTGAAAACTCCCATGTTATGCCGGCATTAATAAGAAAGTTTCATGATGCAAAAATACAGGAAAATAAAACAGTCGAAGTTTGGGGTACTGGTACACCCCGACGTGAATTCTTACACGTAGATGATATGGCAGATGCAACAGTGTATCTGATGAATAATTATGATGCAGAAGAGATTGTGAATGTCGGTGTAGGAGAAGACGTTACCATTAAAGAACTTGCCGAAATTGTAAAAAATACAGTTGGATTTAAAGGTGAGTTGATATTTGATTCTAGCAAGCCTGATGGCACTCCACGTAAATTGTTGGATGTATCAAAATTAAATAAAGCAGGGTGGAAGGCAAAAATTAATTTGCATGAAGGTGTAAATAGTACTTATAACTGGTTTGTTGAAAATATTAAAAATTATAGGATATAGAAATAGTTGTATTTTAATAATATCTTTCTATTTTAATTCAAGGTGATTGAGTGTTTATTCGCAACACTGCAGTTCTTGCAGGGGGTAATATACTGGCACAGGTAATCTCAATTGCTTTGATTCCTGTGATTACGAGAATTTATTCAACTGAGCAATTTGGTGAGTTTTCAATGCTTGCGGCAATTGCGATGATATTAATACCTATATCTAGCTTACGGTATAATGCTGCTATTTTATTGCCTGAAAAAAAAGCCGATAGTAAAGCACTTTTGTATTTGTCGATAGCAGTAAATTTAACTTTAGTAGCAATTCTGTTTTTCTTGATCTGGGTATTTAATGCTCAAATATCAGCGCTTTTGGGATTAGGGGACACAGGGTTACTATATTTTATTCCATTGATAGTGCTTTTTGGTGGCTGGCAATTAATAATTGAAGCCTGGGCATTAAGGGGAAAAGCGTTTGTTGCTATATCCGTGGCGAGCGTAGGTGCTACATCTAGCGATCGTTTGATGGGGATAGTATCAGGCATGTTTTCAATTGGGACGATAGGATTGTTACTCGGCCGTACAAGCGGACTGTTGATAAATGTATTTCTGACAGTTGGAGGGGTTTTAAAACGTTATACGCAAGAAAAGAATAAAGAGTCAATAAAAATTAATGTTAACGATATTTTCCGAATTTCCAGGATTTATAATAAGTTTGCATTATATTCCTGGGCTGCAATGATTCAGCAAATGGCACGCCAGGCACCAATTTTTTTAATCGGTATATTTTACTCACCAGTAACTGCTGGTTTATATGCCTTGTGTTTCAGGGTTTTAGCTGAACCTGTGCAGATTTTAGGTGCTGCATTAGGCCGAAGCTTTGCACAACGTGCAGCAGAAGATAAAAGAAATAATAAAGATCTATCAGTTATTACTTTCAAGCTTTTTAAATACCTGCTAATGTTAATTGTCGTTCCGATGATAATATTGGCAATTATTGCAACAGATGTATTTGGTGTTGTTTTTGGAGAGCAATGGGAAGAATCAGGTAGATATGTGCAATTCGTTGTTCCGGTTTTCATACTTACATTTATGCTTCGGTCTTTAGGTTCATTGTTTGATGTTTTAAGAAAACAGAAAGATCAGTTTGTATTCGGAATTTCCATGCTTGTTGCTTCAGTTGGTTCGTTTATGCTGGGTGGAATCGGTTTTTCAGTAGAAGAAGTACTTTTAGTTTATTCTGTTTCTATGACAATAGTGATCGGCTCACGCATTTTCTGGTTTCTAAGGATGGTAAATGTTGAGACTAAACTAATAATAAAAATGATAACTAGTGTTCTATTTAGCGCAGTAATATATAGTTTACCGGTATATTATACTACACAGATTTTTTCAGAAAATGGTTTAGCTGTGCTTTTAGTGTCGACATTGCTTGTTATTGTTTATTACTTGCATTGTATATATAAAGATGAGTTTTTGAGAAAGTCAGTGTCAGATTTATTGCATTTGTCTAATAAATAAATGTATGTTTAGAGAGCTTTTAGTTTGTTTTAAAATTAAGAATTAAATTGAATTTTTACAATTATTGGTGGTGTATAGGTGAACTTGATTTATATAGCTGGTGATGACCGATCTGGATCAACAATGCTTGATATGATGTTAGCTGGACATTCAAAAATTTCATCTGTTGGTGAAGTTCATCATTTACGTGCGTATGCGAAAAAAGACCATCAATATTATAAATCAGTCCATGAGTTATTATGTCTTTGTGGTCAGGATATAAAGGATTGTGAGTTTTGGTCTAATGTTGAGAGCGCACTCGGACGTAAGTTAGAAGAATTAGAGCTCAAACCCTTTTTTTTGCGGAGCAACTTTAAAGGCAAAGTTTTTCAAGGAATTTTAAAAAAAATAATCTGGCATTCGCTTCAGGTTTTCCCAAAATTATATAATATTGAAACAGTGCACAATCTATTGCGTGGTAATATATTGGCAAAGGATAGTTTTGATTTGTATAATGCGGTCAGTTGTGTGACAGGTAACGAATATGTTCTTGATTCATCTAAATCACCATTACGAATGAGAGCTTTGGCCTATCACAAACCAGAATCGATGAAAGTTATTTTATTAAGTCGTGACTTTAAAGGTGTAATCAATTCAAAACATAAGCGCGGTATTCCAATGCTTAAAGCAGCTTACCACTGGAAATGGTGTATACGCCAGATGGAGTTATTTTCACTAATACTAGCAGATAATCAAATATGCAGGGTCAGGTATGAGGATTTATGTAATAACACTGAAAGTGAAATGCGTAAGATTACTGATTTTCTAGGACTGTCTTTTGAGCAATCAATATTGACAAGAAATGCTGAAAATGTTCATCATCTAGGAGGAAGCCCTTCTAAATATGCCGGAAAAGAAGCGCCAATTAAAATTGATGAGTCATATAAAAATAAATTTACAGAAAATCAGGTGAATAAATTATTTAAAATCGTTGAAAATGAAGCGAAAATGTGGGGATATGATGTGGTTTAGTTTGTTTTTTACTACAGAAAGACTTGTATCATGTTACTAGTTTTTTCAAAAGTAATTATGATAGCTGGATCATTGGCAATGCTTGTTAGTGCTATGCTACCGACATATGTATTAGCTGCCTATTCAATATTTCGACCTCTTTTACAACCATTTTCTTTTTTACAATATCAGGTATTCGGATTACCTATTTCACTTCCATTCTCAATTATAATAGCTGGTTTAGGTGCAGTTTATATATCTATAAAACCAGGTTGGCGTATTAGTACAGATAAGGCTGGGTTCTTGACTGCTTTTATGGTCATGGGCTTATTGTCAACCGCTTTTTCTATGGATGTTGGTGTGTCATTTATAGCATTGTCAAAATTAGCTTCAGTCTGGTTTATTTTTAATATAGCTTATAATGCCATAAAGGAAAAAGAAGATTTAAATGTTTTATTATATGGTTTAGTCTTTTCTTCAATTATTCCAATTTTAATAGGTTTTTATCAGTCTCTTACTGGTCAGTATGATTTTCTTCTTGATGCTACTGTAGACAGGCTTAGTAGTGTTTTTGGTGTTGGAAACGCGTATGGTATATTTTTGAGTATTATTACATCAGCTGTTGTCATACTTTTACTTAATGCTGAAACCAGAAAAAAAAGAATATTTTTGATGGTGGTCCTGGTAAGTATAATTGTGTCACAGGTGCTTGCCTTAAATAGAGGTACATGGTTAGCACTGGGTGGCGGTTTTATTGTAGCAGCATATAAATACAGACGATATATCAGTTTAAAGTGGGTGGTAGTATTAGCCGTATTTATTATTATCTTTTTCTCAAAAACTATTTATGACAGGTTTGGCGATCTTGAAAATCGTGTTCGATATAGTGGCAAAAATACTTTGGAAGGAAGGATAGAGTATTGGAAAGAAATTCTTCCATTAATCGCAAAAAAACCTTTAACTGGTTATGGTGTTGGGACCACAGGTATTGTATCTGTGAAATATCTACACACTACAGAAATTCCACATAACGATTTCATTCGTATAGCATTAGAAACAGGTATTATTGGAGTTCTTTTATACTTTTTGTTTCTAATAAAACTTGTATTCTACTTTCTTACAAGACCATTAAATAAAGAGTTATGGCCCTATAACTTCGCCATACTAATGATGTCCTGTTATTTTATAGTTATTTCTGCTACTCAGAATGTTGTGTATAACTTAATTAATTTTCCTGCGTTTTTAATTATGATAGCTATAGGTATTAAGGTTAATGAGTTGTCGTACATTAGACAACCTGATGGATCTGGTCATGAGCAAGATGGAAGTGATAGTATGGAAAATAACGACAGTAATTCTATAAATAAAAATAATTTAACTACACAGAGATATCCTAAACTAAAATGAATCAACTAGACAAACTTCGTACCAGAGTTAGAGATGCTGTATTCGGACGCACAAAAATTCGTGTCGTTTCTCTTGACGCTACAGATGATGTAGTCCCTGTTTTTGTAATTGGAACGTTTCGCTCTGGAACTACATTATTACGTTATTTGCTGGATACTCACTCTCAAGTTTGCTGTCCACCAGAAACAAAATTTATGGTTAATCTTGCGGGGCTTCGTGATAATAAAGCAATACGTAAATCACTAGATAATATGGGCCTGGAAGAGCAGTATATTAAACAGGGGTTACGTAAACTTTCATCATCTTTCTATCAACCTTATATGGCAGTTAAAGGCAAGCAAATACTTGTTGATAAAACACCTGAATATGTTCGTATATTAGATTTTATTGACTGGTTATATGATGGTAAATGTAAGTACATTTTTATTTTTCGTAATGGACTGGATGTTGCAAACTCTATGTACGAGCAAGATATTGAGCCACTTTTGGGTAATAAAACTCTCGATACTGCATTTGAGTACTGGAAGCATGATTCCGAAATAATGCTTGACTGGATTGAGAAAAATAAGGGTTCATGCCACAAGGTTGTTTACGATGATCTTTGTGCGAATGTTGAAGGGGTAATGAAAGGAGTGTTAAAGTTTATGGGGCTTGATTGGGAACAGAAAATTCTTGAGTGGTATAATCAGGGACATGATAGAGGTCATGAGGATATTAAAGCACGACGACAAAGAGGGGTTAAAAAAAGTTCGGCTAATTATGAAAAATGGGATACTGAGACTATTAAACGGTTCAAGAAGCTAGCAAGTGAGCTTCATGAAAAAATCGGCTTTGATCCTGAGACATTGAAGTTTCACTAAATATATTGAAGATTATTAGAAAGTGCCTTCTTTAATTAAACAATGTCTTTTTTATATTGGTATTTTGTGTGTTTTAACAGCAAGCACGTCATTGCTTGCTAGTAAAGGTCCCTGGTTATCTTTACCGTTGACAACATTAGCCCAGCACAAAGCTGGCATCTCTGGAGGAGAAGGTTTTCAAAAAGTAATTAGTATTGTCTTTGCTCCGTCTAATCCAGACATAGTTTATTTTAGTACTGATACTGCCCAGATCTGGAAGTCTATAGATGGAGGATTAAACTGGTTTTCTTCAGGAAATGGATTTTCTGCTAATGGAGCCCGATCACTCTTTGTATTTCCGAATGATCCCGAGCATGTTTTGGCAGCAGGTTTTCTTGGTCGTGAAAGAGAGCGTGTTGGTCAACACTTAAAACCGTTACAAGGTATATTTAGATCTACAGATGGTGCTAAAACGTGGAATTTTGTGCATAAAGCCGAATTTTATAAACAGGATTCTACGGGGGCTTTATTTGTAGCTGATTCCAGGACTATACGTAACAAAAATGTAAAAATTTATGCAGGTGATTATAAATCGGGTCTTTTAGTTTCAAATGATAATGGAAAGCATTGGCAAACCACCGGTTTTAATCAGGGGCATATTATTGATATGGAAGAGGTACCTGCAAAACCAGGTAGCTTATTAATAGCTACGAATTCAGGGCTCTATCAATTCTATGACGGTGAGTTTAAAAAAATTGGTAAAGGTCTTTTACATGTGCCTTTGAGTATTGCGGTATCCCCTGCAGCTCCAAATCGTGTTTATGCAGTTACAAGTAAAAAGGGAGTTTTTATATCTGAAGACAGGGGTATAACATTTAGAAATATGTCTAGAGGATTACCGAGTGTTGGAATAAATTTTAGTGATCTAGCTGTAAGTCCTGTTGATGATAACATTGTGTATCTTGGAACCCATAAAGGGTATAGAAAAGGGCCATTTTATAGTAGTACCGGTGGTGAGAAATGGTATAAGAGTTCATCTGTAAACGCGAAAAAATTAACTGCTTCTGGTGGGTTCTACTTTTCCAGTCCTTTTGCTCCTGATCCGGTTAAACCACTGGTTGCATTGTCTGCATCAAATGGTAAGGCACGTATTTTAAGAACAGAAAACGGTGGAAAATCGTGGTTTTATAGTGGAAGTGGCTATACAGGTGCAAGGATTCGAAATATAGCTTTTAAAACTGATGGTGAAATTATGCTCTCCCTTACAGATCATGGAGTCTGGGTTTCAAGTAATAAAGAAAGTATATTTCAACCTCTAGTGGTTTCCACAGAAAAAGGTAAGTCATCAAGTGCAGTGGCAATATCTGATTCGACAATTGTAGCTTCAATGGGGGGCTGGAAAGAAAAAAAATTGATGACTTCCAGAGACGGGGGTAATGAATGGGAATTGCATGATGATGTAAAAGGAAAGTTGTCTTTTATTGCATTTCATCCCAGGGATAAAAAGGTCATCTATTCAGGGGCTAATCGTAGTGATGATTTTGGTAAAAACTGGAAGAAATTAAGTCATGAAGTAATTGCCATGTCAATGCTAAATGGGGATGTGGTATATGCAATCGGTAAAAAGAGAACTAGAATATATCTATCAAAAAATCGAGGTTTTAATTGGTCAAAACTTCCTGCTCTTCCAGATAAAGTGCTTATATACAATGTCGTAATCGATCCTGCTGACGAAACTAGATTATATATTGCTAGTAGCAGAGGGGTGTATATTTTTAATGGTAAAGACTGGCTACACAGAGGGAGTGAGCATGGGTTACAAAAAGATATACATGGGTTGAATCATATAAAAAGTATCGCTGTAGACCCTCTCAATTCAAACGTTATATATGCTGGAAAGTGGGCTCCAGGTAAAGGTCTGTCGAATGGTATATTTCGATCTCAGGATAAAGGTGTTTCCTGGAAGCCTTTTAATTTTAATCTAGGTTCAAATTATAATGTTTGGACAATATCCGTTAACCCATATAATGGAACTGTTTATGCAGGCACAACCTATGGATTGAAAAAAATAATTACTAAGGGATTTGTTAATGAATAATACACCTGCATCCCATATTTTCATTGTTGGTAACAGTAGAAGTGGGACAACATTGACTTCAAATATTTTAAAATCTCATCCACAGGTTTATGGCTTTGGGGAAATTCATTTTTTTGAACAGCTCTGGAAACCAGAAGATAGTATTGAGCTCGACTGGCAGGACGCAGTAAAGCTTGGGGCCAGGTTACTTGGCATTGCACGTGAGTCAAGATTACTGTTAAACAAGCCTGAGAGATATGATGAAGAAGCAAGCCTTATGCTCGCTGAAAACGAAAATAAACAAATGTCCCATGTAAATGTTTATAAAGCATTTTTATTATATGAAACTACGCGACATGGTAAACAAATTCCCTGTGAACAAACACCAAGATATATATTTTATTTAAAAGAAATTCTTCAATTGTTTCCTGATGCACGAGTGATTGTGCTGGCACGTGATCCACGAGATATTCTCCTGTCACAGAAAAATAAATGGAAACAATACTGGTCAAGTAATGATGGTATTCATATTAAGGAAATGTTACGAACCTGGTCTAACTATCACCCAGTTCTGCTTAGCCAGATGTGGAAACAGGCAATGCGAGCAGCAAGTCACTTTAGTAATGACTCAAGAGTTAAATGGGTTTATTTTGAAGATTTGGTAAAAAATTCTGAGCAAGTTGTAACTGAGGTATGTGATTTTCTTGGTCTGGATTTCGATAAGAAAATGCTAGAAGTACCGGCTAGTCGCTCAACCCTGGCAAAAAATGATAATTCTTCAAAAGGTGTAAGCTCTGCGCCAATAGCTCGTTGGAAGAATAAATTGCCTGATACTGATATTTTCTGGTGCCAGAAAATAGCTCGTGAGCAAATGGAAGATTTAGGTTATGAAATCGAGGATCGAAATGTCAATCCGGTTGCTCTGCTTTATAGTGCTATTCTCTTTCCTGTTAAAGCAGTTATATCCCTGAGTCTTAATGCTTCTCAGAGCAAGAATATAATTGGCTCTATTAGGAGGCGATTAATAGGATAGAAATGATTAAGGCATTTTGTGGCTTTAATGTCGAAATACTTTACGTTATGTTTCCAGGGAATGTGTTCAGCTATCAATTAATTACAGTAAAATCAGTTGGTTGAGGTAGATGGCGCAAATTATGCATATTAAACATAGATTTAATATGGTGTATGAATTTTCTGCTTTAGAACGCCTGGTCTTAAATTTTTAATCAGTTTACTGGAAACTGAAAGGTGTTGAAGCCAGTATAGAAGTTTATATTTCACATATGATTTATTGTTGAGTAACAGGAAGAATAATAAAATGACATGTTGTTGTGTTGGAGTTGGTAGGAAGTGTGTTTTAACTGAATTGTATCCCTCTTTGAAAAATCTTAAAGTAGTATTCTTTTCATTATCATTTATATCTTTAATTATGCTGCATCAAGTTGTAGCCGCGAGCATCTTATTTGAAGAAGTTACACAAACTGCGGGTATTTCACATGTATCTCCAAGTTTTGGTGCCTCATGGGGGGATTTTAATAATGATAGAAAACCTGATATCTGGGTAAGCAATCACTATTCCAGGCCCAGTCTGTATTTAAATAATGGGGATGGTACTTTTACAGATATCGTTGATTCCATCTGGACTCCATTACAGGTGCTAGAGGTCGCTGATACCCATGGGGCTACCTGGGCAGACTTTGATAATGATGGAGACCAGGATCTTCTTGAGCTGTCTGGCGGTAATGGTGGGGGGGAAATTTTTGAAGGTCAATTCAATCATATGTTCGTTAATTTGGGCGGGAAGTTCGTAGAACAAGCAGAAGTGCTTGGCTTACAGGAGCCCTTATCTCGTTCTCGTACACCTACCTGGGTCGACTGGAATAATGATGGCTTACTCGATGTTGTACTAACGGCCTGGTTGAGACCAGATGGGCAAGGGGGGCCGGGCATTTTTACGCAACTCCCCAATGGAGGTTTTGTTAATGATAATGCTTTAACAGGCTTTACCATCAGTGGACATACTCCATTTGCCCACCTTGCTAATATCACGGGTGATTCTAAGCTGGATTTATTATTTCACTCTAATCTTTATCCATTAAAAATTTACGATATTGCCTCAGCCCCCTTTCAGGAGTTAACAACTTCAATAGCACCAAACCCTCTATTTGTGAGTGATGTTGCTACCGCAGATTTCAATGCAAACCAAAGCAATGATTTTTTTCTTGCCAGGAGAGGTGATCCATCGGGGACCACACAGGTAGGTGCAAATCAGATAAAAGGGAGATTCAGAATATCTGGTAAGGAGCATGGCGTTAATTTTAAAACCAGTTCAGATGTTACGTTTGATGTTTATCTTGAATGGATTGGTCTTGATAAAATTTATATCGGTTCTACGGGTATTAACCCTGTTGCGTCAAATTTTACTCTTTCCTCAACTGATCCAGCTGCCCAGGGTATCCTGGCGCATACCAGTGGCACCGATATAGGTGTGTATATTGGGTACAATACGTTAACGCAAGAGTGGGAGTTCAGTGCTTCTAATAATAATATTAATTTTTATATTGATACCGTTGCAGATATAACAGGGGTGGCAGAAGTTGGATTTAATTCTGCGCAGCAGCCAAGTCAGGTGAAATTGTGGAGATTAAATAACGGTGTATTTGAAGATAAAACAATCGCTGCAAAACTTAATGTGCCACTGCCATGTCGTACCGTTACTTCGGGGGATTTTGACAACGATATGGATATAGATCTATACCTGGTGTGTACAAAACCAGATGGAAACCTTCCAAATGTTGTTTTCGAAAATATGGGGGATGGTACTTTCCAACAGGTGGTTAATTCTGCTGGCGCAGGTGGTTCTTCTTTAGGGCGTGGTGAAAATGTAGTAACAGCTGACTACGACGGTGATGGTTTTCTTGATCTTTTTGTTACTAATGGTTTAGGCCCTGCACCCTTTCACAATGGGCCGCATCAATTGTTCAGAAATAAGGGCAATACCAACCACTGGTTACAGGTTGACCTGGAAGGAGTAATAAGTAATCGCGACGGCATAGGCGCTCGTATCTACGCAATTAACGGGGCTGTTTCTCAATATCGTGAGCAAGCTGGTGGTGTTCACCTTGTTTCTCAAAACTATAAAAGGCTTCACTTTGGCCTGGGTTCAAACACAAAAGTTGATCAATTGATTGTTGAGTGGCCTAGTGGGCAAAGACAGGTAATAGAAAATATTCCTGCAAACCAGGTGATTCGTGTAATTGAGCCATCGGGATTATTTGTAGCAGGTAAACCCGTTTTTTCTGCCGGTTATGAGGACGGTGTTTTTCTCTGGAAAGATACCTTTGATGGCCCTTATCATTTAAGAACTATAGGTAAGGGAGTACCTACCAAGTTTAAAATTAATGTGCTATCAACTGCACCTGTTCTAAACACTGTGCCGGTTAAGTTGGAGCCCGCTGATATTTTGTTGTCAGAACCATATGGCTTTACTATGACCTCAGTTCTATCTTCCTGGCAGGATGGTGTTGATTTTGGACTTACCCCCGGGGCAAATGCACTAATTTCAGTTACACAAGATGGCATTGCAAATCCACGTCAGTTTAATGTAGGCCTGGAACGTACCCACATGTCGCCAGTAGGTTGGGTTAAGCCGTGGGCTCAATTTCCATTAAGTCCTGCATTTCAGTCAGGACTGGATCTGGGGCTTTTTTCTGGTCTAAAAAATACTGACAGTTCACTTCAATTGCAATGGAGTGGAAATGGGGTAAGTCATTATACAAATACGACTGTTATGGCTTCACGCGCATTTACGAATATCTCATTTAATAACCTGGAAAGTGATGACAGGATCCTGCAGGGAGCAAATTATGTAGAAGCCAGTATGCATATAGTAAATGCAGCAGATGGTCTGAGCTTACAAGGTGATATATCAGCAATGGTCGGTGTAGCATATTTACAGGATGGGTTGTTTTCTCCTGATACGGTAAATTCAACTGGTTCTGCTTTAGGCGAACCTGATGCATATCGTCTTCCTCTGGCAACACCTTACGGCGAACCCGTTTATAATTCATTAAATGATGCGGGTGTGTATGTGTGGAAGAGTGACGATGGAGTATGGCATTTACGGCTTAGTCCTGGAGGTGGTACGAACCGTATTACAGGAACTATAAATTCTGATAAACCTGTCACAACTACACCATATAGACTTGAAACAAATGATGTTCTTGATAATAGTGTTCCTACTCAAATTACTTTCATCCTGGGTGCATCAAAGGGATGGCAGGATGGAATTGATTTTGTGGTAGCCAAAGATGCTGTGGTTACTCTTGAGTTTCAGTCGGCATCAGGTAATGCGACAGATTTATTATTTATAGGTAAAGATAAGTGGCCAGTGGGTAAGCTTCCTGTAGCTATTGGCGGTTGGTAAAAAAATATCGATTAAGACTTAACTAATCATACAATATAGTGTTTAATCTCTATGATTCTAATAACCCCGTTAGCTTGCTGCGGGGTTATTTATTAGTGAAGGTAATGCGGTAAATTAGAAATTAAACCCCAGGCTTATAATCTGGAGAATAATATTTTACTAAGGTTTATATGAAAATAATTTCTGTTAATAAGTTTTATTGGAATAAAGGCGGAAGTGAGTCTGTTTTTTTTGGTGAAATGGAATTGTTAGAATCTAATGGCCATGAAGTCGTGCCGTTTTCTATGAAAGCAGAAAATAACCTGGAATCACCTTATAGCAAATATTTTGTTGAAAATGTTGATTATTCGTCAACTGGAAGCAGTGGAAAAATAAAGGCAGCAATGAATATAATTTATTCATTCGAAGCCAGGTCAAAAATGAAGCAATTACTTCAGAAGTTTGTTCCCGATATTGCACATTTTCATATTTTCCAGCATCAAATTTCACCATCCGTTTTTGGGCCTCTTAGAGAAAAAAAAATACCACTGGTATTAACATTACATGATCTTAAGCCCATATGCCCTATATATTCGATGTATACGAATGGAGCTGTTTGTGAGGCTTGTAAAGGTAGAAAATTTTACAACTGCTTTATTAAAAAATGTACCAAGGGTTCCAGGTTTAAAAGTTTAATTAATACGGTTGAAATGTATTTTCATTATATGATGGGCTACTATCAGAATGTGGACAGGTATATAGCAGTAAGCCAGTTTCATAGAAACAAAATGCTTGAAAATGGTTTTAAAAATGAACAGGTAGTTTATATACCTAATTATATTGATGTAGATAAATTTCACCTTCCCTATGAAGATAAAGGTTACGGTTTGAGTTTTGGTCGGTTGTCCCATGAAAAAGGGCTGGATCATCTTCTCGAGGCGATTGCTATAACTGATAAAGTGCCTTTTTATATTGCGGGCACAGGGCCACTAGAGGATGAATTAAAATTATTAGTTGATCAGAGGAATTTAAAAAACATCAAGTTTTTAGGCTTCGTTTCTGGTGATGAGTTATTAAATTTGATATCACGTGCATCATTTACCGTAATATCTTCAATAGTCTATGAAAACTGTCCTATGAGTGTGCTCGAATCGCTAGCACTTGAGACGCCGGTAATAGGTGCGGATATTGGTGGTATACCTGAATTAATAAATAATAATGTTGATGGTTATATATATAAACCGGGAAATAGTCAGGAGTTAGCCCAAAAGGTATCTAAAATTATGGAGGATACAGAAAAGCGTAAAAAGATGGGTGAAGCAGGTCGTAAGAAAATAGTAGAGCGATTTGATAAAGAGCAGCATTATAATAAATTGCATGCTTTATATAAGGAACTGGTTGTTAAATGAAAATATTTGTTACGGGTACCAGGGGAATACCTGATATCCCGGGTGGAGTTGAGACCCATTGCCAGCATCTTTATCCACACATTGTTTCACATGGACATGAGGTACATCTTAGCCGTAGGATTTCATATGTAAATGACGGCCTTGAGCAATGGAAGGGAATAAAGCTTCATGATATTTATACTCCTAGATCAAAAGCATTCGAAGCTATTATTCATACATTTCTTTCCATTATTAAGGCTAAACAGTTACACGTAGATATAGTTCATATACATGCAGTAGGGCCAGCACTTCTTGTTCCCTTTGCAAGGTTGCTGGGTATGAAGGTGGTATTTACAAATCATGGTCCTGACTATGATCGACAGAAGTGGGGGCGTGTATCAAAATGGGTATTAATGCTAGGAGAGTATCTTGGTGGTCGCTATTCCAGTGTAAATATCGTTATTTCAGAAGTTATACGTCAGATAGTATTGAGTCGTTGTAAGCGAGACAGTCAAATTATTTACAATGGCGTTACAAAAAATAATCCAGCTGTTAATACAGATTATCTGGACTCGATTGGTGTTAGTAAAGGCCAGTATATAATTGCTGTTGCTCGTTTCGTACCTGAAAAAGGTTTGCATGATTTAATTGATGCATATGCAAAAACGAACAGTGCATATAAACTGGTTATTGCTGGTGATGCTGATCACGAAGATGAATATAGTAAATTGTTAAAGAAAAAAGCATTAAATAATAATGTAACATTAACGGGCTACATTGGTGGGGAAGGGCTAAATCAGGTATACAGTCATGCGGCATTGTTTGTATTACCTTCATACCATGAAGGATTGCCAATTGCATTATTAGAGGCATTAAGTTATGGCTTGAATGTACTGGTTTCTGATATACCGGCTAATATGGAAGTGGGCCTGGAGAAGCGACATTATTTTAAATGTGGTGATATTAAACAGCTTGCTAATAGTTTGAATATGATTTTAAATGAAGGCGTTGGAGCGTCATATAATAATAAAATTTGTAAAATGCTGGAAGATAAATATGAATGGGGTAAAATTGCCCAGCAGACAATAGAAGTGTATAAAAAATCATTAAATTTCAAATAGTTATTTCTTTATAAAATGTATGTTTAGTCGTCTATTTCCTTAGGAAAAATGCGAGAATATGAGAAATAATAAGAGTATATTGATACAAAAATAAATGAAGATACAGGTCTAATATGAATGATCAATCACTAATGCCGACTGACGTTTCCATCATTACTACGTATCGCTGTCAGATGCGATGTAAAATGTGTAATATTTGGGAAAATCCTACTAAGAAAAATAAAGAAATCACACCTGAAGAACTTGAGATGTTACCCCAGTTCAAGTTCGCGAATATTACTGGTGGTGAACCATTTGTACGACATGATCTGGAAGATATTATAGAGGTCATGTATACAAAAACTCCAAGAATTGTAATTTCGACCTCAGGTTGGCATGTTAAAAAAATTCATAAATTAGCTGAACGTTTTCCTGATATAGGAATTCGTGTGAGTATTGAAGGTCTATCACAAAAAAATGATGACCTGAGGGGGAGAGATGGAGGGTTTGATAAAGGAATGAAAACCCTGCTTGGCTTAAAAGAAATGGGTATTAAAGATATCGGTTTCGGTATTACAGTTTCAAATAAAAATTCTGAAGATATGCTCTGGTTGCACAAATTATCTCAAAGTCTGGATATGGAATTTGCAACAGCATCATTTCATAATTCATATTATTTTCATCGAGGAGATAATGAAGTTGTTAATAAAGATGTAGTTATTAACGATTTTCATCAGCTAATTGAAGATTTGATGAAAGAAAATCATCCTAAAAGCTGGTTCCGAGCATTCTTTAATTTAGGTTTAATTAATTATATAAAAGGCAAGCCCAGAATGCTTCCATGTGAAGCAGGTTCGGCTAACTTCTTCATAGAACCTTATGGTGATGTTTATCCGTGTAATGGTCTTGAAGAAACATACTGGAAAGAGAGTATGGGTAATATCAGGGACTATGATAATTTCGAAGACTTATGGTTTAGTGATCAAGCCCATAAAGTTAGAGGCTTAGTGAGTACTTGCCCTAAAAATTGCTGGATGGTAGGGACTGCTGCACCAGTTATGAAAAAATATATCAAACACCCTATGAGTTGGGTAATAAAAAACAAGATTAAAAGCATGCTCGGTCGACCAATTTGTGTTGATACTATACCAAAATGTGATGTAGGTCAGGATCCATTGCAGGGGAATTTAAGAGGTCCTGAAGGAAAAATAATACCCATAACGCTAGACGACCCAATTTATAAGCTTTCTGAAGCTGAAGAAGCTGAAATTCTGGCTGATATAGATTAGTCTACGCTAAATATTCTAATATGTTACTATCATGTAGCTTGTTAAGTTACAGCTCTGGTGTATATTGTCGTAGACTTGGTGGAATGAAAGTCTGTTATACAATATACATTTCCTGACAGAAACAATAATTATAAATATAGCTGTGATTGATGACAGGTTGAATCTATTAAGAGCTTAAAAAAATAGTAAAACTTATTATTTAACTAATTTGAAAAAACTTAGAGTAAAAAATGATTGATAATGGAAATATAAAATCAGTTTGGAAAGAGTCACATTTATTTTGGGGAGTTCTTGGTTTTTCTTTTCTGCTTTTATTTGTTATATTTTTCGATGGCTTGAAAGATATGGCTCGTGTGTGGGAGGTTAAAGAGGAATATGGTCATGGTTTTATTCTTCCTGTTATAACAATTCTGTTAATTTTACAAAACAAGGACAAGTTAGAACAAATCCAGTTTACTGGTTCATGGCCAGGAGTGCTAATTTCCATAATCGGTTTATTCCTTTTTTTTGCTGGTACAGTTAGTTCTATATACTCCCTTATTCAATACGCATTCGTTGTGGTAGTGTTTGGGATAGTATTATCATTTGTAGGCTCAAAAGCGATTCGTTTGATACTGGCGCCATTAATTTTTCTTGTATTTATGGTGCCCTTACCATCATTTGTTTTCCAAAGTCTATCTGCAAACCTCCAGTTACTTTCTTCTGAGTTAGGTGTTGCAGTTATTCGTCTATTTGATATTAGTGTTTATCTTGAAGGTAATGTCATTGATTTAGGCACATTAAAGCTCCAGGTTGTAGAGGCATGTAGTGGATTAAGATACCTGTTTCCTTTGATGAGTCTTTCATTCTTAGCGGCTTATTTATTTAAGTCGGAAATGTGGAAACGAATAATCATATTTCTTTCAAGCATTCCCGTGACTATCTTTATGAATAGTTTTCGAATCGGTGTAATTGGTATTCTGGTTGAATATGGAGGCAAAGAACAGGCTGAGGGATTTATTCATGACTTTGAGGGATGGATTATATTTATGGCCTGTATGGCTATATTATTATTCGAGATGTGGCTACTAACTAAAATTGGTACAAATAAACGGCCACTAAGAGAGGTGTTTGGACTTGAATATCCAGCTCCAACACCTAAAGATGCAGAAGTAAATTATCGTCAGGTGCCCAGACAGTCAATCGCTGTAATTATCGTCCTGTTGATTACATTAGTTGCGAGTGTGACAATTGAAGATCGCGAAGAAGTATCAATGGATAGAAAAGACTTTACTCATTTTCCTATGGTATTTGGTGACTGGCTAGGTAAGAAAGGCAGTATAGAACAAATTTATCTAGATGCTTTGAAACTCGATGATTATATTATGGCGGATTATTCAAATAATAACTGGCAAATTAATTTTTATGTCGCATATTATAAATCTCAAAGTAAGGGAGAAGCTGCTCATTCCCCCCGAACCTGTATACCGGCAGGTGGATGGCTAATTGACTCATTAACTGAAAAAAATGCTAATATTGATTTGGTCTCCGGAAAACCATTATATGTTAATCGCCTTGTAATTAAGAAAGGAGATCATGCACAACTGGTGTATTATTGGTTTGAACAGCGTGGGCGAACCATAACAAATGAATACCTGGTTAAATGGTATTTATTTTTAGATGCCATAACACGCAATCGTACAGATGGAGCACTTGTTCGTTTAACGACAGTGGTGAAATCAGGAGAAGATATGGAAGAGGCTGATAACAGGATCCATTCATTCCTGAAAGAAATGTATCCAACACTGAAGGATTATGTGCCTGAATAATGGAACTTAAGCTGAATATCTGGTGGTGCTAAATGAGTTGCAGGCATCATACAGGTCGGGTACTGAAGTAAGATTAAATATTTTGTTATAGTTGGATGAATTTCAAATTTTAAATTGGTGGCGTGTTGGATAGTTTACTTCTTTTTGTAACTGCAATGGTGATAAGTATGGCCATTGTACCGTTAATGATACGTATAGCTCCCCGTGTGGGTATGGTCGATCTGCCTGATCCTCGTAAAGTACATACTATCCCTATCCCCAGGGTTGGTGGTATTGGAATTGTTATTGGCGCAATTATTCCCGTAGTACTCTGGCTTCCTTTTGACCCTCTTGTCACATCATATATTTTCGGATGTCTTGTTTTATTGGTGTTTGGTGTATGGGATGACTCACGAGAGCTGGGGCATTATGTAAAATTTGTGGGTCAGTTTTTAGCGGTTCTACCGGTTGTTTTTTACGCTAATATTTATGTAGCAGAGCTTCCTCTGTTTGGTGATATACCAGAGCTGGCAGGAAAAATTTTCACTGTCATTGCTGTTGTAGGCATGATAAATGCAACAAATCATTCTGATGGACTTGATGGTCTGGCAGGTGGTTTATCATTGTTGAGTCTAGCCTGTATCGGTTATCTAATGTATCTGGCTGGAGATACCTGGATGGTGTTTCTGGTTGTATCAATTATGGGCGGAGTCTTTGGGTTTCTGAGATTTAATAGTCATCCTGCAAAAGTTTTTATGGGAGATGGGGGAAGTCAGTTCCTTGGTTTTACACTGGGCTTTTTGGCTATTGTACTTACCCAAAAATCAAACCCTGCATTAAGTCCCGCACTGCCATTATTATTTCTTGGTTTACCTATAGCAGATATTATAGCCGTATTTTACCTGCGAATATCTGGGGGAATGAACTGGTTTAAAGCAACCCGAAATCATGTTCATCATCGTTTGCTAGATCTTGGTTTTACTCATTATGAATCAGTTATCGTCATATATCTGATTCAGATGTTACTGATTTTATGTTCAATATTATTCATGTACGAATATGATTTGTTAATATTAACAATATATTTTTCAGTAATTATCGGTGTGTTTGCATCACTAACCATATTAGAAAGAAAAGGTTTTAAAATAAGCAGGAAAAGCGGTACGTCCCTGATAGAAGGCTTTTTTACAAAGACTATAAAAAGTAAAATGCTGTTAAGGGTATTGGGTAATTATATTGTTTTAGCTATATCATTGATATTTGTTTCAGTAAGTTTACTGATAGATACAGTGCCAACTGATATTGGATATTTGTCTGCTTTTTTAATAGTGTGCTGTATCTTTGTTTTCGCAGGGTTTAAAAAGCAGCTTCATATATTCATGAAACTTGTGTTGTATGTTACAGCAGCATTATCGGTGTATCTTGATTATCTCTATTTAAATCATGGTAATTCACTGATTGTTAATATAGAAATAATAATTTATATATTATTGGCTATTGCTGTTGTACTAATTATTAAATTCGATGAAAAAGTTGATTTTTCATTGTCGCCTCTTGATTACCTGATGGCAATAATGGTGATAATAGCATTTACTGTATTTAATTTGTCAGCTGAAAATCTTGAATATGGTAATTATATGCTTAAGCTGATATTGCTATTTTATAGTTGTGAGCTGGTAGAGAAGAGAAATGTACAGGGGTTTAAAGTAGTAGTACTGGCTTCATTATCAACCCTGTTAATACTGGTTTACAGAGTGGCTATTAGTTAGTTATTGTGTTTAATCTCTCAGAAGTTGGTATATAAATTAGTAGAATCGCTGAATAGGATGTATATTAACCCAGTTTTGAGTTTTTTGAAATCAGTGCAGGTTTTAGCACAAAAGTATATGTAGCACTAATCTGACGTTAGATAACTGTTATCGGTTGGTATTTAGATGTAATCACTCCCATTAGGTATTTATCTCAATATAATGAGGAGCTGAGAAAAAATTTTGACAAATTTTTTCTCAGATTTAAAAAGTATTGTGATCATTCGTTTGATCAAGTAGAAAGCTATTTAAAGTAGCATAAGTAGTTAATTTAATTATTTTAAAAATTATAAAAGGCAGGAGACTGTTAATGAAATATCTTATTTCAGGACTATTAAAATATACAGCAGCATCTATTCTCGTGGTTTCATTAGTTGCCTGTGGCGGTGCGGAAGAACGAAAAGTTAAATACCTGGAGAAAGGTAAGGCCTATCTTGCAGATAAAAATTACGATAAAGCCAAAATTGAAATTAAAAATGTTTTACAAATTGACCCTAAGTTTGCAGAAGCCTACTTTATAATGGGTCAGATTGAAGAATTGAATAAGGAGTATGGCAGGGCCTTAGGCCTATATAAGAAAGCCATAGAATTAAATCCTGATTATAATCTTGCAAAAGTAAAATTATCCAAAATATATGTGATAGCCGGTACAAATGATTTTATTGAAGAAGCAAAAAAATTACTTGCAGATGTCAAGAAGGTAGAGCCTGAAAATTCTGAAGTGGATTTAATTTTAGCTACTATTGACTATAAAACGGGTTCAAAAAATAAAGCCATTTCCGCTTTAGAGAAAGTTGTTGCTAAAAATAAAAATTTAGAAGATGGTATTAGTTTACTTGCTACACTTTATGTTAGCGATGAAAGAGAAAATGAGGCTGTAAAACTATTAACTAAGGGTGTTTCTGATAATTCTGGTAATATTCCACTACGCATTTTTCTGGCTAAACTACTGGCTAAAAATAAAAATATCGTTGAAGCTGAAAAATATTTAAAACAGGCTATATCAATAGATCCCGAAAAATATTCATTACAATTTGCCCTGTCTTCATTTTACTCAAGTTCAAATCAGGATGATAAAGCAGAGGCAGTATTAAGGAAATCTATAGAGCAAAATGAAGAAGATGCTCAACGTTACCTTGTACTTGTTGAGTTCCTGGCATCAAGGGTGAGTGCAAAGAAAGGAGCGGAAGAACTCGAAAAGGCAATTAAAAATAAACCTGAATTATATTCTCTTAAGTTTGCACAGGTTCAATTTTACGAAAAACTGGGAAAGATCGATAAAATTAAAGAAGTTTTAAATCAAATTATTGCTGAGAAATCATATGAAGTAGAAGGCGTTAGGGCCAGGATTTTGATGGCGAAATATCTATTGAATGAAGGTGATCAGTCTGGTGCAAAAGTTTATGTAGATGAGGTCATTGAAGAGTATCCTAATAACAATGATGCTTTATTAATTATAAGTAAGCTGGCATTAATAAATGTGGATGCAATTACGGCTATTAATGGATTAAGGACGGTAGTAAAAAATGATCCTAAAAACGCTGAAGCTTCTTTGTTACTGGCCCAGGCACATGAACTCAATAATGAAAGTTCGCTGGCTGAAAATGAGCTAAAAAAAGCAATTGAAGTTAATCCGGTTAATGATCAGGTACATGCAAACTATGCACGATACCTTAGCAGTAAAGGCCGTGTTGATGAAGCCATTAGCGTAATTGATAAAGCTTTAACTTATTTTAAAGATAACTATCAATTGATGGATATTAAGTTAAAAATTCTGGCTTCACAGGGGAAAGAATCTGAAGTTGTTTCATTGTTGAATATTATGGAGCAAGCTAATGAATCAAATGCTGAAGTTAATATAACTAAGGGCCAATACCATTTATCTAAGCGTGAAATACCCCAGGCTATTGAGCAATTTGAAAGTGCTTATCAAAAGTCACAGAATAAATTCAAACCTTTACAGTTAATCGTTAAGTCATATATGGTTAACAATCAACCAGAAAAAGCACAGGAAAGATTACAGAAAATTCTCGATAAAACCCCGGATGATCCTGTTAGCAATTTATTAATGGGGCAGTTGTATCTGGTGCAGAAAAAAACAGCTGAGGCCCGTAAAATGTTTACTAAGGCATCAAAAGCCGCTGAAAACTGGTTGCCTCCATATACAAGTTTAGCTGCCAGTTATATGGCTGAAAATGACCCCAATAAGGCTCTTGATATATACCAGAGTGCATTAACAAAACTAAAGAATAAAGTACCAGTTTTGATGCAAATGGCGGCTATCTATGAACGCCAGGGTAACTTTGCTAAGGCTATGGAAACCTATAAAACCATTCTTGTTGAAAACCCAACGAATAAACTCGTTGCTAATAATTATGCATCATTATTGCTTGATCATGGCAAGGAATCAGACTCGTCAAAAGCGCTTGAACTTGCAAAAGGCTTTGAAAAGTTGCAACAACCAGCATTACAGGATACTTTAGGCTGGGCATATGCTAAAACAGGCGACAGTGCAAAAGCAGTAGAAATTCTAAAGCCTATTGTTGAAAAAGCGCCAAAAATTGCCGTATTTAGATACCACCTTGGTTTTGCCCTGTATAGTCTGGGTGATAAAGCTGCGGCAAAGTCACACCTGGAAATCGCAACAGCTAGCAAGCAGAATTTTCCAGGAAAAGATAAGGCTACAGAGCTATTAAAATCGATATAAACTGTGATTTGTCTGTCATATTAGTTTGTATGGAACATGCTAGTATGACACCCAAATGAGCTAACTGCTGAATACAGGTGATTTTTATTGATTAATGAGGGAAAATATTGTGGTTGATACACATGCTGGTGCCATGTGTATTATGGGGTCTACAAATTAATACTAGTCTAATAAAATCAAAGAGATAAGTTATTATCATTAATGATCACAAGTAAGGAAATACAGGCGAGTTAATGATCATCGAAATTATCAGTTTCGGTTTTGCTACCGCTCTATTCTTGATATTGGGCCTGATAATGCTAACCGGCCAGAGGGATAACTTGCCCAAAATCGTACTGGCAGTGGCTGCCCTTGCTAGCGCAGCCTGGTCAGGCACGGTGACGTATCAGGCCGCTTATGGCAGTTCATTAAGTACCACCTTATTGCTTGAATCGACCTTATTACTTGAGTTGTTTCGTTCTCTTGCCTGGTTTGCTTTCTTACTGGTGATGTTACGCACCGCCTATAAATCATCAGATGAAATTAATAAACACTTAAAAATCACCTTTGCCGGATTAAGTGTATTTATTATTGGTCTAATGCTTCTTGTGATATATCGTGTTTCAGGCGGTTCATTCTTCCAGTTAATAGCGGGTAATGATGTATTAATTGGTCATTTACTCATTTCAATTGGTGGTATCGTTATCGTTGAGCAGCTCTATCGAAATACATCTATCGAGCATCGTTGGGCATTAAAGTACTTATGGATTGGTATAGGCGGTATGTTTGCTTATGATTTTTACCTCTATTCCGATGCTTTCTTATTTCAACGTATCGATAATGAGTTATGGAATGCCCGTGGTTTTATACACGCAATGGTTGTGCCACTGATCGGTGTTGCGATAAAACGTGAAATGCAGTGGACACTGGGAAATGATTCTATTGATATCTTTCTGTCCCGGCGTATGGTCTTTCATACTACTACCTTATTAGCCGCTGGAATTTATCTGGTTCTTATTGGCTTTGGTGGCTACTATGTACGCGATATGGGGGGAGAGTGGGGTGTGGTAGCGCAGGCGACCTTCCTGTTTGCCGCGGTCATGATACTAGCGGTTTTGTTCTTTTCAGGAAAAATTAGAGCTCGTATTAGAGTTGCTATTGATAAGCATTTTTTTCATTATAAATACGATTATCGTGAAGAGTGGTTAAGAATAATTCGTACCCTGTCATCACAGGATACCTCAAAACGATTGCATGAACGTGCGATACGGGCATTAGCACAAATAATTGACAGTCCTGGTGGCTTGTTAATGTTAGAAACAGAAAATGGAAATTTTGAATCCGATGAGTGCTGGAACTATAGGCAGGGACACGTACGAGAAAAAAGCGATTCGCTGTTAATTAAATTTTTAGCAGAGCATCAGTTTGTAATTAGTCTTGATGAGTATAACCGGGACCCGGAAATGTATACACGTCTCGGGGCGCTGGAAATCCCAGACTGGATATCTAGCAATAAAAAGGCCTGGTTAATAGTGCCATTAATGCTGCAGGACCATATGATGGGCTTTGTTATTTTACTACGTTCCCCGGCTCATGAGCGATATTTTAACTGGGAAGATAGCGATCTGTTAAAAACAGCCGGGCAGCAGGCCGCCAGTCACCTGGCACAATATGATGCGGCGCAGGCTTTAGTTAGTGCAAAGCGATTTGAAGAAGTTAACAGGCTATCCGCTTTTATTGTTCACGATGTAAAGAATATGGTTGGGCAGCTTTCAATGGTGGTTTCCAATGCAGCCAAGCATAAAAACAATCCTATGTTTATTGATGATGCCATTGTGACTGTTGAAAATTCTGTAAATAAAATGAATAAACTACTGGTTCGTTTACGGGGAGGTGGTGGTAGTGAATCTAAACCGCTTCCCATTTCTTTAGACGCCTTACTAGAAGACAGTATTCGTCTTTGTACGAAAACCGGTACACTACCCATTCCTGTTTTAAACTGCTTAAACCAGAATGTGCAGGTAACAGCAGATAAAGACCGCATGTCTGCCAATATTGCACATATTATCCAAAATGCACAGGATGCAACTAATGATAAAGGCAGTATAACCGTAAGGTTAAGTAAACAGGGGCATTTCGCGAATATTGAAGTAGAAGACACCGGTGAGGGAATGGATGAAGCTTTTATTCATGATCGCCTGTTCCAGCCGTTTGAATCAACTAAAGGTACGATGGGAATTGGCGTATTTCAGGTGCGTGAATATGTACAAAAATTAGGTGGTCAATTAGATGTTGAAAGTGTGTTAGGAAAAGGCACTACTTTCCGCTTACATATTCCATTGAGTACATCACAGGAAACAATCACTAATAATCCACATGTTTTGCATTTAAACGAACATGAAAAGCGTAAGCGTTAATAGAAACTAACTACAGAGGGTGGGAGAATAGTTATAAACTGCTCAGGAAGGAAGCATCGAAACTAGTTTAAGTTTCATGCTCTGAAAATAACCAGGTCTGAAAAGACTTGTAGTCATACTCTTGTTAGAAATAAAGTGAGTCTGTTAAGCATTTTTTAACTCAGCCGATATCTGCTATCAATGAATTATTTTTGTAAGCCTCTTGTTCTCATTGAATACTGTTCCGGTAAAATCTCTACCTTTGCCAAAGGGGGTTAAGCCTGAGTTATATTAACGAAAATTTATATCAATAAAGCTAAAAGAAAACATGAATGCACATGAGTATATAAACCATTACTGCCTCGTTAATCTTTAGAGGGATGTGTCCGGGTTACCAGCTCAAAACATTCACCCGCTAAGACACGCGTGTTGCGTTACCAGGAAGGGCTCCTCGGTGTATCCAGGAAAGTATTCCTGGGAAGTATTCCCAACTTATGTCTCGAACAGAATGATCGGAGGGCAATTTAACAAAAATAAGCTTTGAACATATTGCTATTTTTGTTAACGACCTGCAAAAAACATGGTATGAGCTGTATAAATATTTTATATATAAACAATTTAGAGCTAACTCACTTCGCTATTTAGTGTTTTGAACTAATGTATACTATTTACTTATAAATTTATCTATAGTTTGTAGAGAAATTTGTTTTATCTTTTTGATTTTTAACCATGTTTTTTGAAGGTGGCCCAGGGGCCAAGTTATATTTCATTTTTGATTTATGTGTTTAATCATAGAGCAATATTTTAAAGTGTCATGAATTACCCTGGGTACAGGAAGAATCGAGGGGTATTTAACAATATCATTAAATACACAAATTATAATATCTGCTCGGTCTCACACATTTATCATAACAGTAAAAAAATCCGACAGTTTAGGCTTGCGTAGACAATATATCTGTTGCAGAATCAAGACTTCAATTAAAATGAAAATAGTTATATATAAATGGAAAATTATAAAAAAATTCTTGTTGTTGAGGATGACCCGGGTTTACAAAAGCAAATGAAATGGAGCTTCGAGGAGTTTGAAGTTTTCATTGCTGGTGATAGAAAAGAAGCACTAAAAGTGCTCGCAAAAGAACACCCATCAGTTGTAACGGTTGATCTTGGTTTACCTCCAGACCCTGAAGGTTCAACAGAAGGCCTGGCTACCGTTGAAAGTATTTTATCAGCTGCTCCTAATACAAAAGTGATAGTCGTTAGTGGCAATGACGAACGCTCTAATGCGGTTCAGGCAGTAGCATCTGGAGCCTACGACTTTTATCAAAAACCGATTGATTCTGAACTGTTAAATCAAATTGTTACCCGTGCATATCATGTTTTTGATCTTGAAGAAGATAATCGAAGATTAACCATGGAGAATATAGATGTACCCCTGGAAGGTATGATAGCGAGTAGTTCGCAGATGCAAAATGTATGTCAACGTATAGAAAAAGTTGCGCCCTCTGATGCTACTGTATTGCTGCTTGGGGACAGTGGCACAGGTAAAGAAGTTTGCGCACGTGCATTGCATGGCAGAAATCCATCCAATTCGGGGCGTTTTGTGGCAATAAATTGTGCTGCAATTCCAGAAAATTTACTTGAAAGTGAGTTATTCGGTTATGAAAAAGGGGCTTTTACCGGAGCTACAAAAACCACACCAGGAAAAATTGAATATGCTGAAGGTGGCACCTTGTTTCTCGATGAAATGGGTGAGCTACCGATGCCACTACAGGCAAAATTACTGCGATTTTTGCAAGAGCGTGTTGTGGAGCGCATAGGTGGGCGAGATGAAATACCCGTTAATGTTCGGGTTATCTGTGCTACTCACCAGGATCTTGAGGATAAGATAGAGAAGAAAGAATTTCGAGAAGACTTATTTTATCGAATCAATGAAATACCAATTAAAATACCGCCCTTAAGGGAAAGAGAGGGGGATGTAATATTATTAGCTCGATCATTCTTTGAGCAAATGAGTCAGGATCAGGGTAAAAAATTAAAAGGTTTTACTAAAGATGCGTTGTCAGCTATTGAAATGCATAAATGGCCAGGTAATGTCCGTGAACTTAAAAATAGAATTAAGCGCGCGGTAATAATGGCTGATGGTAAGCAAATTACAGCAGCCGATTTAGAATTAAAATCCATCGAAGATTCAGATGAAATTAATTCATTTGATTTACGTGAAGTGCGTGAGGCTGCTGAACGTAAAGTGATTACCAAGGCACTTAATCATACTAATAGCAAAGTTTCACCTGCTGCTGAACTGTTAGGTGTGAGTCGTCCGACTCTGTATGATTTAATGCAGAAATTAGATATTAAGGTATAAGTCTAATGGTAACTACTGTGGGTGTATTTATATCTAAGTTGAATTATCCGTTAAGTTTTATTTTTTCAGATCAGATATTTCATAAAGTGATTATATGTTGCCCTGAAGAGGCTAGGCTACTCACAACTGTATTTAACCTAAAATTCTCAGATTGACTGTTTTTAAAATAAAAAATATATCTCTGAGGTGCAGAGAATAAAGACGTTGCTTGATCCACCCTACGAGTAAAAATATCTCTTTGAGATTCTGCGACAAAGTTTTCACTAAAGTGCCAGATAAAATTTTTCCAGGAACCTGTGGAAAATGATTACCAGTTAGTTCATTAAGTCTTTCAAGTATATATAAAATGCTGCATTTGATAATGCATGTAATCCTATAACCAGAAGCAGATTATTAGTTTTTTGGTAAAACCAGCCGAATACCAGAGACGGAAAAAAAACACTCAGCCCAAACCATCCCTGTGTTGGTAAATGCAAAAGGCTAAATACAATTGAAGTTAATATATTAGCCAGCCATGGTTTATTTAAAAGCTGATTTATTCTTAGCAGTAAATAACTACGAAAAAACCACTCTTCGGGTAAGGCTGCAAATAAAAGAGATGAAACAATTAACTGCCATTTCTGTAAATTAAATACCACCAGTATCAATATCAGTAAAAATACCAGGTAAACTGAAAAAGTTACTTTGTTAAGCGATAAATCGGGCTTCTGCCATGCAGAATCTACAAAGGGAAAAAACAACATAAACAACATGCCGATACTGATGCCTATATAAGTATAGGGTTCCCCTAAATCAATCAGCGAGAAAATTGATAGAACAATTAGTGAAAACAGAATATTGAAATAACGATGTTTCATAAACAAAAAAAGACGCAGGCAATTGCCTGCGTCTTACTGGTTATAACAGCTTAATTAAGCCTGTTTCTTACGTATCACCAGGCCAAGCCAGGCAATGAAACCAAACAGCAGTAACCAGTCAGCTCGTTGCGATAGCTGAACGGTGTTACCCGACATGCTACAGCCATCATTGGAGCTTGGTGGTGTGTTTGGTGTACCAGCCAATAATAACCCACCTGGGTCTGTAATAATGCCATTGGCCAGGCCATCCGCATCATTTGGGCCACCGTCGGTTATGCGTATCAAAATACATTCATCTCCCTCAACCAGGTTAGATGCATAGGTGCCAGCCTGGGTCTGGCACATGCCAGCACTGGTCGCGGCAGAGCCAATGGCATCACCACCACTGCGGTCAAAGTTCTCCCATCTTCCATTAATCAGTTTGCGGAAAACTAAACCGGCCTCAATAGGTTTGCTCAGTTTATAAATGATATTTACCGAAGCACCTATTTCAACCTCGCTGATGGTGAAATCAAGGCAACCACCAAAGCATTGTTCACCATTGTCCGGGTTAACTCGTGGGTCATTTGTACCAATTTCTTCAACACTCAGGCCATGACCACTCGTATTACCTGCTAATGTAGCAATTTCACCTGGTTCAACATCGAATGTGTTACCTTCAGAATTGCCATCACAGTCACCAGCTTCAATGTCTTCAACAGTATAGGGTGTAGTTGAATCATTACAGCCTAAAATTGGCAGCTCTTCCAATATCTCACCTTCCAGGTGCAATCGGTAGTTCACGCCACCGAAGTTAGATGGGTCACCCTCTGGAACAATGGCATTGTAGTCCAGGGCATATCGATCACCATATGAACAGTCTGCCACTTCATCGTCACCTGCGGTACAGGTGATACTGGCAACCCCATTGTCCGGGCCAGCAGACATGTTTATAGAAGGAATGGCAGCCCAGCCAACATTCCAGCCACTAAAGTTGAGTGTGGCTGTGCCATCACCCGGATCACTGAGAACCGTTATATTAGCCGTACTCTGGTGTATTCCCGAGTTACCAACAAACTCCCAGGGTTCATCAATATTACCTATTGTTGGGTTAACCTGCCCCAATTGCGCTTTGCCCAGTTGAAGGTGGTTTAAACCACTAATACTGGTATGGGTGAATTCTCCAGGCGCAAGCAGCATTGAGAACCACGAACCGGTACCAATCTCGGGTTGAACTAAAACACTGCTGCCAACATCAGAGGGTTCTATAGTTAATATTGCATCACGGGGCAGGAATTTCTGGCCAATAGAGCTATCCACTGAAAAGTTCACTGTTTCAGGCAAACTGGTTGCCGCATCATTATCATCAATGGTGTAGCTGATACTGTCTGAAAATGGGAACTCGCCAGAATAATTAGGATCCGGTGTGTAGGTAATAAAGCCGGCTGAAGGGTCATTAATGGTGACGGTACCATTTGAAGCCCCCGTTACAATCACGATACTAGCGGGATCTATTGTGCCATCGGTATCCGTATCATTACTGGCTATGTCAATGCTTACGCTGCTTACTGCTTCCATATCAAATTGCTCTGCGTTGTCAATATTGGCAATGGGTATAGCATTTACAATCGAAATGGAGGCGGTAGCAGGTAGAGATGTGGCTCCACTATCATCATCAACTGTATACTCAAAAGCGCAATCTGTAATGGCAGAGCCCGTACTGGTAATACTAATTCTACCTATGTCATCATGGGTGATTTCTGCTTCACAGGTGCTGTTTAAAGGAGCTTGCAGTGTGCTTAAATCTATTGTGCCATCTGCATCACTCGCATCCACGACAAAATTAGCACTTGCAAGCCTGTCCAAAGTAATTGGGTCAGGGTCGTTAGCAACTGGTAATGCATTCACTTTTATGGTTACGATGGCAGGGTCTAAAATGTCTGAAGAGAGTCCCTGGTCATCACTCACTGTATAGGTGAATGTGTCATTGCCAAAGGTGTCTGCATTGGGTGTGTAGGTAACGATGCCTGTAATGCTATCAGCAACGGCAGTACCAATGCTGCCATCTACTGGTATAACACTGGTTACATCAATTGCTGTGTTATCAGTGTCGTTAGCCGTTACATTTATTTCAATTGCTGAGTTTTCATTAACAATTATAGGTGCGGCCGCACTGCCATCATCGACGGCGATGGGTTTTGGATTTTCCAGGGTAATTTCAACATTTACCGTTTGAGTATTAGACGTCTTACCTTCTGTGTCAGTAATGCTGACATTAAATGAACAAGATGCAGCCACACCACCCGTATCAATGTAGCTTATAACACCAGCATTATTGTGTGTTGGAGTATCACTACAAGTATTTGAGGAAAAATTTAAAGTAGCGAAATCATGATTATTATGACTATCTGACACATTTGATGTGATATCGAGAGTATCGCTAGCGAGCCCCAACATTGACATCGATGCCAAGGGAGATATTACAGGTGCAATATTGGTATCAGAAATCGTACCCGTCAGGCTTAGAAAATATTTTGTGCCACCAAAGTTTGATGGGTCGCCAGCTGGAACAGTAGCAGAATAAATGAGCGTATAGCCTTCGCCGTCATCACAGCTGGTGTCGCAAGTGATCTGTGCAACACCATCTGTTGTAGTTTGATACCAGGCCCCTGAACCCATTGGTATAGTAGGATTGCCAGAAGCACCGTCCAGTCCATTCCAGGCTACAGCCCAACCACTTAGGTCAAGCGTGGCTGTGTTACCTGATGCTGATAATACATTCGAAGCTGAAGTAGTACCACTCATACCAGTGTTGCCGAAAAATATCCATGGAGCATCAACCGTTGGTACTTCAGAGCCATCAATAGCGCCACCGTGACTACCAGCAGGAGTCTGGATGGAGCCTAGAATTAATCCATCATTTCCAACGAGGAACTGGCCATCGAAACCAGCAGCAGCTATAGTAGGTGGTATACCAGTTTTATCACCCATGGTGAAATAAGAGCCTGACCCTGTAGTAACATTAAGTATCGTCGTTTCATCCAGAACCGCATAAGAAACACCCGATACACCCATAAGAACTGAGCCAACTGCAACTGCAATTCCTGTTTTGTTTATAAAATTTTTATTCATAACGATTTGCCTGTAAAAATATTTATTTAAATCTGAGTCTTAAACTTGTTTACTATCATCAGTATTTCATTGAAAAACTGGCCCCAAGCGAATGTTGACTCATGCTCAATCGACCAAAATTTGAACCATCATCAGAGATATAGGTTGGACCCGACTGCTCGTACTCAAATGCACGAATATAGGAAACATTTATTTCCATATCGGTAGCGATTTTATAAGTGCCACCAAAAGTAAGGTGGTTTTGGGTTGAGGCGGGTGCTAACAGATTAAAAATAATTTGTGTATCTTCATCAATGGGGCTTTTACCGTAGTTCCAGCCAGCGCGCAGTGTGGTTTTTTCACTGTACTCATAGGCTGCACCCAGTTTAAATACCGTCTGGTTTTCCCAGCCAAAACCCAGTCCATCGGGTAAGCCCAGTCTTCTATCATCTGAGCCTAAGGGGCTGGAAGCATCTGCCAGGTTTGGCCCGAGGTTGGCAATTGAGCGTACATCTTCATAAAAAGTGTAGGTCACATCCAGCGCCAGTAATAATTCAGGCATCACATTGTAACTTATACCCAGGCCCGCAATAGCGGGTACATCAATGTCACCGTGTTCAGCGAACAGTTCATCATAGTCATCAAATTCTTTCATGAAAACTTTGGATGAATAACTGGCACCTAAATTAAGGTCACCATAATTTCCCATCCAGCCAATGCGTAAACCGGCGCCCCCCGTCCATTGTTTACCCTGGTTAGTAAAGCCTTCAAGTGTGCTTTGGTCCTGGGTGAATGTATTAAACAGTTGAAGGCCAAATGCATTAAATCGAGCTACGCCTATAACCAGAGAGGCACCTACACTATTCTGCTCATTAATTTTAAACGCAATCGTCGGGTTCATTTCCAGAACCAGTAGGTCAACACCCAGCTTATCGTTTATTGTGGGTGTGTTAGGTGTGCCTGCACGAGCCGCTTCAAAAAAATTGGTTCTAAATAAGGTGCCACCACCACCGGTTGGTACCATGCTAAAACCAAAGGTAATATCATCGGTGTAATTATAAGTAATGGCCATAGCCGGCATAAAGAATGTTTTATCTAGACCGAGCCCATTGACACTTGCCTCACTTTTGGCTGAGACAGAACCCAACTGAGCTTCAATATCAGCAATAAATATATCCATGCCGATATCAAATCGGTCTTCCATGCCTGAAATAGTTGCCGGGTTTGCTGCCCCGGAAAGTGAATCTAATGGTGTGGCGATCGCAACACCACCCATCGCTCTCGATTTATTACCATTGCCCGTCATAAACATACCGTTAGTAGCATTAGCTGCTGGAATTACGAGACAGGTTGCAATAGCAACTGCAAGAACATTTTTTGACATTTTTCCCATGTACCCTCCAAATAATAAATAGGTGTTTTTATAATTTTATAATTATATTTTTTAACATTTTGACCGAGTATTAAGTATGTGTGGAATAATTGTCAAGACAATTAATTGGTTAGAAAACAATAACATACTTATATTCTTAAGGTGCTTGTCCTGGTGTGTTGGTATTCTTTACAAACAAAAAATATTTTTAAAATTTGAATGATTTTTTTACACAAAATTTCCTGAAATTAAACTGTAACAGCCATTTTAAATATCTGAAAATCAATTAAAAATCACATAGGTGATTGAATTTTAAAGATTAATATTTTATTGAGTAAATAAAGTGTGAAACAGGTCTAGTCGGATAACTTTACATATTCATGTAATAAAAGTCAGGGTATTAAACTATCTTTAATTAAGCGTATGATTTATATGTAATATTTTCTATTGGCATGTGAAATGCTATTAAGCAACTGCAAAACAATATTGCAAAATTAAATTTATAAAAAATGTTTATCGATGGAGATAAAATATGAAAAAAACAGCAATTGCTTTAGCATTAATGGCTGCAACGGGCGCGGCAAATGCAGCACTGGTTGATGGTTCTACTTTGAGTATTGATCAGGGCTCATTTTTCACAATGGGTGGCGGTACAGTTGTAGCAGCACCTGGTTTTGATGGTCAGAACATTATTGGAAACCAGGGTTTGGTTCTAGGTACAACTCAGACTCCTTCAGGCAGTCATAGTGGAGTAGTAGATGGTACTGAAAGCCCAACGGTTGATAATGCATGGGTATTTTTCGGTAGCACAGGTATGAGTGGTTCTGAAAGCAATACAAACGTATTAACTGCATCAGGAAATACTGCAACTGTTGATTTAAGTGGCTGGGTAGTTGCGTGGAATGGTCTGGATAGTGCTTCAGGTGTACCAACTGTACCAATGGGTGCTGGTGCATGGTTTGGTTCTACAACTGATGGTGTAGCGCAGGTAACCTGTGGTGTTGACTGTGGTGATGGCGATACTTACACATTAGTTTACTCTGCTACTGTTCCAGCTGGCGATCCTTCAAACTTTGGTACTACTAAGTACCTGTTAAACCTGACTGGTACAATCTCAGCTGTGCCTGTTCCTGCAGCAGTTTGGTTGTTCGGTTCTGGTTTAGTTGGTCTGGCTGGTGTTGCGCGTCGTCGTAAAGCTGCCTAATTGATTATTTCTCTTTAGAGAAATTTTTTTTTGAAAAGCGGAGACTAATTCTAGTCTCCGTTTTTTTTTAGCTAAATTTTTAAATTAAATTTCATTACTGTCCCGTTAACTACTAGAGACAACAGTGATGGTAAATAATTTATTTACTAAATTATCAGTGTTTTTATTTCTCTTAAGTTCAATCTAAAACACTTTTTAAAGGCGCCAGCTGCCTGGAAAAATTTTGCCAGCGACCAATTGAAGATTTATATAATGGCTGGCGTACCTGATCATAACTAATGGTGGTAACCTGGCGTTCATTTTGATGATGGTTGAGGCATGCATCCTCCCAGGGAAGATGAATAAAATTTAGCATATGTTTAATTTCATCTTCCGGGTTTTCCACCAGCTTTTCATAATGTATATCTAAAATCTGTACAGGCAGGGTAGCTCGCCAGTGGTTCATCAGTTCTGTGTAGGCTCTGTAATGTTGACCTAATTGTTCAAGATCACTGGCGTAAGGGTGTGCTGTTGACAGGCCGTTTGAGTAAATTGATAAACAGGTATCCATTGGGTCCCGCATACAATGAATAATTTTTGCTTCTGGAAATAACAGTGCAACCATGCCGAGTCGTAAAAAGTTATGTGGCATTTTGTCAGTTACAAACAGGTTTTTATCGATGCCTTTAAACAGTTTTTGCAGATAGTTTTTAGCCGCTGTTTCGAGCAGGGGTTGTTGAAGGATTTTGTTATTATCAAACTCAAATCCACACACTTCAGACTGTGAAAGAAATGTGGCAACGGATTCAGTTAGTGCTTCAGACTCTCCAGCACCATGTACTTTTGTATGACTTGCCAGAATTTGTTCTACCAGGCTTGTGCCAGAGCGGGGCATGCCGACAATGAATACGAGAGAGTCACCACTAGTATTTGCAGGTGTCACTGATTTAAATAAATCGGCTGTGAAAAAATTTCGGGTATGGGCCATGAACTTAATTGCTTTATCAGCTTCCTGATCGTTGCTATGCAATTCGTTTGCCCGTTTGTAGCACTCAAAAGCCTTATCGTATTCGGCAGATTTTTCGTGTAACAGACCGAGTTTAAAGTTCATTGATGATATACGGTCCTGGTTTGCCTTTATATTTATTCCATGGGAAGACAGGCATTTTTCAATGGCTGTTTTTGCTTCGTCCTGTTTGCCAATACGTGTAGCACAGGTTGCATACACATCAGCAACCGCTGGATCTTTATCAAGCCAGTGTTTTAAGGGATTAATGGTTTGCCATGCCTGGTCATAATCACCTAGCATCTCGTACGTTGAGGCTTTACCTGTCAGTGCCCAGCGATGTTCAGGATTTGTTTTAAGTAAGTTGTTGTATAAGGTTAATGCTTCATCAAAGCTGCCAGCCTGTTGCAGGCAAGTAGCCAGCTCAAGCATTACCGCTTCTGCATTCGGTTTATAGAGCAGGGCCTTACGAAAAGAATCAATTGCATGACTTATAAGTCCCTGTGTTTTAAAAATCAGGGCAAGATTGTAATGGGGTTCTGCGTAAGCAGGTTGCAGGCTGATGGCCCTTTGCAAAGCAGGAATTGCTTGTGCATATTCTCCGCTAATTCTCAATGCGCAACCAAGCCCGTTATGAAGCTGTGGTGACTCGGGAGATACAGTGACGCCTTTGGCATAATAATGTGTAGCATTGCCAGCATCTCCAAGAGATAAACTTGCAAAAGCGGCGTTTGAAAGAGCATCTAACCGGTTGCCTTGCAGGGTAAGTGCTTTTTGTGAAGCACCGAGGGCATTAGCGTAATCTCCCAATTGACCATGAATGCTACCTAATAGGGACCAGGCGTCCGCATTGTAGGGTTCAGATTTGCATAAGCGTGTGCCCAGTTTAAGTGCCTGTTGCAGTTTATTTTTTTTAACAAGTGATAGGAGTTTGTTGATTCCTGTTTTTGAGCCCATTAAGTCATTCCAGTTTTACAGTAAACAGATATACACTATTTTGAGTTTTTTTATATTATTAAAGAAAGATATTACCAGTTACTTACCTGTATAACACGCTACATTTATATATTACTGATGCATCATATTCTAATGTCATATCTAAAATTAATCAGTGTTTCACACTACATGTCCAGTTAAGAAAATGGATTATGCCCTGATGGCGATATGCATCAGACTTCCCTGGATTTTATTTTTCAACGAATGAAACTTAAAGTGACATGCTACTAATTTAAATCATCATCCTCGAATGTTCGTGTCGGGAGTCGAGTGACCATAGGTACTATGAAGTGCACTGGGTTTTTGTTACATGTTTTCGGGGATAACAACATTTTTTAAGTTAATGAGTTAGTGAGCTTTCCTTATATTTAAAGAGCAGCTATGTAAATTATCCCAGACTGTTTACATTTTTTCTTACACATTAGAATTTTATTCCAATGCAATTTTATATAATTCGTTGTTTTAATTATGTTTATTTTTTAGGCACTATTATTGCTAAGACATATGTATTACTTAAATAAAAAATAATTAAAGGTGGATTAAATGAAGAAATTTATTTTGTTGTTCACATTGGTCATGTTTTTTTCAGTTCATAATGCAACAGCGGCACTGGTAACGGGTGATGTGCTTGCCTTTGGTGAAGGAAGTTATTTTGCAATGGATATGAATAGCGACGGCGCTTTTACATCTGAAGAGCAGTTTGCTATCAGTATGTTTGAAGGCTTGCGTATAGGTGCCATCCAGACTGCATCAGGTAGTCATAGCGGCGTACCCGATGGGTCTGAGTCACCGAGTATAGATAATCCGTGGCAATTTTCTGGTAATACGGGAATGCATTCTACAACCTCTGCAGTTACTGAAGTGTCACCTGGTGTACTGGATTTTTCAGGTTGGGCAGTCAACTGGAATGGTGCACTTATACCCATGGGTGGCGACCTTCTTCGAGGTGATACGGGACTGGCTTCAATAGCCTGTACGTCGTTGACCTGTTCTACAGGTAGTAGTTTTGTTCTTGAGTATTTTGCTCATATCCAACAGGTTGATCCATCTAACAAAGGAGGTGTTAAATATGCGCTTCATTTAGAGGGGCGGGTTAATACCGTTCCTGTACCGGCTGCGATATGGTTGTTTGGTTCTGGTCTGATTGGTTTTGCTGGTTTTATGCGGCGTCGTAAAGTAGCCTGAATAGCAATTTAACAAAATGTATATTTAGTTAATATTCTTCCCCGAGTATTTTGAGACAGGAGTATTAATTCAGGTTTAGTGTGTTTTCACTGTTCCGTTAAAAGAAACTAGTTTATGTTTAAACCACACTGTAGTGTGTTTAAAGGTTGCTTCACTCTGATCGAGATATGAATTGGGAATAACTGTCACCATATAATCACAGGGCTCGCCGTAAAAACATCCCTGGTGGCGATCTTAGACAGGCATCCCCAACTCATGCCTCTAGTAATTAGCGGGATAGCAATGAAATAAGAACTTTATTTTTTAGTTTTTATTTAATAATCACAACTCATGAAAAGCAGGAGTCATAATATAACTCCTGCTTTTAGTGGGTATAGAAACAAATTTAATCGGAAGTAGTTTCGATAATTTAAAAACTGTGTATCAGTTAAAAACAAATTCCATTCTCTGATCTTTTTTATTGTGTTTACACATTAAGTGCCGTGTCTTTCACCGACGCATATTAGAGAATTTGTAATTAGAAAATAAAGCAAAGATAAAATTACAAAATCCCGCTGTGGATTTTAATTTATCAATAATGAAATTATTATATGTTTCTGGAATTTTTGCCCTGTTTTTTTATCAAAACTTAAAAATCATGTCGATGTAATTGACATAAAATAATTATAAGCAATCGTTTAGGGTTTTACTTTACGGCTAACAAATTGAATTGTATTGCTTAATTTTTGTTGGCTTAATAAATGCTAATTAAAATGCTAATTAGAAATGATAATTAAAAATATAAATTACTAAAGTAAATTAAGTATCTACTGGATGGAGATAACAAATGAGAAAAACAGTAATAGCTATTGCTCTCATGATAGCTACTGGTTCTATCAATGCCGCATTGGTTAATGGTTCAATATTGAATATTGGTGAAGGTTCTTTTTTTACTGTGGGTGGTGCTTCTGTATTACTCGCGCCGGGTTTCGATGGTCAATTTATTACAGGTAATCAGGGCCTGATTTTAGGCACGGTACAGATGCCAACAGGGAGTCACAGTGGTGTGCCGGATGGTTCTGAAAGTCCCATGATTGATAATCCCTGGTTTTATTTAGGTAATACAGGTATGAGCGGTACTCAATCAGCCTCAAATGTTCTAACCGCATCTAATAATACAGCTACAGTTGATCTTAGTGGCTGGTATGTGGCCTGGAATGGGATTGAAAATCCTGAAGATCTTTTCGAAGCAGGTCAGGAGTTTTCGAGTGGTGCCTGGTTTGGCTCAACAGTTGATGGCGTGGCGCAAGTGACCTGCGGTTTTGACTGTGGTGATGGGGATAGTTATTCACTGCTTTATTCTGCAACCTCCTACCTGGCATCGTGTTTGAATTGTGGCCCTACCCAATACCTGTTGAGTTTAACCGGCACTATTTCAGCAGTACCGGTTCCGGCAGCGGTCTGGTTATTTGGCTCTGGCCTGATTGGTCTGGCAGGTTTTATGTTTCGTCATAAAGCAGTCTGAATGTTTTTCAATTAAAAATAAATAATTAAAAAAATCAGGATGGTGATAAAAAAATGAAAAAAACAATCATGACCTTAGGGTTACTGGCGGTAACTGGAACAAGCCAGGGTGAATTAATGAATGGCGCCGTTTTGACTATTAGTGAAGGCTCTTTTTTCACCATGGGGGGCGGTACGACTGTACGGGCACCGGGTTTTGATGGACAGTTTATTACAGGTCATCATGGGCTGGTTCTCGGTGAAATTCAAGAGGCAACCGGTAGTCACAGTGGTGCACCAAATGGTTCTGAAAACCCCATCATTGATAGCCCCTGGGTATTTTTTGGTATGACGGGCATGCATAGCACGCTCTTGCCAAGCAATGTGCTATCGGCATCGGGTAATACGGCGACGATTGATTTTAGTAGTTGGAGTGTAGCCTGGAATGGACTGGATAGTGCATCAGGTGCTGACCCTGTTCCTTTAGGGACAGGTGCATGGTTTGGGTCGACGACGGATGGCGTGGCACAAGTGACTTGCGCTGTGGATTGTGGTGATGGAGATAGCTATACCCTGGTTTACTCCGCAACGACTGTACCTGATCAGCCTTCAAGTTCTGGCAATACTCAATATATGCTCAGCCTGAGCGGCACCATTTCAGCAACACCCACACCACAAATTTCAATTTCTATTGATGGTGACAATGTTCAGGAGTGTTCAGCAACCGGTGGTCATAATGTAACGGCGACATCCAGTGTTGGATTATTTTATGGGGCGGTACTGGATAGAATCGAATGGACACTGGATGGTCAGATGGTAACCGCAGGTGCGGATTTTTCTGAATTTTTATCCCTGGGCTCCCATGTGGTTTCAGCCACCGCATTTACTGTTGCAGGTAAACAGGATACGGCTTCTAAGAACATCACTATTGTGGATACGATTGCACCAGAAATCAGTGCAGCCTTTATTGATAAACGTTCAGGTTCTGAAATAACAGTGATTAATAAAACAAACACAGCTTTTGTTGGTGTAAGCATGTTAGCAAAGGATAGTTGTGATGCTGAACCTTCTATTGAGGGAATGGGTGGTTTTAAGTTATTTGATGGTGATGCCTTAAAAATTAAGGGTAATAAGAATAAAGTTAAGCTAACAACTTCCAGCATTGAAATGACGGTAAAGGCAGCAGATGCCTCTGGAAATAAATCAGAGAAGTTTACAAGTTTATCTATTACGCCTTAATGAATATGAAAAGCGCGATAAAAAAATAAAACAATTTGATATGACTGGTTTCAAATAAACCTGTATGGAGAGATTCAAAATGAAAAAAATAATTTTAAGCTTAGGCTTACTGATGGCGACAGGAACAAGCCATGCCGATTTAAAAAGTGGTGCTGTTTTGAACATTGGTGAGGGTTCATTTTTCACCATGGGGGGCGGTACGATTATACAAGCACCTGGCTTTGACGGGCAGTTTATTACAGGTCATCAGGGGCTGGTTTTAGGCCAAATCCAAACGTCTTCTGGTAGTCATGCTGGGGCACCAGATGGATCTGAAAACCCAACTATTGATGAGCCCTGGGTGTTTTTTGGTAACACTGGTATGCATGGAACAGAGTCTGCAGCAAATGTATTGTCGGCTTCGGGTAATACGGCTACTGTGGATATGAGTGGTTGGGCCGTTGCCTGGAATGGCCTGGACAGTGCTTCAGGAAATGCAACCATTCCTATGGGGGCAGGTGCATGGAACGGCTCAACAATTGATGGTGTGGCCCAGGTTACTTGCGCTCTGACCTGTGGTGATGGCGATACTTATACATTGATCTACTCAGCAACTGTTCCACTTGGTGATCCTTCAAACTTCGGTAATACGCCATATTATCTGCATTTAACCGGTACCATTTCAGCAGTACCTGAACCCGATATTATCATTTCAATTAATGATGCAGGGAGTCAGGAGTGTACGGCAACCGGAGGGCATAATGTAACGATTACACCCCAGGTTCAATTATTTTTTGATGCGGTTCTGGATAGAATTGAATGGACACTGGATGGTCAGATGGTATCCACAGGTGATAGTTTTTATGAGTTTTTATCCCTGGGTTCTCATAATATTTCAGCCACCGCTTTTACGAATACAGGTGAACAGGATACGGCATCGACAAATATCACGATCGTAGATACGACTGCGCCAGAAATCAGTGCTGCCTTTATTGATAAACGCTCTTCTTCAGAAATATCAGTCATTGATACAAATAAAATATCATTTGTTCGGGTAAGCATGTCGGCAAATGATATTTGTGATGCAGCGCCGTCGGTTCAGGGAATGGCTGGTTTCAAGTTATTCAATGGTGATACCTTAAAAATTAAGGGTAAACGGGATAAGGTTTTGCTAACAACATCTTTGATAGAAATGGAGGTTAGTGCGGTAGATGCGTCAGGAAATAGTTCAGAGGCATTTGAAAAAATATTGATTAATCCCTAAGTAAATTATGTATTTTATAAATGTTAATTAGACTGGATGCATATTTTTTATATTTAGTTTCACTGCTGTCCCGTTAACAGAAAAGATTAATTGTTTAAAGTGTATTGTGGCTAGGGTAACTCTCATTACATCCTGTTCGAGATATGAATTGGGAACACCTACCTAAGACACGCCGTAAAACCATCCCTGGTGGCTCGACACCCGCGTCCATGCGGGTGACGGTCTTAGGTAGGTGTTCCCAACTCATGTCTCTAGTTGTTAACGGGACAGCAGTGATTTAGTTTTTATGAAAAATTCAGATATTTTTAAATAGAAATCTAAAATTAAACCTAACCAATAGAGATAAAAATGAATAAAACAGTAATGGTAGCAATAATATTTACACTGATGCTGGTTACGGGCATGGCCAATTCCGTTCTGGGTTATTGAGCAGTATTTAACTTCGCTTTAACTGTAATGCATTCTCGACGGAATTTTTAGAAACTCTGATTGCCCGGTTTGTACCCTTAGTGATTATCATGACAGCAATGACATTGAAATACGATTAAAAACTTAAATATGAAATTGTTGTGTTTGCGTTGCCAGTTCTGCCTGCTCCCATGCGGGTGTAAAAAACTCAAGTAATTTATTGCTGCGAACTTTGCAACAGCATTGAATTGCTTGTGGTCTTGAACTATCGGCTTTGAATAAAAACCCAGATTGATCTACTTGCATAAAAGATATGCTTGTTTCTGTGTAGTCTTTCGGGGTTATTTTTACTTGCATAGCAGAGCTTAACTGCTGAGCTAAACGTATTAAGCGATGTCCACGTTGTACTGAAAATGAAATGTCAGACACTAAAATTTGTACCTGTGCATGTCGGTTTCCACGTGTGAAGTTGAGAATATTTTGTCTGAAATGTTCATTGTTATATAACAGGTGCTCAAGATCGGGTGTGAATATTTTTATGCTCCTTAGTGCGTTTTCTGAAAGTTTAATAATCGCTTTGCATACTTCTTCGGTGTTTTCCAGAAACAGGTCATTTTCGGTATTTCCCTGGCGCTCGAAGTTTAAAGTATTGAAATGTTGCATGATTTTTATTTGTCTATGTAGGGTAGAGTGGGCAACGTGGTTTCACCGTTATATGGATTGACTTATTTTAGTTGTTTTTCCATGGTTTTGTGTGGAATGTTTGCATCCATAAATGTTTCTGAGCAAGTTTTAAAACCCTGCTTTTCGTAGAAGGGTATGGCAGTGGTCTGTGCATGTAAATAAACACTGTTTGTGCCGTTATCCTCTGCGAATTTTAATAATGCTTTTAAAATGTCTGTGCCTATTCCAATATTGCGGTGTTCTTTTAAAACCGCCATACGACCAATATGACCATCGGGTTTTATACGGCCGCAGGCAATAGGTTTACTATTATTATCAGTGGCTAAAATGTGAATGCTGTCTTTGTCAAATTCATCCCACTCTAGTTCTTCGGGTACATTTTGTTCATCGATGAAGACTTTTTTTCTAACTTCGCTTAGAGATTGTTTGTCTTCTTTCCAGGAGGTTTTTCTGATGTTGTAATGCATAATTTTATTGGGTGTTTTGGTGGATCCGCTTCGCTTGAACCACCATCTCGTTCGGTTGTTATTCTAAATAAATTGAACCTGAATTATATAGCTCAAGCAATAAATTTTGTTCGAATTCATTTGCTTCTTTTATTAGTTCAGTCTTAATGTTTCTGTTTTCACAAAGTGACTCGGCGAAATATTTTGAGACGGAGAAATCACAACCATCGATAAACAAAGCTGATTCTCCGTTATTTTGCATAAAAGCAAAGCGGCTTGCTGGATGACGATTCAACACTGCACCATTTTCAATTTCATCTATCAGCTCATCAATGTTTTCAATCGGTTCTTCAGGTGCCTCGTTATGCTCCGATTTGGGGTCGCTCATATATTGCCCAAACCAGCGATTTATCTCTTTATGTTCAGGGTTTAAGTATTCTTTAAATATTTTTTTAACACGCTTGATGGCCTCTTCGGTAATTTCAGATGAATGAGATTGAAGAGTTAAATCCGCATCCTGGTAGGTTAATTTCGGTGATAAATTTTGCGTTATATGTGCCATAAAATCATTCAGTAAATCCCCATGGCTAACCGCTCGGTAACCGACAGAAAAACTGATGCTCTCACCTAATGAAACCCCGTGGTGCGACACATTGGGTGGGATGTAAATCATGTCACCGGGTTCTAAAACCCATTCTTCTTCAGCATGAAATTCTTTATGAATTCTTAAGGGTGTGTCGGCTACCTGGTTATCTTCGCTGACATCTGCGGTGCTAATCTGCCAGCGGCGTTTGCCTTTTCCCTGAATTATAAATACATCATATAAATCAAAGTGTGGGCCAACTGAGCCCTGGTCGGCTGCGTAACTGCACATTAAATCATCGAGGCGCCAGTCGGGTATAAAGCGAAACAGGTCGGGTAACCAGGCCAGTTCGGGTACGACTTTTTCCAGGTCATTTACAACCAGTGTCCAATGCGATTTGGGTAAGCTGGAGAAGGTGTCATCATCCATGGGGCCAAAAATGGGTTGCCAGGGGTGTTCTCCATCTTTTTCAATTACGATGCGTGAGTTAACATCATCTTCACATGAGAGGCCGGCGAGTTCTTCTGCGCTGATTGGGCATTGAAAGTTTGGAAAGGCCTGGCGAATCACCAGGGTTTTTTTTTGCCAGTATTCTTTCAGGAAATTTTCAGGAGTTAGCTTGCCTAATGGGTTAAAAGGTATACGCATAGTTTCTATAAGTCATCATGTAAATTATTTTTGTGAAACAGGTGGATCCGCTTCGCTTGATCCACCCTACGGAGTCAGAATTTGGCGGGGCCACCACGTGGGATTGTATTTTGTAGGGTGGATCAAGCGAAGCGGATCCACCATTATTCCAGTTCCATACCATCTATATTCGAAGGTGAAGTGCAACCCCAGCTCTTATCATACCAGCCTTTTTCCATTGCTTTGCAAATTGAACTGTACTCCCATTCTTGTGCTAGGGTAACATATCCATGCTTAACCGGGTTGTAATGTATGTAATCCATGTGGTTACGCCAGTCTATCTCATTTCTTATCTCATGTTCCCAGAACCTTCGTTGCCAAACTTGCTTTTCCCGGCGATGGTTGCTTGAAGTTTTGATATGTGATGACACATAATGTTTGATCAACCGCCAGCGTAATGAATAATTGGAGTCATTTTCTGGTAGTTGCCATAGTGTGTGTAAATGATCTGGTAGTACGACAATGGCTTCAATTGCAAATGGGTGTTTGTTTTTTACATAATGAAATGCTTTGCGAAGAAGATTGATATTGCTTTTGTTTGAAAAATAGTTTATTCGTTTATGGGTAACAACGGTAAAGAAAAAACAAGCTCCAGGTGTAAATGATCTGCGATAATTGCTCATAACTATTTACAATCCATTGTAACTTTACGGGGCTTGGTGGATCCGCTTCGCTTGATCCACCCTACGGATTGTTAATATGAATGAGCAGTCTAATATTTGTCAATTGAATTATTTACGGTAGGGTGGATCAAACGAAGCGGATCCACCGTGTTCACACATCAAATATTTTTAGTTTGCGCTACCGCATTACCAATATAATTCATCGGTGTCATTTCCATTAACTGGTCTTTCGCTTCCTGGGGTATATCCAGGTTCTGCACAAACGCCTGCATTATTTTTTGATCAACCCGTTTGCCACGGGTCAGTTCCTTGAGTTTCTCATAGGGCTCTTCAATACCATATCGACGCATGACCGTTTGAATGGGTTCAGCTAACACTTCCCAGTTGCTGTCCAGGTCTGCTTCCAGTGATGGCGGGTTTATTTCTAACTTACCCATGCCACGTAAGGCTGATTGATAGGCAATACTTGAGTGGGCAAAGCCAACACCTAAGGTACGCAATACGGTTGAATCAGTTAAGTCACGCTGCCAGCGTGAAATGGGTAATTTCATACTCAGGTGGTTAAACAGTGCATTGGCAATGCCCAGGTTACCTTCGGCATTTTCAAAGTCGATAGGGTTAACTTTATGGGGCATGGTTGATGAACCAATTTCACCTGCTATGGTTTTCTGTTTAAAGTAACCGACCGAAATATAACCCCAGATGTCACGGCTAATATCGATGAGGATGGTATTAAAGCGAGCAATTGCATTAAACAGTTCTGCCATGTAATCATGGGGTTCAATCTGGATGGTGTATGGATTGTAGGTAATGCCTAGCGACTCGATAAAGTTTTGTGCAAAACCAGCCCAGTTAAACTCAGGGTAAGCTGATAGGTGAGCATTGTAATTACCCACAGCACCGTTGATTTTTCCGAGTAATTTAACGGCGGCAACCTGTTCACGTTGACGCTGCAATCTGTAAACTACATTTGCCAGCTCCTTACCCATGGTAGAAGGAGAGGCAGGTTGGCCGTGGGTGCGGCAGAGCATGGGTTGCTCGGCCAGCTCATGGGCGAGTTTTTTCATGGTCGCAATCACTTCATCCATTTGCTCCAGCAGAACCTGGTTCCTACCCTGGGTAAGCATCAGGGCATGGGACAGATTATTGATGTCTTCTGAGGTGCAGGCAAAGTGGATAAATTCGGAAATGGCTTCCAATTCAGTGTTACCGGTGATTTTTTCTTTTAGAAAATATTCAACGGCTTTTACATCATGATTGGTTGTGCGTTCGATGTTCTTGATGCGTTGTGCATCTTCCTCACTGAATTTCTCAACTATATTATTAAGTAAATTATTAGCATGTTCACTCAGTGCAGGGACTTCACCAATAGCTGGTTCTTTAGCCAGTGCTTGCAACCAGCGAACCTCTACCTGTACGCGGTGACGAATCAGGCCATATTCACTAAAAATGCTTTGGTAATCAGAGGTTTTGCTACCGTAACGACCATCGACGGGAGATATTGCTGTGAGTTCAGTTAGTTGCATAGGATTCATTCTTTATTCAATAGAAATTCAGGCTAAAATGTGCGGATATCTTGCGCATTTACAATTTAGCGTGATTATACAGATGCTGTAAAATTTTCACAGCTTACGATGGTTGTGCAGTCTAAAGAATTAATTGGAGAAGAAATGAGCAATATTCGTATAGAAAAAGACAGTATGGGTGAATTAAAAGTGCCGGCTGATGCGCTTTATGGAGCCCAGACCCAACGGGCGATTAACAATTTTCCCGTGAGTGGGCTGGTTGTGCCACGGGCTTTTATCAGTGCCCTGGGACAGATAAAAGCGGCCTGTGCCCAGGTGAACTGTGATCTGGGTGAAATGGAGCAGGCGCAGACAGATGCGATTATTGCCGCAGCCAATAAGGTAAGTGGGGGAGAGTATGATATGCATTTTCCCATTGATATTTTCCAGACAGGCTCGGGCACCAGCACGAATATGAATGCTAATGAGGTTATTTCATACCTTGCGAGCACCGATGAATTAAAAATTCATCCAAATGACCATGTGAATATG
>Ga0316207_10000501_pt1 | contig 62296 bp, 41 predicted proteins | sample 6weekpyrite_MG_FD_204943 | JGI IMG/M metagenome (GOLD analysis project Ga0316207, IMG submission 204943) | Microbial mat bacterial communities from mineral coupon in-situ incubated in ocean water Damariscotta River, Maine, United States -... | ecosystem: Environmental > Aquatic > Marine >... | reverse complement strand
TTATTTATTATGTATTATTTATTATGTATTATATGGCTGGATAATCATAAGTCGTTAATTTAAAGGAAAAATAAAATGTATGGGATGGCATATAAAACAAAATCATCCAGGTAAAATATACGGAAAATGTTACACCCGTTTTTGCTTGGTAAAATATTTGCCGGATTGGAAAATCGGCATGTTTTTATAGTTATCAATAATGTCTGTGATTGGACCGTTAATTTTGCTATACTTTTCCTCAAAGACAGTAAACGTAAAGAAAACAAATACGGTCCTTCACCTAATTTTTCGTAACGTTGTGACCAGTTATTTACCGGGTTAATTCAGCCACTATAAAGGGTGCACGTTCCGGATCGGGGGCGGCGGGATCGTACTTTCCCGACAGGTGTGCTATGGCCTTTGTAAACTTATCTCTGAAAAATAATTATTTTATTCATTCTGTTACTATAGGTTTCTATGATTTTTCCGGGCGAACCAGTGCAAAGGAATATGGTCAGTATTTTTTCTTTTATCTGATCGGTTTGATGATCATGGTCGTTGCTGACTTGTTTTTGCAACTTCATTCAACAAAAGAACTTGGTTTTTTGACGTTCATGTATTTCATGATGTTGTTTGTTCCCACTTTCAATGTCTCTGTCCGCCGTCTGAATGATTACAATGCAAAAAACATCGACAATGTGTCGGCACAGGATTTGATTATCAAGGCCCTGACCCGGAATTATTCCAATTTTTCCGGCCGCGCCCGGCGCAAGGAGTTCTGGATGTTTCATCTGTTTTGCCTTGTTGCCGCTGTTTTGATAATGTCGTTGGATTTATCGGTTTTTACCTCTGATCTATCCAGCCCTAAAACGCCTTTGTCCATAGTTTACGTTTTGGTGGCATTTACCCCTTATCTGTCTGTCAATATCCGCAGGTTGCACGATGTCGGAAAACCGGCATGGTACTTGTTGTGGGGATTTGTCCCGGTGGTGGGGATTGTGGTTTTGCTGTACTTTTTCTGCAAAGAAAGCGACAGAGGCGATAACCGTTATGGTCCGCCACCTGGAGCATTTCCGGGATATTCTGACTCATTCTGACCCTGTTAGTTTGTTTCGTGACGAGGAGCGCATCGCAATGCGATGCGGGGTATCGGGTAAGATGGGCGACGACGATCACGGAACAAAAGAACAGGGCCTTCGGTGGGGCATATCGGCCCGTCGGGGCGTTGCGACCCTTGTCCGATGCGCGGGCATCGCACGGCGTGCCGCGCCTACCCGAGCAAGCCGATCTACTCCATCAGAATGGTTCATAATGTCCCGGAAATGCTCTGAATATTTCAGACCATCCTGAGCACGCGTAGCCCGTTACCGTGACATGGCGTGATATTCCGGATTGGGCATCATGTCCAGGCCATGGGCCATGCGATTTGTGTAATTGAAAAACGCGGTGACGTCGGAAATGTCAAAGATATCGCCGTCATCAAAACCGGCATCGCGTAACGCATCCCGGTCCTGATCACCGATATCGTGGGGAGTGGTGGTCAATTTCCAGGCGTAATCAAGCATGGCCCGTTGGCGTTTTGACAATTCGGCAACGCGGTAATTGGTCACCATCATTTCACCGAGTTGCGGGTCATTGGATAATTGTCTGACGGCTTGACCGTGGGCAATCAGACAATAATAACAATGGTTTGCCGACGATACGACGACGGCAATCATTTCCCGTTCCAGCTTGCTCAGATTGCAATTTTCCTTGCCCAGCATCAATTCATTGTAATACTTGGTAAAGGCGCGGAATTTTTCCGGTTTGGCCGTATAGGCCCTGAGCACATTGGGAACCATCCCCAGCTTTTCCTGGCAGATGGCAAAATATTTGGCGATATCTTCGTCCAGTTGATCATCCGTCGGCAATGCGATTTTTACAATATGGTCGGGTTGCGGCATGGCAGGCTCCTGAAAATAAAAATCAGCCGCACTGTGCGCGGTGACGTAATAAATGATCGGCCAAAACACAGGCCATCATGGCTTCGCCGACGGGGACGGCGCGGATACCGACACAAGGGTCATGACGTCCTTTGGTGACGATGGTGGTGTTGTTGGCATCTATATCAATTGTTTTGCGCGGTGTCAGGATCGAGCTTGTTGGTTTGACGGCAAATCGGACAACAATATCATCGCCGTTCGATATGCCGCCCAGAATGCCACCGGCATGGTTGGAGGAAAACCGAACGTGACCATTTTCACTGGAAATTTCATCGGCGTTTTGTTCGCCGCTAAAGTCCGCTGCTTTAAACCCGGCCCCGATTTCAACGCCTTTGACGGCATTGATGCTCATCATCGCCGATGCAAGATCCTGATCCAGCTTGCCATATACCGGTGCACCCAGACCAACAGGCACACCGAAAGCCTGCACTTCGATGACGGCGCCGACGGAGGAGCCGTTTTTGCGGATTTCGTCCAGTCGCTTTTCGAAAACCGGAACAGCGGACGCATCCGGCAAAAACAGCGGGTTTTTATCAACCTGATCCCAGTCACGTACATCCCGATCAATGGCAAGATCGCCCATTTCAACCATGGCACCGCGAATACGGATTTCGGGTCCGAGAATTTTTTTGGCAATGGCCCCGGCGGCGACGCGCATGGCGGTTTCCCGGGCCGAAGATCGTCCGCCACCGCGGTAATCGCGGAGGCCATATTTTTTATGATAGGTGTAATCGGCATGACCGGGGCGAAATTTTTCCGCGATGTCGCCGTAATCCTTGGACCGTTGATCCTGATTTTCAATCAACAGGCCAATGGGCGTGCCGGTGGTGACGCCTTCAAACACCCCTGATAAAATTTTTATCCGGTCCGGTTCCTGTCGTTGGGTGGTGAATTTGCTGGTGCCGGGGCGGCGTTTATCCAGATCCTGCTGAATGTCGTCTGCTGAAAGCGGAATCCCCGGCGGCGTGCCATCGACAACACAGCCAATGGCCGGGCCATGGCTTTCACCAAAAGTTGTAAAGCGGAATAAATGACCTAAAGAATTATGCGACACAGTACCGGCCCCTAAACCACCGAGATATCCGGGGCATCAACGGCTTTCATGCCAACGATGTTATAGCCGCAATCCACATGGTGGGTTTCCCCGGTGACGCCGCTTGATAAATCGGACAATAAATATACCCCGGCACCGCCGACATCATCCATGTTGACGTTACGGCGAAGCGGTGAATTATGTTCGTTCCATTTCAGAATATAACGGAAATCACCAATCCCCGACGCCGCCAGCGTTTTCATGGGGCCTGCGGATAATGTATTGACGCGGATGTTTTCTTTGCCCAGATCCTCGGCCAGATAACGCACACTGGTTTCAAGGGCGGCTTTGGCAACCCCCATGACATTGTAATGGGGCATGACCCGTTCGGCACCGAAATAGCTGAGCGTGATGATGCTGCCGCCATCGGTCATCAATTTCCGCGCACGTTGGCAAATAGCGGTGAAGGAATAGCAGGAAATATTCATGGTCGCGGTGAAATTTTCCAGACTGGTATCGACATATTGACCTTTTAATTCATTTTTGTCGGAAAAAGCGATGGCGTGAACCAGAAAATCAATCTTGCCCCATTTTTTTTCAAGTTCCTGAAACACCGCATCCATGCTGTCGGAATCAGTGACATCACATGGCAAAACCATTTCCGAGCCAACGCTTTCGGCCAATGGTTCCACACGTTTTTTCAAGGCATCGCCTTGATAGGTGAAGGCCAGTTCCGCGCCCTGGGCACTTAATTTGCTGGCGATTCCCCAGGCAATGGAGCGTTCATTGGCAACGCCCATTATCAAACCTTTTTTTCCGGACATCAGGGCTGCGGATGAATTCATGTCTTTATCTTTCCGTTCATGCAAAAATATAACCGTTCGGATTATTTGGCGCAGACCGTACGCAATGCAGAGTTGATTGCGATAAAATCCTGCGCATAATAAACCAAGTTTAAGATCGTACACATTCGAACACGGAACGCAAAAGACCTTTAACCTGGATGTGATCACATTGTGTTGCGTTTTATTACACCCGGGCGACGAAATTACAGAAAACAATGCTATAGTATCGGCAATGATAAAAATAACACTTTTGATACAGGGATAAATATGAAGCCTTTTCTGCAAAATTTCCTGTCTTTCAGCGGCTATGTTCTGGAACGGTTTTTTGTCGGCCGCTGCCTGCGTATGGCCGCCGGGCTCAGTTACACATCATTGCTGGCCGTTGTCCCGCTCAGTGCCATTGCGTTTTCCATGCTGGCGGCATTCCCGGTATTTGAAGGCATGCGAAAGCAGTTTCAGCTTGCCGTATTCGCCAATCTGTTGCCGCAATCGGCCGAGGCCATGCAAAGCTATCTGGATCAGTTTGTGCAAAACACGGCCAGTTTGTCCGCAGTCGGTATTATCGCCCTGGCGGCGACGGCGATATTGTTGCTGGGTACGATTGAAGCCGACATGAACGCCATTTTCAAAGTCAGCAAACACCGCAGGCTGGTGCCCAGATTACTGGTTTTCTGGTCGATGATTACATTGGGGCCGTTGTTGCTGGGGGCCAGTTTTTCCCTGTCGACGTATTTTTTTGCCGCCACCGAATGGCTGGGCATTGATGTTTTTTCCGGTCCTTTCGGGTTTTTCAGCAAGGCCTTGCCGACATTTATATTTATCGTGCTGATGACGCTTTTTTATGTGGCGGTTCCGAACAGGCCCGTATCTTTCAAAGCCGCCGTTGTCGGCGGTATTGCTGCGGGTCTGATGTTTACATTGCTCAGGAAAATTTTTGGCTGGTACGTGGCGACGTTTCCAACGTATCAGAATATTTACGGTGCCTTGTCAGTGGTGCCGATTTTTCTGATCTGGATGTATATGTCGTGGGCCGTTGTCTTGCTGGGGGCTGTGATTACATCGGCCATTGACGAATGGAAAACCGTCCATGGCCGGCCATTAAAATCATGGATGGTCAAGGCTCCATCCCTTGAAAATGCCATTAACGTATTGAATATATTTTATAAATCGGCTTCAAGTGTGGGCAAGCTTTCCAGAAAAGAAGTGCTCGAACAAAGCGGTTTAAAGGAATCGGTGCTTGAAAAAATAACGCATAAACTTGCTGACGCCGGTATCATTGCCGTCACCGATGATGATTGCCTTGTGCTCTGCCGGGACTTGAATTCCGTGTTGTTTTACAGCTTTTACAAACTTTTCCGCCACGTGGGCGATGATGATTGTGACGGTATGCCGTCCGCTGAAATCAAAAAAATCTGTCATGATATCGAAAAATCAGGGGCAAAGGCCGGTTCCGTTGATATGGCGACGGTTTTAAAAACGATGCCTTGATCAGGAAGCGTTTTTATTGCGGCCGGGTATGGTATAGGGTTTTTCGTCATGCCATTTTTCAACAAAATCAATAAATTGTTTGTCCGGTTTTGACGGTAACACGATGCGCAAGGTGACGTACTGATCCCCGGTCTGCCTGTTGTTGCCGTTTTTATCGGAAGTCTGTATCCCTTTGTCTTTCAGCCTTAAGATCGTGCCGGTGTTGGATCCTTTTGGAATACTGAGCGTGACAAGGCCGCCCAAGGTCGGGACCTCGACCTTGGCTCCCAAAACGGCTTCGGGCAATGTCACCGGGAAATCAATGTGAACATCGTTGCCTTCGGTCTGGAACATGGGGTCCGGTCTGACTTCGATATCAATCAGCGCGTCACCGGATTTGCCGCCACCAATGCCGGACATACCCTGACCTTTTAAACGCAGTGTCTGTTGATCCTGCGTTCCGGGGGGGACGGTTATTTTCAACCGTTTGCCGTTGGTCATGCTGATATGCTTGTTGACCCCCTGACTGGCTTCGGCAAAGCTGATGGACAGGCTGTATTCCACATCGGCACCGTCGATTTTGATGGCATTTGACTGGGCGTTGCGGGATTTGTTTTTTTCCTTGTGAAAGCGATCAAACGGGGATTTGCGTTTTTTTGTGCGGGCCGTTTTCAGTTTGTTGCCGTGCATGTCAATATCACCGCGGTCAAACCGGGCGCGCTGGGTTTTATCCGATAACAATTGATAGGCCTGGGCAATATCCTTGAACTGTTCTTCGGCTTTGGGGTTGTCGGGAAAAAGATCGGGATGACGAAGCCGGGCCATGCGCCGGTATGATTGTTTGATTTCATCGGCCGTGGCGCGCCTGGGCACGTCCAGAATTTGATAGGGGTCTTTCATATAAACCTGATCCATAAAGCGCAGTCCTTTTTCACACTATGGCATGTTTCAAAGGACCGGCCAAGGGAGCGGAGCGGTGGATTGCTGAAAATAGTTTTTTACAGGGCCCGAACATCAAGCACGGCTTTGGCCCAGTCTTTGGGTTGTTCCTGTGGCAGATTGTGTCCGGCCCTCTGAAACAGGCGGTATTCATAAGGGCCGGTGAAATGCCTGGCATGAGCTGATGTTTGCGGGCCGACGCCATCGGTTTTACCGTCAACACAAAGGGTCGGCACCGTGATGTCGGGCGATCTGGCCAATTCGTTTTCGATGGATTTTACCGCCGGATCGCCGTCAACAAGTCCATAACGGTGACGATAGGAATGAATGACAACGTCAACAAAATCCGGATTGTCGAACGAACGGGCAGAGCGCTGAAATGTATCCTCATGAAATGGCCACACCGGGGACCACATTTGCCACAGCAAACGAATGATATCGCGGCGGTTTTCCGTTAACCCACGGCGGCCCCGTTCGCAATGAAAATAATACTGGTACCAGAACGCGGCTTCCTGTTTGGCCGGGACCGGATCCATTGCGCGGGCGATATTTTGAATATTGTATGAATTGCCGGAAACCAGTCCGGTGACCCGTTCCGGCCACAACGCCGCAACGATACAGGCGGCCCGTCCGCCCCAGTCATACCCGCCCAATACGGCCTTTTCGATTCCAAGGCTGTCCATCAGCGAAAGCAAATCGGCGCCAAGGGCGGCCTGTTCGCCCGAGCGGATGGTGTCCGTCGATAAAAACCGTGTTTCCCCGTAACCACGCAAAAACGGCACAATCACCCGCGCCCCGGCATCGGCCAGTATTGGGGTCGAAGCGTCATAGGCATGGGCGTCATAGGGAAAACCGTGACATAAAATACACGGCCAGCCATCCCTTGGCCCAAATTCGTAATAGGCGACTTCAAGCACGCCGGAGACAATTTTTTTAATATTCATACGTTGGTCCCGGTTTTGTTATTCGACAATTTTCCAGCTGCCATCGCTTTGTCGGCAGGCTTTGCCTTTGGCGGCTTGCTGTTTGCCGTCAACGATGATTGTGGTTTCAAATTCACGGCATGATTGACCGGAACTGGCAACATAGGTTTTGGTTGGCGTGACCGTTCCCGAATTGCCGCTGTCGGGGTTGCTCCATGTGGTGGTGCGGCCGGAAGGACTGTATTCCAATGATTTCTGAGTGGTGTCTGCGGCCGCTTGCCGGTCCGCTTCGTCCAGCGATTTGCCAAACACATTGCCGAAATAACCACCGGCCAGCGCGCCCAGCGTTGCCGCGGCAATCTGACCTTTGCCGCCACCAAATTGTGATCCGATCAAGGCGCCCACACCCACACCGACAACGGTACCAAGGGCTTCTTTTTCACGGCCTTCGTAGGACGCGCAACCGCTTAAAGTCAGCACGGCCAGAAATAGGGCTGCGGCCCGTCTGTTCAATATCAAAGTGTTCATAATAAATATCCTCTGTTCCCAAGTACTGTTTCAGGCGGCATTAATGTCCGCGAAAAAGCACTATTGTAATCCGTATTTATGATGATAATGATAACACAATATTTTATGGATCTTATCATTTTGTAAATACCATTATACCCTGAATCACCGAGGCCGACTGTGACAAAAGTCACCGAAAATGAAAATAATCCTGTTGATTTGTTCAATCAATGGATGGCGATGGCGGAAAAGTCCGAACCCGGTGATGCCAACGCCATGGCTTTGGCGACGACGACAACGGACGGGTTTCCGTCGGTCAGGATGGTTTTGCTGAAAGATGTCAGCGACAAAGGCTTTGTATTCTACACCAACACAACCAGCCGCAAGGGCCTGGAACTGATTGCCAATCCCAATGCGGCGCTGTGTTTTCACTGGAAATCTTTATCCCGGCAAATCCGTATTGAAGGTCCGGTTGAAACCGTTGATGACGACGAAGCCGACCGTTATTTTCATTCCCGGCCAAGGCTTAGCCAGATCGGTGCGTGGGCATCGAAACAATCGCAAGTTCTGCAGGGACGGTTTGAATTTGAACAACGTATTGCCAAATATATGGCAAGGTTTAATGTTGGTGAAATTCCACGGCCTGATTTCTGGACCGGATTCCGGGTTGAACCGGTGCGCATTGAATTCTGGAAAGATGAAAAATTTCGGCTCCACGACCGGCTGGTTTTTGAACGGAAAGACGGCCATTGGCAACAGCATGGGCTTTATCCATAAGAAACCAAAGACAGGATTATGACGGAAACAACAACGCAATCCACAGGTAAACAACAAAATGACCGCTTGATGCGGCTTGCCACCTATGCCTCGGTGACAGTGGCCTGTGTGTTGATTGCGTCAAAATTTGTTGCATGGATTTATACCGACTCGGTCAGTCTGTTATCGACGTTGATCGATTCCGTGCTTGATGTGGCCGCATCGATGGTCAATCTGATTGCCGTTCATCATTCCCTGCAACCGGCGGACCATGAACACCGCTTTGGTCATGGCAAGGCCGAAGCCTTGTCCGGTTTGGCTCAGGCCGCTTTTATATCCGGCTCGGCGGCGTTCCTTTTGATCGAGGCCGTACAGCGCATGTTCGAGCCAAAACTCATTGAAAATACGGAAATCGGCTATGCGGTGATGGTGTTTTCCATTGTCCTGACCCTGTTGCTGGTCGCATTTCAGCGCTACGTTGTGCGCCGTTCCGGCTCCGTTGCCATCAGTGCCGACTCGCTGCATTACCAAACCGATGTCTTGATCAATTTGTCTGTCATTGTGTCTTTGGCCGTGGTCAGCATATTTGATCTCCCAATGGTTGATCCTCTGATTGCTCTGGCGATTGTTTTTTATATCGTGCGCGGGGCCATAAAAATCGGTTTGGATTCCCTGAATATCCTGATGGATAGGGAATTATCCAACGATGACCGGGAAAAGATAAACGCACTTGTGCTGGACGTCGACGGGGTTTTGGGGGTGCATGATTTACGCACCCGATCATCAGGCAGTCAGGTGTTCATTCAGATGCATGTGGAAATGGACGGACAAATTCCCCTGTCACAGGCCCATGAAATTGCCGACCGGGTCGAGCATGTGGTCAATCAGGCCTATCCCATGGCGGAAGTCATTGTCCATGAAGACCCCGAAGGTCTGGCCGAGCATCATGCGGATTTTAGCTGATGGACCGTCTTCAGGAAGAGGTTATCTTATTTCTGAAACTGCCGGAAAGTTATGGCCCGGACAGCGGTGAGGTTGAGTTTGTTGAAACCCATATTTCCTGTGTGTTCATAACCCGGGAATTTGTTTTCAAAATGAAGCGTGCGGTGAAGTTTCCCTATCTGGACTTTTCAACCCTTGAAAAACGCAAACATTTTTGTCAGGCGGAAATAACCATCAACAAACGCACGGCACCGGATTTATATCTGGGTGTGGCGGCGGTCGTCCGTGATCAGGACGGGGCATTGAAAATTACTGACGACGCGGAAAAAACCGGAAAAGAAACGGTTGTGGAATATCTGGTTAAAATGCGCCCCTTTGACCAGTCAACATTGTTTCATTTGCAAATCAGACAGGGATTGATTGACCGTAAAATCATCCAGAAACTGTCAAACAACATCGCCGGGTTTCACCAACACGCCGAACGCCACGATATAAACGGTGCCGACATTATCAAGGGCATCATCGACAGCAACCGGGCCTGTTTTGCCGCCTTTGATTTGGCAGCGGACGAACAGGCGTGCGTTGACCGCTTGCTGGATTTGACCGATGACTGTTTTCAACGCCTTGAAGGCAGCCTAGTGGAACGTGGACGAAAAGGTTTTGTCCGGTCGAGCCATGGTGATTTGCATCTTCGCAATATCTGTATCCATAACGGTCAGCCGACATTGTTTGACGCCATTGAATTCAATGACAATTTTTCCATGATCGATGTGTTTTACGATTTGGCGTTTTTACTGATGGATCTGGACTTTAATCAACAACGCCGGTTGGCGAATATCTGTTTGAACAGCTATATCGACCAGACATCCGATTACGGTGGTTTGACGGTTTTACCGTTGTTTCTGTCCATGCGCGCGGCCATTCGCTGTCATGTGGATTTAACGATTATGGAAAACCATCATGACCGTTCGCCCGATGTTTTAAATGGCCTGAAAACCGAGGCTTTTAAATATCTGGACAAAGCCATTGAATATTTGAAACCCGTTCCGCCGCGCCTGATTGCCGTCGGTGGCCTGTCCGGCAGCGGTAAATCCAGACTGGCCCGGGAACTGGCACCGTTTTTGGGGGTGTCGCCGGGGGCCCGGGTCGTGCGTACGGATGTAATGCGTAAAACCCTGGCCGGCATTCCGTTGCTGGAAAAGCTGGGCGCGGATGGCTACACCCCCGAGATGACAAAAAAAACCTATCAAGCCTGTCTTGAGCAAGCCAAAAAGGTGCTGAAAAGCGGTAATTCCGTTGTCTTTGACGCGGTTTTTGGCAAATTACGGGAACGTCAGCGGGTCGAACAATTAGCTGCTGAAACAGGCGTTCCATTTGTGGGGCTGTGGCTCGATGCGCCCATAGAAATCCGTGACAAGCGGGCGTCTGAGCGCATCAATAATGTATCCGATGCCGATTCCGGAGTTTTGAAAAAACAAATGGCAATGGACACAGGCCCCATTGACTGGAGCAAAATTGACAGTTCCGGCAGCCGCGCGGAGACGTTGACGGCGGGATGCAAAGTGCTGGGTTTTGAACAAAAAAAGGGTCAAGGATTTAATTAACCCTTGACCCGGACTTTTTATATTTTGGCCGAACGCAGCCTGAGCGCGTTGCTGACAACGGACACCGATGACAGGCTCATGGCGGCGGCGGCGAAAATCGGTGAAATCAGAATCCCGAGGAATGGATAGAGAACACCGGCTGCGACCGGGACCCCGGCTGCGTTATAAGCCAGTGCGAAAAACAGATTCTGATGAATGTTGCGCATGGTTGCCCGTGACAACCGTCTGGCGCGAACAATGCCGTTCAGATCCCCTTTGATCAATGTGAAGCCGGCACTTTCGATGGCCACATCGGCCCCTGTTCCCATGGCGATACCGACGTCTGCATTGGCCAGTGCAGGGGCGTCATTGACCCCGTCTCCGGCCATGGCAACAACACGGCCCTGTGCCTGCAATTCCTGGATAATCGTGGCCTTGTCTTCGGGCATGACATCGGCACGGATTTCATCAATACCCAGCCTTGCCGCCACGGCTTTGGCGGTGCGTTCATTGTCACCCGTTGCCATGACGATATGAAAACCCTGGTCGTGCAAATCTTTCAGGGCTTGCGGGGTGGTTTCCTTGACCGGGTCAGCAACACAGACCAGACCGGCGACGGTTTGATCGATAATCACAAACATCACCGTTTCACCCTGATCACGGCGGGCGTTGGCCATATCAACAAGGTTTTTGTTATCCAGACCCAGTTCATCAAGCATTTTTGCATTGCCGAGGGCGACTTGCTGGCCGTCGACGATGCCTTTTACGCCTTTGCCGACAATGGCTTCAAAGGCATCGGTTTTAACAAGTTTGACGCCCTGTTGTTCGGCACCCGTTACGATGGCTTCGGCCAGCGGGTGTTCAGACCCCCGCTCAAGACTGGCGGCCAGATGCAGAACTTCGGTTTCGTCGTGTCCGGCTTCGGGGATAACGGAAACGAGTTTCGGTTTGCCGACGGTCAACGTTCCGGTTTTATCGACTATCAAGGTATCGACTTTGGCGAACCGTTCCAGCGCTTCGGCGTTTTTAATCAAAACCCCGGCCTGTGCACCACGCCCGGTGGCCGTCATGATCGACATCGGCGTTGCCAGACCCAATGCGCACGGGCAGGCAATGATCAAAACCGCTACGGCGGATACCAGTGCGTATGCCAGTGCCGGTGTCGGCCCCCAAATCGCCCAGGAAATGAACGACAATACAGAGATTGCAATCACCACCGGGACAAACAATCCGGCGACCTGATCGGCGACTTTTTGAATGGGTGCGCGGCTGCGCTGGGCGCTGGCTACCATTTCCACGATCTGGCTTAACATGGTATCGGAACCAACGCGTTTGGCTTCGATAATCAGGCTGCCGGTACCGTTGATTGTTGCTCCGGTCACGGTGTCGCCTTTGACTTTTTCCACTGGAACCGGCTCTCCGGTAATCATTGCTTCGTCGATAGAAGATGTACCTTCAAGGACAATACCATCAACCGGAACCTTGTCGCCTGGACGTACCCGCAACCGGTCTCCGACTTTGACGTCTTCAAGCGGAACGTCTTCTTCGCTGTCGTCATCACGAATGATGCGGGCCGTTTTGGCCGCCATATCCATCAAGGCACGGATAGCGGAACCGGTGCGTTCGCGTGCACCCAGTTCCAGAAGCTGTCCCAGTAAAACCAGCACGACAATCACCGCCCCGGCTTCGAAATAAACGCCAACCGCACCGTCGGCATTTCTGAACCCGTCCGGAAATATCTCCGGGAACAACACGGCGACTACGCTGAATGAATAGGCCGCACCGACACCCATTCCGATCAGGGTGAACATGTTCAGGCTTTTGTTGACAACCGATTTGACGGCGCGTTCAAAAAACGGCCAGCCGGACCACAGGATAACCGGTGTTCCCAGAACCAGTTCCAGCCAGACAGATGTTTTTTCACCAAAAAATTCACGAATGCTGTCAATGCCCAGATAGGGGCTCATGGACAGTATCAACAACGGCACGGTCAAAACGGCACCGACAATAAAACGCCTCTGGAAATCAACCAGTTCCGGATTGGGACCTTCGTCTTCTGCCGGAATCCCCATCGGTTCCAGTGCCATCCCGCATTTCGGGCATTCCCCGGGGCCGACCTGAACAATTTCCGGATGCATGGGGCAGGTGTATTTGGTGCCTTCGGGTTGATCGTCGGTCTGTTTTTTATGTTCGCCGGATATGTAATACACCGGATCATCAACAAATTTATCATGGCATTTGGATGAACAGAAATGATAGGTCATACCACCGTGTTCGTGGGTCGGTTTGCCCGCATCCAGTTTGACGTTCATGCCGCAAACCGGGTCTTTCACGGTGTTGGCGTCATCATGGGAATGACCATGTGAATGATCATGGTGGCTGTGTGTGTGGTCATGGTTTGTCATCGGTTGTCCTTTACTTTAAAATTGAAACGTATGTTTTTTTCCCTGAATCCCAGGGTTACTTTTAAAGACGGGTGCCGGATATTTTCATTACAAAGTTTTTTCAGATAATTTTTCAGGCGCAGTCACAATCCAGACAACCATGTTCGGCGCAGGTCCGGCATGACAGCAACAGGGCCTGTTTCAAGGCTTGCCTTGCGCGGTGAAGACGCACCCGAACGGTATTGGCATCGATGCCCATATCCTTTGCCACCAAACCCGGTTTGTTTTCGTCCAGATCAATGCGTTTAATAATTTCGGCATATTCCGGTTTCAAAGTTGCAAGCAAGCCTGTGATACAGCCGCATATGGCCTGTTGCATAATCTCGTCCACGGAATTTTCCGAAACCGTTTCAAATTGGGCAAATTCGGATTTCAGCCTGTTTTCGCTGCTTTCCTTGCGGTAATGATCGATCAATGTGGTCTTTAACAGGCTGTAAAGCCAGGCGACAATGCTGCCTTGGTCTTTAATGCCGGAACTTTTACGCACCGCTTTCAATGCCACTTGCTGTAAAATGTCTTCGGCCGTAGTCGTGTCACCGACCCGGCGCGTGAGAAAGCGTAAAAATTCCCGGTGATTTTCCACTAATGTGGTGGCTACGGCTTCTTCAACAGGAAGCAAGATGTCAGTAACGATATCGCCGTTTTGTTGAAGTGCATCGGCTGTTTCCACAATTGCCGTCCCTTTTCACTGAAATGGTTGGACAACTATAAATCAATATCTGTTTTTGGTTTATAAAAAAATGGTGACAAAGTGTGACAGGTTGATATCGTTTTTTTTACATCTTTTTACTTGGGTTTGCTGTATAATAGTGAGTAAATAAGGAAAGGTTTAAATAATGACATCGGGAGCAATAAAATGGCCTTCAGAAAAATCCTGTTACCGTTGAATGGGCGTAGCGATCTAAGCCAGACATGCGATTATGCATTCAAACTGGCTTTGCAATTTACATCCCACGTCGAAGCGTTGTTTGTACGTCCCGATCCACGGGATGCCATCCCTTTGCTGGGTGAAGGCATGTCCGTCACCATGATCGAAGACATGATCGCTATTTCCAATAAAGAAGCCGATAAATACGCAACCAAATCCCGGGAAACGTTTGATCAAAGTGTGGCCGGCCGGGAAATCAAAGTCACGGATACGCCGGATATAAATTCGGCAACGGCCAACTGGCTGGAAAGCAAAGGCCCCGAAGACACTGCCATTGAATGTTTTGGCAAACTGGCCGATTTAATCGTCGTTTCAAGACCCGTCGATAACGATGAAATTCCGGCCTCAAATTTATTGAATACGGTTTTGTTTGAAACCGGCCGTCCGGTTTTTGTCACGCCGCCTGTGACTGTTAAACAATCAATGGAAGGTTTCCCGAAACACGTCGCCGTGTTCTGGAATGCCAGCACCCAGTCGGCCCGGGCCGTTGGCGCGGCATTGCCGTTTTTGCATAAAGCCGGAAAAGTCACGGTGTTCACGACCAAAGGCGATGATGTTTCTATGACGAATTCCAAAGATCTGGTGTCCTATCTCGCATGGCACGGCATCGCGGCGCAGCCCCATTTCGTTGACGAGGGTGGTCGTTCCGAAAGCGAAGCCTTGCTTGAAAAAGCCACCGAATGTGGTGCTGATTTGCTGGTCATGGGAGCCTATACCCACAGCCGGATGCGGCGGCTTATTTTGGGCGGAATGACAGGGCATGTGCTGGATAATTCAACCATACCCTTGTTGATGGCCCATTGATACGGACCGTAATATGACCTTGAAAAATGTTTTCGGTGTTTTGCTGGGCACTATCCTTGCTTTAAATCCGTTGGTTTCAGCCAGTGCCAGTGATCTATCGGTAAAAAAAGTTGCTGAAAATGTCTATGCCATCATCGGTCAGACCACGCAAAGGTCAGCGGAAAATCTTGGTAACAATGCCAATTTTGGTGTCATTGTCACGAACAAGGGCCTTGTATTGGTTGATCCCGGCGGCAGTTTCAAAGGAGCCAGGCATATTGCCGAAACCATCAAAAGTTTTTCCGGTAAAAAAGTTATTATGGTTATCGATACCGGCGGACAGGATCATCGCTGGATCGGCAATGATTATTTTTTTAAACAGGGTGCTGAAATTCATGCTTCAAAGGCTGCGGTCGAGGATCAGCAGGAGCGTTCAAACCTGCAATTCGAAGTCATGGAAAATTTAATCGGCAAGGATAATTTCAAAGCCAGTAAAGCCCGCTATGCCACTGAAACTTTTGATAAAAAAAAGGTGTTGAATGTGGGTGGTACAGAGATTGAATTGATCCCGACGGGTGGATCGCATACCCCAGGTGACGTGATGGTTTGGCTGCCTGAAAGCCGTATCGTTTTTTCAAGTGATCTGGTTTACATGGACCGCATTCTGGGGATAGCCGATTACAGTGATTTTTCCAACTGGATACCGGCGTTCAAAGCCATGGCCGCCCTTGGTCCCCGTGTTATCGTTCCCGGTCACGGTATGCCCGGCAATCTGGCCAAAGCCAAAGCGGATACTTATGATTATCTGGTCAATTTACGGGATAAAGTCAAAGCCGTCATTGATTCCGGCGGCGTCATTGCCGATGCGACAAAAGTCGATCAGGATAAATTCAAATACCTTGAAAATTTTGATCAACTGGCCAAACGCAATGCCCAACAGGTTTTTATCCAGCTGGAATTTGAATAAACTTTAACCTTTAAACCGCTTTCTGTTTGCCCTATCGTGCGGGGATGGACAGTGGGCGTAAAACAGTAATCGTGACAGGGGCGAGCCGGGGTATAGGACACGCCACGGCCAGACTGTTTTTAACCCGGGGCTGGCGCATCATCACCTGTTCCCGGGACGACACCCCCGAAGCCTGTGAACGTGATCCCAACTGGACCTGTCATATCCCGACCGATCTGGGCGACAGCGAAAGCCTTGATCATTTCATTGCAGAAGCCAATAAAGTTCTGGGTGATGCGCCTTTGCACGGTTTGATCAACAACGCGGGCATGTCGCCTAAAACGGAATATAAAGAAAGGCTTGGCTGTCTGAACGGCGATCTGGACGCGTGGCACGACGTGTTTGAATTGAATTTTTTTGCCCCGTTGAAATTGTCCCGTGGTTTTGCCGCTGCCTTGCACCGGGGGCGGGGCAGTATCGTCAATATCACCTCCATTGCCGGGCACCGGGTTCATCCCTTTGCCGGGTCGGCCTATTCCACATCCAAAGCCGCCTTGTCCGGCTTGACCCGCGAACTGGCCCATGAATTTGCCGAACTGGATGTCCGGGTTAATGCCATTGCTCCCGGTGAAATTGAAACCGGAATGATACAGCCCGAATACGAAATGCTTATTCCCAGAATTCCCATGAACCGCATGGGAACGGCCGATGATGTGGCGGGGACCGCGTTTTATCTTTGTTCTGACGACAGTGCCTATGTGACTGGAACCGAATTATGGGTGACAGGTGGACAACATATTTTTTAACATCCATCTGAAAGTCTTTCGTCTGGATCCTGTGACATGAGCAAGAAAAAGCCCACCCGTGAAAATGCTGTGTTGTTTCACCATCCCGACGGTGTGGAAACCCGCCGTGAGCAGTTAATGGGGCGTCATGCCGCCGGAGAAGGTTTTCTGGATGGGTATGTCCGCCACTCCGGGGCTGAACAGTTTTATTGTCAGGCCATGGATGCCTCGCATTTCGATGATTTCAGATCGCGCGTATCGAAGATGGATGACCTTGGTCGCCCTTGTCATTATGTGCCGCTTGATACCATGGCCGGGGTGAATGCGGCGGCAACGTTGCATATACCGGGTCCGGGGCTGGCCCCCTTTGCCTGGCGCAGGCGTGCCGTCGGCGGGCGAAATTACAGTATAACCGGGCTCAACCATACCATTTCATCGGATACGGTGATGACCGGTTTCGGGGAACTGTTAACCGCTCCGGTACAGCCGTGGGACGCTTTGATCTGTACGTCGGAGGCTGTCAAATCCACCATTACCGGCGTGCTCGATAACTGGAGCGACTATCTGTTCACACGGTTGTCGATCAAGGCGCGGTCAAAGCCGAAACCGGACTTTGTCATGCCGGTTATTCCGTTGGGTGTGGATTGCGATGCCTTCCGTATGGGAAAAGAACAGGAAAAATTGCGTTATTCCATTCGCCGCGGTTTGGGTATCGGTGATGATGATGTGGCCGTACTGTATTTTGGCCGCCTCAGTTTTCACGCCAAGGCCCATCCGCTGGCGATGTTGCTTGGCCTTGAAAAAGCCGCTGCCGAATGCGGACGCAAGGTTCATTTGATACAGGCGGGCTGGTTCGCATCCGTTGCCATTGAAAAAGAATTCCGCCAGTCCATGCGGGACTTTGCCCCGTCGGTAAATGCTGTTTTCCTTGATGCCCGCGAAGAAGACGTGCGCTTCAATGTCTGGTTTGCGGCTGATATTTTTACATCCCTGTCCGATAATGTTCAGGAAAGCTTCGGTTTGACGCCGGTCGAGGCCATGGCCGCTGGTCTGCCCGTGGTTGTCAGCGACTGGAACGGCTACAAGGATACGGTTCGTCATGGTCTGGACGGTTTTACCATCCCCACATGGTTGCCGTTATTCGACAGCGGTGGCGATTTGACGATGGCCCCGGAGCTGGATTTCTGCCCTGATGGCCGGGATAAAGCCTACAACCATTTTTGCGGTTATGTCAGCCAGTGCACGGCCATTGATGTGGAAGCCACAGCGGCGGCTTTCACGGAATTGATCAACAGCCGGGAATTGCGCCTGAAAATGGGTGGGGAAGGGCAAAAACACGCCCGCAGCCAGTTCGACTGGTCGGTGGTCATCGGCAAATATCAGGAATTGTGGCGGGAATTGGCCCATATCCGCAACCGCGCCGACGAAATCGCCCCGATGGCCGGTTCAGGGGTCGTGCATCCCTTGAAAGACGATCCGTTTTCCGTGTTTAAAGCCTATCCGACCGGCATTGTTGAAGGGGAAACCCGTGTTCATATGGCCACTCACATCAAAGCCGGCGGTGAAGGCCGTCTGGGTGAACGCCTTGAACGGTTGGCCGCATCCGTGATGAATAATTTTGCCCTTGGATTTATGCTGGAAAAAAATGATTTATTGTTCCTGCTGGGCATTATTGATGAAAAAGGCAGTGCCAGCGTGTTTGAACTGGCCGAACTGGTTAACGAAGACAAACGTTACCGGCTTCCCCGCAGTCTGGCATGGCTGGCAAAAATAGGGTTGTTGAATTTTTCCGCCGCCCGGGAAGGCAAAAACAGTGCCGACAATACCGGGCTGGCACCGGAAAAAACCGAAGTTCAGGCGTTGATGGACCTTGGCACGGCGGCACGTATGCGCGGTGCCATTGGTGCTGCCAAAAACTATTTTCTCAAAGCCGTCGAAACGGAGCCGGATCACGCCATAGCCAACAATCAACTGGGCGAATTGCTGGCCGATGAAAGACTGTTCAAGGACGCCATCCGGCGCTTCAGAAAAGCGGTAAAACGCCAACCCGATTACCTTCATGCCCAGCGCAATCTGGGCAAGGCGCTGACATTGTCCGGTAATCTGAAATCGGGCATCTCCGCCCTTGAAAAAGCCGTCCGCATCGATGGCAAGGACAGCGAAAGCCTTTATTTGCTGGGCGTTGGCTACCGGCGTATGGGAACGCCCAACAAAGCCGTTGGTGTGCTGGAAAAATGTCTGGCATTGGGCGGTCCGGTCGTTGAAAGCAAATGCCATCTGGGGCTGGCCAAAAAATCTTTGGGCCATCCTGATCAGGCGTTGACAATTTTAGGCGAAGCCCTGGCGGAACAGCCGGATAATGTTTATGTGCTGTCTGCCATTGCCAGCATGAAAATGGAACAAAAGGGTTTAAGCAACACGGCAGCTAAAAAATCACAGGCCGGGGCCAAAAAAGTGGGTCTGCATATTTTAAACGGCCAGCATTTCCGCATGTTGTGGCCGCTGTTTGAAGGTTTGAGCAATAATCACTGGCCGTTACTGAGCGGTGACGCCCGTGAATTGACGGAATTTGATCCCGATGTGGTCGTTGTTGCCGACCATCAATCAGCCATATTGCGCCAAGCCATGGAAAGAACACGGTTTATCCATATTGGCGAGGCGGTCGTCGGCCGGGAGGATCCGTTGCTTCGGGAAAAACTGGGTGGGGCCGATTATTGCTGTGTTTCCGGAAAACCGTCGTTCGAAGCCTTGTCAGAAGCCGATCTGTTAACCGAAGACAGCATCTGGATGACGGGGTATTTACCCATGGACCGGGTCTTTGCAAAATTGACCCCACCGCCGCCGGTACGTGACATTCCCGGATTGAAAACCGTGCTGTTTTGTCCAAGTCTGACAAGCCTTGTCGCCACCCGGGAATTTTTGTCGGAACGCATTCTTGATCTGTTGCTGCCGAGCGGACATGCGGTCCGCCTTGTTGTGTCGCCGGATCAGGCGACCTTTGATAAACGGCCCGATTTTATTCAGCGCTGGCATCATCTGGCTGAACAATTTGACTATTTCCAACTGATTGATAACCCGTCGGTATTGCCCGAAGACTGTTTTGACATGTCAGATGTGCTTGTCACTGACCAGATAGACTATGCGTGCCGGTTTTTGCCCGTGGACCGACCGGCGGTTTTGTTTTCTCCGCGGACCGTGGATTTGAAAAACCATCATTTGAAAACAAACCGTGCCTATGACAGTTACATGGATGTTGCTGCTCATGCCGATGACATCGAAGATATCAGTCACAGAGTTCTGGATGGATTGCGCCACGGGGGTGCCCGCGCCGATATTCGTGACCGGTTCCGGGAAAGACTTTATTCCGGTTTTGACGACGGCCAAGCGGTTTCAAGGCTGATCGATAAAATATCGGATCTGAAAATATAATAATGTCCTGTAAATGCAATGGGGATGGCTTTGGGGTTATCCACAGTTTTTCATAGATATAGCCCGATCATCCAATTTACTTACTATATCTAGTGGGCTATGATGTCTGACTTCAATTCTTGAAAGTCTGAAAAAGATCTAAATATGAAGGCTTCAGGGCGCCTTTCTGTGTCAGGACATGGATTATGATCGATAAAAACCACAACGCCACGGATCCCGAAAGTGCGGTAACTGCGACGGATCAGGCCAAAGCCGCCGCAGACAAACTGGGCGCTGTTGTCCCCGGCAGCCATGTGCCGAAAATGGTTTCGCCGCCAAAACACGATGCGGAAATCCGGAAAACACCATTTTTTTTAAGGTACAGGTTGTTGACCGTGGCCGGGGTGTTGTTAACGGCTTTCTGGGCCATTGCTTCATACCGGGTGATTGAATTGCAACTGGGCTGGAACAATTTGCTGGAATTATTGCCCCATGAACTGGGCGGGTTGGCAGCCGGCGTGCTGACGCCGGTGGCGTTATTGTGGATGGTGATTGCGTTTTATGAACGCGGACGGGCCATGCGCCTTGAAACCAAAGCCTTGCAATGGCATCTCGAGCGGCTGATTTTCCCCGGCGACAACAGCAGGGAACGGATGCAGGAAATCACCGGTATCATGCGCGATCAGGCGCAAACCCTAAGCCGCGCCTCCGAAGAAGCCGTCCACCGGGGTGAAAAGGTAAGCGACCAAATTCGTGCCCGGGCGCTGGAATTATCTCAAGTGTCCGAAGACGCCGATTTACGTGCCCACGCCATATCCGAAGCCTTGCGCCGCCAGACCGAGGAATTGTCCCATGTGACGTCACAGGCGGCTGAACGGTCCCGCCACGTCGGTGAAACGCTGGACCGTAACGCCCGTGATTTGATCAATGCATCGGACCGGGCCTCGGGACGGGCCGAAGAAATCACCGAAGAGTTGCGCCGCCGCGCCGAAGAATTGTCCGAAGCCTCGGATTATGCAAGTTCGCAAACCCGGAAATCATCGGAACTGTTCCACGAACGTACGGAACAGCTGGAGCAGGTCGTCGAACAGGCATCGATCAAGACGAAACTGTCGACGGATTTATTGCAGGACCGGGTTGAAAACCTGAACGACGCATCCGAAGACGCCAGCAGTCTGATTAAAAATTCGGCGCAAACCCTTGAAGACCATACCCAGGACATGGAACTTAAAACTGAACGCGCCGCCAAACAGGTTGATGCCATGCGCGAAACATTGCGCCGTCAGGTACAGGAACTGGAAAAAGTTTCTGCCCATGTTGATCAACACACCGAAGATATTTCCGAAAACCTGAAAGACCGCTCTGAAAATATCGTTGAAACCACCGATTACGTCACCCGCCGGGTCAAGGAGATGGGGGAAACCCTGAACCAGCAAAGCGACAATCTGGCTGCAACGTCTGAAAAAGTCCGTATGGGCGTCAAGTTGACAGGGGATGACATGCAACGTCAAGCCCGGGAAATGCTGGAATTTTCCGATCAGGCCGAAGCCAGAACCGAGGCCGTCGGTGACCGCATCGAGCGCGCCCGGCAAGGGCTTGAACGGGTGGCCGGAGAAGCTCTTGAAAATGTGGGCAAGGTTGGCGATCAACTGAACCGGCGTATCCAGGATGTGGAAGAGGCATCAAAACGTTCATCCGCCGCCATTACAGAAACCGGGGAACGGCTTCAGGCGCAATCGGACGCCGTTGGCAAGGCATCCAATCAAAGCATATTGAAAGTGTCTGCGGTGGGTGATGTGATCCGCCAGCGCGGCGACGAATTAAACGCCATTGCCGAACGCGGCAGCCAAAAAATCGGCGGTGCGCTGGATGCCTTGATCAAAGGCTCCGAAGATGTTGCCCGAGTATCCGAAAAAGGCGTAGCCGATGTCCAAACCGTGATCGAAGGCCTTGAGAAAAGCAATGAAACCATTGCCCGCTCAACGGACAAAAGCCAGCAGTTGGCCGATGTATTTAACCGTCATCTCGAACAAATTACCCAAACGTCGGAAACAACAGCGACACGCCTGACGGAGTTGGGTGATGCGCTGGTGAATAAAACCCGTGATCTGGATATGAACACTTTGAAAACCATAGCCGAAGTGGAAAAAGTCGCAAAAATGCTGGAAAACCAGTCACATCAATTAACCAGTGTGGCATCACGGGCGGCGACCATGATGGTCAATACCGGGGAATTGTTTGAAATGCGAAGCAATGAATTGGCCGAGGCTGCGGCGGGTACGGAACAAAGGCTGGGGTCGGTCAGCGATGAAATGCACAGAACTTTGGCCTCCGTGATGTCCGCATCCGATGGCGCATCACAGAAAATCAGAGGCATGGTTGAAACGCTCAGGGGCAGTGCCGAACAGGTCAAGCATGTCAGCCATGAAGTTCACGCCAATATTGATCAGGTCAGCGGTGCGTTTGATGACCGTTCCCAGTCGTTGGCGGTGGCGTCGGACAGATCGGCGCAATTATTGACGCTGGTTACCGAGGTCATGCTGCGCCAATCACAGGAATTACAGAACGTTTCCGAAATCACCAGCAAACAGATGGATGAACTGGGCGTTAAATTTGAACAGCGTTCAACTGATCTGGAAGTTTTGTCATTAAAAAGCCAGCAACAATTATCAGTTGCCGATCAGGCCTTGCGCGCAACAGCCATGGAGCTTGAAAACGCATCCATCAAAAGCGCGGACCGGGTCCGTTCGGTGACGGATACGTTTTCTGTGACGACACAAACCCTCGAAGATCAGTCTTTAAGTGCCATTTCACAGATCACCAGTGTTTCTTCGTCGTTGCATGACAATGTGGAATATGCGACGTCGGCTTCAACGCGGGCGGCGACAAATTTGCAAGGCATTGCCGATAACCTGAAACATCATATTCATGAACTGGACAGTTCGCTGGATCAGGCCCGGGTCCGGTTCGATGATGTCGGTGAAGTGCTGCATCGCAGTTCCCAGGATTTGACCACGGCTTATAATTCGGCATCAACCCATGTGCAGTCCTTTGCCGATACCCTGCATCAGCAATCAACGGGCCTTAGCCATTCTTCCACCGAGGCTGCCCTGCAATTAAGTCGGGTCGGGGATCATTTGATGGAACGTTCCCATGAATTGGGGCGCAGCACGGAAAAAGCGGTGCAGTTAATGGCACTGGTAACCGATGCCTTGAGCCGCCATAGCGAAGGCGTCGGGGCGGCGTCGGAACGGGCGTCACAACAAATGGCGTCACTGGGCCGGACCATGACCGGCCATGTGGAAGACATGGAAATTTCGACGGAACGGGCGATCACAGGGATGCGCAGCGTCGGTAACGAATTGAACAAGCATCATCTTGAACTCAGTTCACTGTCGCAAAAATCAATCACCGAACTGGGTGATGCCAGTAATGTTTTACAAAACAAGGCCGAATTTGTCGGTTCCGTTTCCGAAGACGCCATCGGCAAATTGTCCCGGGTTGCCGAAGCGTTGTCACAACGTTCATCCGAAGCCACCGTGGCTACGGATTTGAATGTGGGCAAACTGGGCAAGATTACCGAACAATTCCGTGAACAGTTCAAACAGGCCGGAAGCCAGTCCGAAAGCGTCGTGTCGCGTATGGAAAATGCAACCGAGGGTCTGCGTCGACAGCTCTATAATATGACCGCGACCTATCAGCAAACGGAACGCGGCGTCAATTCGTTAAGTGATCAGATCAATCGCCGTTCCGGCGAATTGACCGCCGCCGCCGATGCGGCCATGCACAAGGTTTCATCGTGGGATCAGCAAATCGAGGCGCAAAGCCGGAAATTCGGCGAAACCACGGAAACGGCCATCGAAAACGTCTCGAAGGTGGCCGATGTTCTTGAAAACCGTACCACCGAATTGAAACAGGTATCCGCTGAAGCCGGTGATTTGCTGGCGACGTTGAAAGAACACGTTCACGAAGTCGGTATGGATGATTTCCTGCATCAGGCCACGTATATTTCCGAGCGTTTGCAATCCTTGGCTGTTGATATGAACCGGGTTCTGGAAACCACCATCAGCGAAGACGACTGGCGCCGTTTCAACAAGGGCGAACGCAATGTGTTTGTCCGAAAAATGCTGGGCTTCCGGGAAAAATCCAAACTTCAGCAAATCCGCGACAAGTATCAGCAGGATACGGAATTCAGGGATTATGTCAGTCGCTATATTGATGAATTCAAAGGTTTGATGAATGAAACTTCGAAACGTGATCACCAAAGCCTTTTGAATACAACTTTCCTGTCATCGGATATTGGTAAAGTCTATATGATTTTAACCCGTGCCATCGGCAGCGAAGAATAACTGATAATCATTCCGGACACTGAAAATGACTTCTGAAAGAACTCCCCGTTTGAATGGTGCGGCTACAGACAATGCCGTTATTGGCTGGCTGTTTGTTATCGCCCTTATGATTTTTGTCATGATCGTTCTGGGCGGGGTAACCCGGTTGACGGAATCGGGGCTGTCGATGGTGGAATGGAAACCGCTTCGCGGCTGGTTGCCGCCGATGACCATGGATGACTGGAATGAACTGTTCGACAAATACCGCCGGTTCCCGGAATTTATTGAAAACAACCCGGACATGACGGTTTATGATTTCAAGAATATATTCTGGCTGGAATTCATCCACCGGGTCTGGGGACGGTTGATCGGTGTGGTTTTCTTTGTGCCGATGGTGGTGTTTTTTATCCGTAAACGGTTTTCAAAGAAGATGATGGTCCACGCCCTGACTTTATTTGTGCTGGGCGGATTACAGGGGGGATTGGGCTGGTTCATGGTCAAAAGCGGACTGGTTGACCGCCCCGATGTCAGTCAATACAGGCTGGTGGCCCATTTGGGGTTGGCAGTTTTTATTCTTGGTTATACCCTGATCGTGGCTTTTGATTTGCTGAAACTGTCCCGATCACCAAACCAAATGGCGGACGGGGCAGGGGTAAACGCGTTTGTTTTAACGGCATCACGCATTCTTCCGCTTTTGATTTTCATAACCTTGCTGTCGGGTGGTTTTGTCGCCGGCCTTGACGCCGGATTGGTGTTCAATACTTTTCCCATGATGGATGGTGAGTGGATCCCGTCAACGGCTTTTGAGCTGTCGCCTGTTTATTTAAATGCCTTTGAAAACGTGGCTCTGGTTCAGTTTGATCACCGCTTGCTGGCGATCATCAGCGTTGTGGCTATCCTCTATTTCCGGATAAAAATCCGGGGTACTGATTTGCCGGGATACGGTTTGCGTGCGGCAAATTATTTAACCATCGTGGTCTTGATACAGGCGGTTCTCGGGATATCGACATTGTTGCTGGCCGTACCCATTCCATTGGCGGCCATGCATCAGGCCGGAGCGATTGTTTTGTTTTCCCTGTCGATCTGGCTGAACCGGGAGCTTCACCAGCACAGCAGTGTTTGTTGACTGGAGATCATAATTTTTTAAAAATTCTTGCAGTCTGCGACAAATGACGCATGATAGCCGGACGCATTGCAGTATTTTCCCAAATCCAGAGGCAAGACCATGGCAGAAAACAAATACCGGTTGGTAACCCGAAGCGATTTTGACGGTTTGGTGTGTGCCATTCTGTTGAAAGAACTGGATATTGTTGACGAGATTAAATTCGTCCATCCCAAAGATATGCAGGACGGCACCATTTTAATCACCGATAATGATATTACGACCAATCTTCCTTATGTTGATGGCGTGCATCTGGCATTTGATCATCATGCCAGTGAAAGCCTGCGCGTCGGCAAACAGATTGAAAATCATATTATCGACCCTGAGGCCCCGTCCGCGGCCCGGGTTGTTTATGATCATTATGGCGGCAAGTCCGTCTTTGCCAATATTTCCGATGAAATGATGGATGCAGTTGATAAAAGCGATTCGGCGATGTTTTCCAGAGATGAAATCCTTCATCCCCAAGGCTGGGTACTGATGAATTTTCTGATGGATTCACGGACCGGTCTTGGCCGGTTCAGGGATTTCAGGATTTCCAATTATCAGCTGATGATGGATTTGATTTCATTTTGCCATGACCACGATATTGAACAGGTTCTGGCTTTGCCCGATGTTCAGGAACGGACAAAACTTTATTTTGAACACGAAGAAAAATTTATCGAACAGATCAAACGGACAACCACCGTGCATGACAATCTGGCTGTTATAAATCTTAAAAACGAAGATACGATTTATGCCGGAAACCGTTTCATGGTTTATGCCTTGTTCCCGGATACCAATATTTCCATTCATGTGATGTGGGGCCTGAACGAACTGAACACGGTTTTTGCTGTGGGGAAATCCATCATCAACCGTTCGTCAAATACCAATATTGGTGAACTGATGCTGTCTTATGGCGGTGGTGGACACATGAATGCAGGAACCTGTCAGGTCGAAAATGAAGATGCCGACCGTGTCCTCAAGGAACTGATTGCGCGTATCAATTCAGATGGCTGAATACCTGTATCCTGGTTATGAAATGCTTTTTAAAAGCCGGTGTGGTTAAAAAATGAATTTTAATTTCAGGCGTCCACCTTTTTTGCTGACCATTGTCGTCGGTCTTGTGGTTTTTTCGACCGTTAGCGCCTGTACACGGGATCAATCACCGATTACGCGGGTTCTGGATGCGTTATACCATGACGATGCGGCGCTTTCCCCGGAAACGGAAAAACAGCTGGTACCGTTTGTGACGGTCTATAATCGCTATGCCAAAGACCCGGACAATCAGGACAAGCTGGATTATTTTAAATACGCCCTGTCGCGAATCAAGCGTTCGTACGTTACACCCGTATCCGATCAGGTGTTGGTGAAAACCGCCATCGAAGGTATTGAAAAGATCAAGCCCGAAGCCGGAAAAATAGATAATGGCGTTTTGGTTGAAAACGCGCTTTCCAATATGGTGGCATCACTGGATCCGCATTCATCATACATGAATGCACGGGCGTTTCAGGAAAGTTTTATCCAGACCCGTGGCGAATTCGGCGGGTTGGGTATCGAAGTCACCATGGAAGACGGTTTTGTCAAAGTGGTTTCCCCGATCGAAGACACACCGGCTTTCCGTGCCGGTCTGGTTTCCGGTGATTTGATCACCCACGTGGATGGTGAGCCGGTTCAGGGTAAAACGTTATCCGGGGCCGTGCGCACGATGCGCGGAAAACCCGGCGAGCCTATTGATTTGCGTATTCGCCGCAAAGGCGTTGATGATTTCGATATCACCCTTGTCCGTGCCTTGATATCCGTGCGCGCTGTGCGCTGGCGTAAAATAAAAGATATCGGTTATATCCGTGTTTCCCGGTTCAATGAAAAAATGCAAAAAGGCATCGAAGATGCATTTCGGGATTTGCGTCGGCAACCGGGGCCAAAATTGAAAGGCTTTGTTCTTGATTTGCGCAACAATCCGGGTGGGTTGCTGACCCAGTCGCTGTATCTTTCCGATGCCTTTTTAAATCAAGGGAACATTGTTTCGGTCCGTGGTCGTGATCCATCCAACAACAGAACCTTTGTTGCCGAAAACGGGGACCTTGCATTGGGGCTTCCGGTTGTTGTGCTGGTCAACGCCGGTTCCGCATCGGCATCGGAAATCGTTGCCAGTGCGTTGCAGCAAAACAAACGGGCGATCGTTATGGGGGTCAAGACTTTTGGCAAAGGTTCCGTTCAGACCATTACCCCGCTTCCGGTTGAAGGCGGCCTGCGTTTGACGACAGCTTTATATTATGCCCCGTCGGGAAAAACCATTCAGGCCAAAGGTGTGGAACCGGATATCATTGTTACCCCGGCCAAGGAAATCACCGCCCGTCACGAGGCTGACCTGCCGGGCGCTATTGTGGCTGATAACATCATTAAAAATAAAGTGTCACCAAAGGTGATCGAAACCCGTTGTCCCTTGTTCGATGATAAAAAAGATTATGCTCTGGGCTGTGCCATGGCTTTTTTCGAAGCCGGATCAACGGCCAAATTCATTGCCTCTTACGGACAAAAAAATCCGACTATGTAATTTTGTTTTTTTACATATTCTATTTTTATATATTATAGTATATAACCATACAAAGAGATCGTAATAAACAGCGATCCGGCTTCGCACTTCTGATCTTTCGGAGACCCTGTACGTGACCATTCAGCAAACCATTGACCCATCACCCAGCATTGGTGATGAGGTCAAAAAAACGACCTGTTATATGTGCGCATGCCGTTGCGGTATCAATGTGCATCTGCAAAACGGTAAAATCCGTTACATCGAAGGCAATAAAGACCATCCTGTCAACAAGGGTGTGCTGTGTGCCAAAGGTTCGGCCGGAATTATGAATTTTTATTCACCGGCACGGCTGAAAAAACCTTTGAAACGGGTCGGTCCGCGTGGTTCCGGTGAATTCAGGGAAATCGAATGGGACGAAGCTTTGGACATTGCCACCGGTTGGCTGGCGCGGACACGGGCGACCAATCCAAAAAGTCTTGCTTTTTTTACCGGGCGTGACCAAAGCCAGTCGTTGACCAGTTTTTGGGCGCAACAGTTTGGCACACCCAATTATGCCGCCCACGGCGGATTTTGTTCGGTCAATATGGCCGCCGCCGGGCTTTATTCCATCGGCAGCGCTTTCTGGGAATTTGGCGAGCCGGACTGGGCCAACACCAAATATTTCCTGATGTTCGGTGTTGCCGAAGACCACGATTCCAATCCCATTAAAACCGGCCTTGGCAAACTGAAAACAAAAGGTGCCAAGTTTGTTTCCGTGAACCCGATCCGCACCGGATATTCGGCCATAGCCGATGAATGGCTGGGCATCAAACCGGGTACGGACGGTTTGTTGGTGATGTCGCTTATCCATCAATTGCTGCACGCCGGAACCATTGATGAAGATTATCTGATCCGTTACACCAACCTGACCTATCTGGTGATTGATAATCAAGGTTCGGAAAATAACGGACTGTTTGCCCGTGATAAAGACGGCAATCCATTGTGCTGGGACGCGGAAAAAGACAAGGCCGTGAACGCTTTGGATACGGGCATGAAACCGGCTCTGGTTGGTGAATATACTTTGAAAGACGGCACCAAAGTTGTGCCCGCTTTTCAGAAAATGGCCGAACGATATCTCGATGACAGCTATGCGCCAGAAAACGTCGCCGATACCACCGGCATTGATGCCGATGTGATCCGCCGCATTGCTGATGAAATCGCCGATGTGGCGTTTAACCAGTCGATCGAGCTGGATATTGAATGGACCGACTGGGCCGGGCGCAAACATGACAAAGTCATTGGCCGTCCGGTCAGCATGCATGCCATGCGCGGAATTTCCGCCCACAGCAACGGTTTTCATACCTGTCGTGCCATTCATTTGCTGCAAATGTTGCTGGGATCCGTCGATGTGCCGGGCGGGATGCTTTATAAACCGCCTTATCCCAAAGCCTTCAATTCATTGCCGAAACCAACCGGGCGTGATCATCATGTTAACCCCAACACACCGTTGGCCGGGCCGCATCTGGGTTTTCCGCAATCGCCGGATGATTTGCTGGTGACCGATGACGGTGATCCGGAACGCATTGATAAAGCATTTTCATGGGAAGCCCCGCTGGGTATTCACGGCTTGATGCATATGGTCATCGCCAATGCCTGGAAAGGGGACCCGTATCCGGTGGATACCTTGTTCATGTACATGGCCAATATGGCGTGGAATTCATCAATGAACACATCCAGGGTCATGGAAATGCTGACGGATATTGATGAAGAAAGCGGCGAATACAAAATCCCCCGCATTATTTATTCCGATGCCTATTATTCGGAAATGGTTGCCTATGCCGATCTGGTTTTGCCGGATACGACCTATCTTGAACGCTGGGATTGCATATCATTACTGGATCGGCCGATTTCATCGGCCCATGCCGTTGCCGATGCCATTCGCCATCCCGTCGTCAAACCGGACCGTGATGTACGTCCGTTTCAGGATGTTCTGTTTGATCTCGGTGCCCGGCTGGGATTGAAAGGTTTCATGAACGAAGACGGCACGCCCACATACCCCGGCGGCTATGCGGATTATTTGACAAACCATCAACGCCGTCCGGGGATTGGCCCGCTGGCGGGCTGGCGCGGTGAAAAAGGTGACAGTTATGGCACCGGGGATGTAAACCCGGAACAACTTGATCGCTATATTGAAAACGGTGCATTCTGGAAACAGGAAATCGAGCCGTCCCATCAATATTACCGGATGGCCAATAAAGGCTATCTTGAATGGGCCAAGAAATCCGGATTTGTCATGTCAACGGATCAGATCGTGCACCGGATCTATTCCGAAGATTTGCAGACCTTCAGGCTGGCTGCCGAAGGCTTTGGTAAAAACCGGCCGCCCGAATTTTTAAAGCAGCGGGTGCATGATTATTTTGATCCGTTGCCGTTCTGGTACACCCCGATTGAACAAACCGTTGTTGACGATAAAGAATTTCCTTTCTTTGCCTTAACCCAGCGGCCAATGCAGATGTATCATTCATGGGGCGGACAAAATGCTTGGCTCCGGCAAATTACCGGTGCAAACAAACTTTATATGTCCCGTGAAAAAGCCGCTACCATGGGCATCGATAACGATGACTGGGTCTGGGTCACCAGCCGTAACGGCCGTATTCGTGTTCAGGTTGGTTTGATGGATGGTGTCCAGCAAGATACCGTCTGGACATGGAACGCCATCGGCAAGCGCAAAGGGGCGTGGAATCTGGACAACGATGTTGATGAAACCGAAACCGGGTTTTTGTTGAACCACCTGATCAGCGAAGAATTGCCCAAAGATGGCGTTACCCTTACCAATTCCGATCCGGTAACCGGACAGGCGGCATGGTTTGATTTAAGGGTGAAAATTGAAAAAGCCGCTCCGGACGAGCCGCATCAGACTTCACCCCGGTTCGAGCCATTGAAAAGACCGCCGGGGATGGAACCGCCGCCGTCCGTTTTGCGTTATGGTCAGGAATTCAGAAAGTCCCGCGAAACCGGAGGGGCGTCATGACCTGTTTACCCGAACCTACGCCTAAAAAACTGGGGCTGGTCATTGATCTGGATATCTGTGTCGGCTGTCATGCCTGTGCGGTGAATTGCAAGGAATGGAATACCGGCGGCCACATGGCCCCGCTCACGGACGAGCATCCATACGGCAAGGATGTTGTCGGTGTGTGGTTTAACCGTGTCCATGCGTTCGAAGCGGTTTCCGCCAGTGATCCATCACAAAATATGACCTTTCATTTTCCCCGGTCCTGTTTGCACTGTGTCGATGCGGCTTGCGTGACGGTGTGCCCGACGGGGGCATCCTATAAACGTCTTGAGGACGGCATTGTCCTGATCGATGACAGTAAATGCATGGGGTGCAAATTGTGTTCATGGGCCTGTCCGTACGGTGCCCGGGAATATGATGACACGGTTGGTGTGATGAAAAAATGCACGCTATGCATTGACCGTATTTACAATGAAAATCTTGATGAAGTGGACCGGGTCCCGGCCTGTGTCTCAACGTGTCCGGCCAAAGCCCGGCATTTCGGTGATTTTGCCGACCCGGATTCCAATGTGTCCAGATTGACCGAGCAGCGCGGCGGTGTGGAATTGTTACCGGAAATGGGGTACCGGCCAACAAACCGCTATTTGCCGCCGAGGCCGCGTAAAAATACCGGCACGTCAGGGGATAAACCTGTCCAACTAACAAAAATTGAAAACCCGCTTTTGCGCTGGGCCGATCAATTATTGTCGAGATAACCAATTTTAAAAGTCAAAGGGTGTAATCCATGCAACCGGCATTTTCAGTTATTTTCTTTACCGTTTTTTCAGGCGCGGGTTATGGCCTGATTGTACTGTTGGGTGCGGCCTGGATGATGAACGCTATCGAGACGGATTTCAGGTTCGGACTGGTGGCTTTTTTGCTGGGACTTGGCGGGATTACGGCCGGTTTGCTCAGTTCGACCTTTCACCTCGGACGGCCTGAACGGGCGTGGCGTGCCATCAGCCAATGGCGTTCGTCGTGGTTGTCGCGTGAAGGCGTGGCGGCCATCGTTGCCTATGTGCCGATGTTGGGCTTTGCCTGTTTATGGGTGGTGTTACCGGAAAAATATTCGGCCCTGATGGGGTGGATGGCTGTGCTCAGTATTGTGCTGGCGGCGATTACGGTCTATTGCACGGCGCAAATTTATGCTTCTCTGAAAACCATACGGCAATGGCATAATCCATGGACAACGCCTTTGTATCTTGGTCTGGGATTAAGCACGGGCGGGCTGTGGTTTGTCATGCTGACCAGCCTGTTTTTTGGTATCAATATTATTTTTATTCAGGCTGCATCGGCTTTGTTGATCCTTTCCATGTTTATCAAATCCCGGTATTGGAATGCCATTGATCACGACACATCCCCTTCGACGGCAGCAACGGCAACGGGGCTTTCCGGTGATGTAACGGTTCGGCAAATTGAAAGCCCGCATACCCAGGATAATTATCTGCTCAATGAAATGGGATATGTGATTGCCCGCAAACATGCTTTGAAACTTCGCCGTATATCCGCCTTCGCGGGCTTTATTATTCCGGTGATCCTGCTGATGATTTCTCCTTTCGTCACGTCCGGGATGGCGACGTTGTTTGTTGTTGTCGCAGCACTGTCAGGAACGTTCGGCGTGTTGCTGGAACGCTGGTTGTTTTTTGCCGAAGCCAAACATACGGTAACGACCTATTATAGCAGGTAAGGTTAGGTCCGTGATCTTAAATCGCGGATAATGCCGGAACATTTGACAGTTTTGGATGACGGGCTGTATAGTCACTGTGTCTGAAAAGAAAAATCATAATGGACGCACTTCATAGGGTTGACCGCTCATCCGGCACTCAATGAGGATCATAAAATGGCTGATACAGTGAATTCAACTGTCGCCCCTGAAACCGTCACTCTTCCCGCTACCGGTGAAGAAAATCTTACTATGCCCGAAGGGTTTGATCTTGCCACGGCCAATTTTGAAGCCGACGGTAGCGATCTGGTTTTAACGGCGGCTGACGGTTCCACCGTTGTCATCGAAAATTATTATGATCAATCCCCGCCACCGCAATTAACGGGATCAACCGGAACCGAAGTTCCGGGCGAAATGGTCGTGCAACTGGCACCGCAGGGTGGCAATCAGGTTGCCGCGGGCACAGACGGTGACGGTCCCGGTCTGGTTGTTGACAGCGATAATGTCCTGTCCGGCACCGACGGTGATCCCATCGGTAATGTTGAAAATATCACGGGCTCTGTGGTTGCAATCCGTCCCGATGGCTCCCGCGTTGAATTGCAGGTCGGCGATCCGGTTTATCAGGGTGATATCCTCGAATCCGGACCGGACGGCGCCATTGGAGTGTTGTTGGCCGATGAAACCACGTTTTCCATGGCCGAAGAAGGCCGCATGGTGCTTGACGAAATGATTTATGATCCGGGCACACAGGAAGGCTCGGTTTCCTTGTCCGTATTACAGGGCGTATTTACTTTTGTTTCCGGTCAGGTTGCCAAAACCGACCCCGATGCCATGACACTGGACACGCCGGTTGCGACCATCGGTATTCGCGGAACGCAGGTTGGTATTGAAATCTCCCCCGAAGGGGCCGTTGATGTTGTGTTGATGGAAGAATCCGACGGTTTTGTCGGTGAAGTGGTGATTTCCAATGACGGTGGATCACAGGTAATGAACGGCGCCAATGATTTCACCACCATCCGCAGTTACGACACCAAACCTGCCGAAGTGACGACAACCAATGACAACAACATTGTCAACCAGTATGGCGGTGCGTTGAAATACTTGCCGACACAGGACAGCACCGGCGATGCCACCAGCGGCAATACCTTTGGTTTGCAGGATACGCTGGACGAGGCTTCTGTAGAAGATCTTGCCAATTTTGAAACAGCTGCCGGAGGCGAAGATACCCCCGCCGAAGATTTCATTGATGTCACAACCGATGAAAATGTTGACGTTCTGGTTGAACGCACGGTTGTTGATGCCGCGGCCGCCGGGAATGAAGCCACTGTCGGTGATGATACGACGACCACGGTTGATGACAATGAACTTGTCACCGTACAGGAACAGGGACCGCCTGCGGCTGAAGCAGGAATGCAGGTCATTGTCGGGCCCCCGGGCGTGGATTATGTTCAGGTTCCTGTTGAAATTGAACAGGCCCAGTTTGTTGGCCAGGTTTTAACCGGAACCGTAACCGGCGATGTTGATTTGTCGGATTTCGGCTATCCCGTAAATTTAACCGGAAGCGACGGTGCCGATAATATTATTACTACAGAACAGGATGATATCATCCTGGGTGGCGGCGGTGATGATGTGCTGTCCGGTGGCGGTGGTGACGACATCATTTCCGGCGGCGAAGGCAACGATGTTTTACAAGGCGGCGCCGGGGCCGATACCCTTGACGGTGGCGTCGGTGATGATCTTCTTCAGGGCGGAACCGGAGCAGATGTACTTGATGGTGGTGCCGGTACGGATATTCTCGAAGGCGGCGCCGGGGCGGATACCCTTGACGGCGGGACCGGTGATGATTTTCTGCAAGGTGGAACGGGTGCCGATATTCTGAATGGCGGTGCCGGCAGCGACAGTCTTGAAGGTGGCGCCGGTAATGACATCCTTGATGGTGGTGCCGGCAATGACATTATCATGGGCGGTGCCGGTGATGATCTGATCATGGGCGGTTCCGGTGAGGACGTGATTGACGGTGGTGACGGATTAAACGATACCATTTCATTTGCCGAAGACACGCTGGGCGTGACTGTTGATCTGGCGCAAGGTTTTACCGAACACATTGAAACACTGGCGCTTGGTGATCAGGTCACGGTCCGGGGAACGGTTGCCAACGTTGAAAATATAATCGGTGGCAGCGGGGACGATGTTTTAATCGGCAACGATGCCGATAATATCATTACCGGCGGTGCCGGGGATGATGTCATTGTCGGCGGTGGCGGTGAAGATACCTTTGTCATGGAAGGGACATTTGACGGCACAACCATTTCCTTTGATCCCGTAAGCGGTGTCACCACATTAACCGGACCGGACGGCGAAACCGATACATTATCCGGGGTTGAAAGCGTGCGCTTTGACGGTGCCGATGTGTCGCAATTTGTCAATATTCTGGGCGCTGTCGTGGCCGAAGACAACCCGTTGACGCTGGATATTGAAAACGTGCTGGGCGGGGCCATTCAAACGGCCGACAGCATTGTCGTGTCCGGACTTCCGGACGGTGCCAGCCTGAACATGGCGACGGAAATTGAAGTCCCTGTGCTGGATGACAATGGTAATCCTGTCGTCGATGCGGACGGCAACCCGGTCATGGAAACGATTGCAGGGGAAATCAGCCAGAATGCCGACGGCGATTATGTGTTAACGGCTCCGACACCGGAATTGTTGCAGCAAATGGTCGAAACCATGACGGTGACACCGCCTGCCAACAGCAACGAAGATTTCACAGTCATGGTCAATGCGGCTGACGCCAACGGTGTCAGTATCGGCGATATTGCCATGGTCAATGTCGATGTCACCGGCGTCGCCGATCTGGCGCAGGTTTTGCCCGAACAATCGGTCGGCGCCGAAGACACGGCGATACCGCTCGATCCCGGTGTGGCGTTGACGGATACGGATGGCTCGGAATCGCTGTCGATCACCATTTCCGGAATTCCCATGGGAGCGTCATTGTCAACGGTTGATGAAAACGGCAATGCCATTGATCTGGACGTGGAATATATCGCTACGCTTGATGCCAATGGTGATATTGTGCTGGACGACAGCGGCAATCCGGTGATGACCGGTTCCATTACCATTCCGGGCGAACAACAGGCCGGACTTACGATTACGCCGCCGTTTAATTCCAGCGATGATTTCGTTTTGTCGGTTACCGCGACAACCACGGAAAATGACGGCAATTCCATCACTTCGGATGCCATTGATTTGCCGGTTGAGGTTCAGGCCGTTGCCAACGCGCCGACCTTGTCGGTTGACGCCACGGAAACCGGTGCCGAAGACACGGCCATTCCTTTGGATATCAACACATCCTTGACCGATCTTGACGGATCGGAAAGCCTGTCTGTCAGCATCACCGGTGTGCCCGAAGGCGGTGTTTTGTCGGTGGGTACCTTGAATGCCGATGGCAGTTGGACGATCGAAGGCGCAGACCTTGCCAATTTATCCGATTTGACGGTAACGCCGCCGCCCAACAGCAACGAAGACATGAACCTGACGGTTACGGCTACGTCGACCGAGGCTGAAAACGGTACGACATCCAGCGTATCCGCCGATATTGCCGTTGATGTTGTCGGTGTGGCCGATGTCGCCTTTTTGGAAGCCAACGATGTCGCCGGTGCAGAAGACAGTGTCATTCCCCTTGATATCAGTGCGTCATTGGCCGATACGGACGGATCTGAATCCCTGTCGATTACCATATCCGGCGTCCCGACCCCGCAGGATGCATTTTATCAGGGCAATGAACAGCTTTACAACGATTTCGGGCTGGACCTGCCTTATCTGGATGCCAAAGTCACCGCCAATCTGGCCGATGGCAGCCCGGTTGAATTCCTGCGCGATCCGGATACGGGTGATTTTCTGATTTCCGCCGATACGCCTGAAGACATGGCGGCGATTGTTGACAGCCTGTCCTTGCAACCGCCCTATAACCATGACGAGGATTTCAATATCGAAGTCGGCGTTACCGCAACCGAAAACGATGGCGACAGCGTGACCACATTTGATACCGTCGCGGTTACCGTTAATCCCGATGCCGATCAGCCGTTGATGCGGCTTGAAAATCAGGTCATTGAAACCGATGGTCAAGTGGTCGCCATGGGTGAATTCAACGAAGACAGCGCCATTACCCTGGACGTGGCTTCGATTTCACCGGACCCGTCGGAAACGGTTTCCATCACCATGTCCGGCATTCCCGAAGGCTCGGTGGTCATGGGTGGCCCGACCGCAGACGGTATCATGGTACAGCTTCCTGTTAATTATGACATTGACGGTGACGGCAATCTTGATACCAACGCCAATGGTGAAGTTGTCGGGACGATTGAATTCCCGCAAGGCTTTGTTGATGAAAACGGACAGATCCCGCAACTTCAGATCACACCGCCGGAAAATTCCAACAATGACTTTGAATTGACGGTAACGGCGGAAAGTTTCGAGCCACAAAACGGCGACACATCGACCATCACCGGTGTGCTGGCCGTTGATGTCAAAGGTGTGGCCGATGTGGTGACGCTGGATGTAGCCGATGTGGCCGGAAACGAAGACACCGCCATTCCGCTTGATATCAGCGCCGCTTTGACCGACACGGATGGCTCGGAAACATTGTCCATCAATCTGGACGGTATTCCGGACGGGGCCGTGTTGTCGGCGGATGGAACTGACATCACGGTGACTAATGGTCAGGCCACATTAACACCTGATCAACTTGCCAATCTGACGATTACGCCGCCTGAAAATTCCGATCAGGATTTCACCTTACAGGTCACCACGACTTCGACGGAAAACGACGGCGATACGTTGACGTCTGATCCGGTTGATCTGAATGTTACCGTCAATGCCGTGGCCGACGCGCCGACACTGGGAACACAGGCGGCGGCCGGGCTGGAAGACACGTCCATTCAGCTGACCATTGATCCGGCTTTGACCGACACGGATGGCTCGGAAAGCCTGTCCATATCCATAGCCGACATCCCCGAAGGTTCGGTTTTAACCGCAGCCGGTGTGGAAATTCAAATTACCGACGGCGTTGCCAACCTGACACCCGATCAGTTGGCGGATTTGCAAATCACGCCGCCTGTTGACAGCAACGAAGATTTCACATTGCAGGTCAGCGCTACCTCGACCGAAGCCGAAAATGGTGATCAGGCAACCACCACTGTGCCGCTTGATGTCGCCGTGACCGGTGTGGCCGATACTCCGGTGGGTACAGTAACCCTGGGTGACCCGTTGGCCAATGCGGATGGAACAGTTGTCGCCGAAAATGGTGATGTGACCTATAATCTGGATATCAATGTGGCCGATACGGACCTTGACAGCGAAGCGGGTCGGGTGGAATCGGAATCGTTGTCCATCACGATTGGCGATGTCCCCGCCGATGTAACGTTTTCCGCCGGAACCCGGAATGCCGACGGCACCTGGACTTTGACGGCGGCTGAATTCGAAGGCGTCACCATGACGGTCGGCGGCGCGGTTGATGATGATTTTTCATTGTCCGTAACGACAACGTCCACGGAAAACGATGGCGATACGGCCAGCATCAGCTCTGTTATTGAAGTTCCGGTGGCCGATGATCCAACCGTCAACGCCCACAATGCGGCCGGTTTCGAAGACAATCCCATTTTGCTGGATATTGATGCCGCTTTGAATGATACCGACGGGTCTGAAACCCTGTCGATTACCCTGGACGGTATTCCGGACGGTGCGGTTTTGTCGTCGGGTGGTGTGGCTATTGATGTCACCAACGGCTCGGCAACGATTACGCCGGAACTGATAGCCGGTTTACAGATTTTGCCACCCGCCAACAGCAACGAAGATTTCACATTGACGGTGACTTCAACGGCGACGACGGCTTTGGGCGATATTGCCGAGGTTTCCACGGAATTGCCCGTTGATGTCATCGGTGTGGCCGATGATCCGACGCTGGATACCGGTAACATCGCCGGCGTGGAAAACACGGCCATTGCTTTGGATATCGGGGTATCGCTGACCGATACGGATGGCTCGGAATCCCTGAGCGTGACGATCTCCAATATCCCGGACGGAGCGACATTGAACAATGGTACCCTGAACGCGGACGGAAGTTACACCTTGACGGCGGCGGATCTGGACGGATTGACAATTACGCCCCCGCTTGATTCAGATGCGCCGATGACATTGTTTGTACAGGCGACGTCCACCGAAAATGACGGTGATACGGCAACGGTGGCCGGTGTCGTCAATATTACCGTTGATGATGGTGCCGATACACCGACATTGATTTTGGGTGATGCCCAGGGCTTTGAAGATACGGCTATTCCGTTGAACATTGATGCCCGGTTAACCGATCTTGAAGAAACCATGACGGTAACGGTGTCTGATATTCCGCCGGGGGCACAGTTGATGGTGGCGGGCGTTGCTGTTGCTGTTACCGACGGTGCGGCTACACTGACACCGGATCAGTTGGCCGATTTATCCATTTTACCGCCCGAAGACAGCAATGTTGACTTCGATTTAACCATTACGGCCACATCCATCGATGGTACGGATACGGCGTCCATTACCGATACCTTGACCGTTGATGTGGTTGGTGTCGCCGATGAAGCCAACCTTGCCACAACCGATGTCGCTGGCGCCGCCGGAGCCGAAATCGAAGGCGGCACCACGGTGCCATTGGTGATTGATACATCCTTGAATGATGTTGATGGCTCTGAAAGTCTGTCGATCAAAATTTCCAACGTCCCGGCAACGGCTGTGATCTCGGTGGATGGTCAGCCGTTAACCGCCGATGCGGATGGAAGTTATGATTTAACGCCGGATCAGTTGACAAATCTTGAAATTACGCCGGCTGCCAACCAGACCGATGACTTTACATTGCTGGTACAGGCAACAACTACAGAAAATGACGGGGATACATCTACCGTTGCCGACGTTATTAACGTTGATATGGTTAATCTTGATCCCGCAGATCCGCCAACATTGACATTGGGCGGTGCCGCCGGGGATGAAGACACGGCTATTCAACTCAATATTTCAACCGAAGCCGTGGACGGCGATGAAGTCTTGTCGATCACCATAGACGGTGTTCCCGACGGTGCGATTTTGTCGGCGGGAACCGACAACGGCAACGGCCAATGGGTTGTGGCACCGGAAGATCTGGCAAACCTGACCTTGACGCCGCCCGCTGACAGTAACGTCAATATTGATTTGACGGTCACCGCCACGTCCACAAACGGGGCCGGTGATCTGGCGGAAACGGTGGATAGTTTCACCGTTGATGTTGCCGGTGTGGCCGATGCGCCGACCGTTACAACAACGGATGCGACAGGGACCGAAGACAGGACGGTTGCACTTGATATCACGGCGGCTCTGACAGATACGGACGGATCGGAAAGTTTAACCATTCAAATTGCCGGTGTACCCGAAGGCGCGACCTTGTCCGCAGGCACGCTGCTTGATAACGGCAACTGGTCGCTGGACCCAAGTGAACTGGACGGCCTTAGCCTGACCCCCCCTGAAAACATGAGCGGTGATTTCACGCTAAGCGTTCTTGCCACATCCACCGATGTGGAACCCACTGGTGAAACCCCGGGTACGGATACGGTAACGACAATCGGCGCCATGAATGTGTCATTGGCAGCCGATGCCGATGCCCCGGTGCTCGAGGTCACAAGCGCTCAAGGCCTTGAAGACACGGCCATCCCGCTTGATGTTTCATCGAGCCTGACAGACACGGACGGCTCGGAGACCCTGTCCATATCCATAGCCGACATTCCGGACGGTGCAGTTTTGACCGCAGGCGGCATTGAAATTGATGTGGTTAACGGAACAGCTGAATTAACACCTGATCAGTTGACGGATTTGTCGATCACCCCGCCGGATGACAGCAATGTTGATTTTGACTTAACGGTCACCGCCACGTCACAGGAAACGTCAACGGGCGAAACCTCAACTGTGACTTCAAACCTGAATGTTGCAGTTGAAGGCGTCGCCGATGCGCCGACATTATCGGTGTCACTGGGCGATGTGGTCGATCCGTCAGGACCGGCGGCTGGCAATCTGGTTGTCAACCCGGGTTTTGAAGAAGATACCATTACCGCCCACGGCGGCAACTGGGAGGTTTTCCCGGACGGCGTTTCCGGCTGGCAAACGGATATCGGCGGCGGCATTGAAATCCAGTCTGAAAATCTGGGCTTCGTGACCGACGATGAAGGCGCGCAGTATATCGAACTGGACAGCACCTCCAATTCCAATGCCTGGCAGGAAATCCCGACAGAAGGGACCGGTGATTTCACGGTTTCGTTCCAGTATTCACCGAGGCCCGGCGTTTCCGATGCATCCAATGCTGTAGAAGTTTATTGGGATGGTCAATTGATAGATACCATTTCCGGCGATCAGGCCGGTTGGGAAACATACAGTTATGATGTTCCCGGTGGTGGTGATACTACAAAATTGGAATTCCGTGCGGCCGGAACCAGCGACAGTCTGGGCGGGTTCATTGATGATGTCAGCGTTGTTGCTGCTGATCCAGCCCCGGAAGGCGTCACATATGAATTGAATATCGACAGCGCATTAACCGATGTTGATGGTTCGGAAAGTCTGTCGATCACCGTCAGCGACGTTCCAGACGGGGTTGTTTTATCAAACGGAGTTGATAATGGGGACGGTACATGGTCCCTTGATCCGGCGTCCGATCTGGACGGCTTGACGGTGACGGTTGCTCCTGATGGACCGGAAGATTTTTCATTGTCCGTTGCGGCCACATCCACGGATGTGGAACCGGCCGGTGAAACGCCTGGCACGGATACGGCAACGGTTACGGCCTCTATCAATATCCAGACGGATTTAACAGCCGAGGCACCAAATCTAACCACTGAAGATGCCCAAGGCCTTGAAGACACGGCCATCCCGCTTGATATTTCATCGAGCCTGACCGATACGGACGGCTCGGAAACCCTGTCCATATCCATAGCCGACATTCCGGATGGTGCTGTTCTGACCGCAGGCGGCGTTGAAGTCGATGTGGTTGACGGAACGGCTGAATTAACACCTGATCAGTTGACGGATTTGTCGATCACCCCACCGGATGACAGCAACGTTGATTTTGATTTAACGGTCACCGCCACGTCACAGGAAACGTCAAATGGTGATATTTCAACCACGACATCGACATTGGCTGTTGATGTGGTCGGTGTTGCCGACGCGCCTGAATTAACCGTATCACTGGGCGAAGGGGTCCATACCGATGGTGGTGAAGGCGGCGAAGGTGGCGAAGGTGGTGAAGGTGGTGACAGCGATGGTACCGAATTCCCGTTGAATATCGCTTCAAACCTGACCGATACGGATGGTTCGGAAAGCCTGTCGATCACGGTGCAGGCCCTGCCGGACGGTGTCCTATTGTCGGCCGGAACGCTTAACGACGATGGTTCATGGACACTTGATCCGGCCACCGATCTGGACGGATTGACGATGTTTGTCCCGGATGGCGTCGACAGCGATTTTGCCGTTAATGTAACCTCAACGGCTACGGAAAACGATGGTGATACAAATACCGTGACGGCGTCTACGAACGTTGATCTGGATACGTCTGCGGACGGTGTTGATTTGTCGGTGGATGACGCGACCGGGGCTGAAGACACAGCCATTGCCTTGAATATTGATGCCGCTTTGGCGGATACGGACGGCTCGGAAAGTTTATCCATCACCATTGACGGACTGGGCGGTGCCACGTTGTCGGCCGGTACGGTTAATGCGGATGGCAGCGTAACCTTGACGGCTGACGAATTGTCCGGTTTGACGTTAACGCCTTCCGAAAATTCCAATGAAGATCTGTCATTGACGGTTACGGCCCAATCCACGGAAACCCAAGGCGGCGATACCTCAAGCGAAACCACCACGTTGAATGTGGATGTGGTTGGCGTTGCCGATACCCCGCAAGTCACCGTTCAGGATGAACAGGGCCGTGAAGACACGTGGATACAGTTGAATTTATCGGCTGGACCGTCCGTTGATACCGATGGTTCGGAAAGCCTGTCATTGACGATTAGCAACGTACCCGAAGGGGCGCGCCTTAACCCCGGTGAAGATTTGGGTGACGGGGTCTGGACCGTGTCGGCTGATGAATTGCCAACGGTCTGCATTTTGCCGCCGAAAGATTTCTCGGGTGATCTGAATATGACCTTGAATGTAACAACCACGGAAAATGATGGCGACACCAACACCGTTTCCGAAAATTTCAGCGTTGATGTAACGGCCGTCGCCGATGGCCCGCGTGTTGCCGCCGAAGACGGAACCGGAACGGTTGGCCAATCCATTCCGTTGGATGTATCTGCTGCCCTTGGTGATACGGATGGTTCGGAAAGTCTGTCGATCACCATTGCCGATATACCGGACGGGGCATCGCTTTCCGCCGGAACGGAGCAGGAAGACGGCAGCTGGGTCTTGTCGCCGGATGATCTGGACGGCTTGAATATCAATTTGCCGGAAGCAAACGGTGATGACTTCAATCTCAGCGTCACCGCGACATCCACCGAAGCCAGCAATCAGGATCAGGCGTCCGCGACGACAACGGCATCCATCAATGTTGACCCGACAGCGGCCAATGATGTCAACCGGCTTGATCAGGGCGCTGTTGCCACAGGTAACGTGATCACAGGCGTTGGTAACGTCGATAATCAGGGCGCAGACGCCGGTGCAGAAACGGTTACCGAAGTCAGCTATGGCGATACCACAAAAAGTTTTGCCAATCCCAATGACGTTCAATCGGATGACGGCGGCAATTATATCGAAATCGAAGGTGACCACGGTTCGTTGAAAATGTACGAGGACGGGGATTATTCCTTTGAAGCCGACAGCGGTGGCAGCGGTGAAACGCTGATGGCCGGAATAACCGGGACGGCGTCGTCCGCAGCCGTCGAAGAGGCGTGGAGTTCCGTTGAAACGTTCGCCTTTGATTTCGGCTCCCCCATGCTCAATGCCGACGGACAGCTTGATCCAGGTCTTGCCGATGACACGGTGAGTTTTACATCCCGTGGATTGGGTGTGGAAGGCTCGCAAAACGGCATGCCTGCGCCGTCACAGATCAACCATGATGAAAGGACGGGCCAGTCCGAAGCGCTGGGAATGAATTTAGGCACGCTGGCTTCATCTGCTTCCATTCAGGTGTCTAACATGTACCGTTCCGAAGATGGCGGCGAAGAAGGGCGCTGGCAAGCCTTTGACGGTGACGGCAATCTTGTCGGTGAAGGGTTGCTGAACGCATCGACCGTTGATTACAGCGGATCGTCCAATGTGGGTACGGCTGAAATTTCATTGCCGGACGGCGTGCCGTTCCAGTATCTGGTGTTTACGGCAACGGATACGGCGAATGACAGTAATTCACGGGATTCCAGCGATTTCTTCATCCGTTCGGTTGAATTTGAAACTGTTGCCGACAATACCGGATCGGATCAGTTCAGTTATACAGTAGCTGATGGTGACGGTGATCTGGCGTCGGCCACATTGACATTGAATGTGGAACAAGGTGACGTGACGGCATCTGACCCAAGCCTTGCTGTTGATGACGCAACCGGGTTTGAAGATACGGCCATTGCATTGAATATTGGCGCGGCACTGGCCGATACGGACGGCTCGGAAAGCCTGTCGATTGTCATAACCGGCCTTGATGGGGCGACGTTATCGGCAGGCACGGTCAACCCGGATGGCAGCGTGACTTTAACGGCCGATGAACTTGACGGATTGACGTTAACACCGCCTGATGATTCAGATGATGATCTGTCATTGACAGTGACGGCGATTTCCAGTGAGGACGCAAGCGGTGATCAAGCCAGCGTGGTTTCCACATTAAACGTTGATGTCACCGGCGTTGCCGATCAGCCCAGCGTCAATGTCAGTGTTGGCGAAGGAGCTGTTGTCACCACAGAAGGCGGCGAAGGTGGCGAAGGTGGCGAAGGTGGAAGCACTTCAACAACAGATTTTGAAATGGATATCAGTGGTGCTTTGAGCGATACCGATGGCTCTGAAAGCCTCAGTTACCGCGTTTCCGGACTGCCACAGGGTGCGACTTTGTCCGCCGGTACGCTTGTTGCCGCCGGAACCTATGTATTGGCCGCCGATCAGGTTGAAGGTCTGGTTTTATCTTTGCCCGACGGACAGGACAGTGCCTTTGATTTGTCCGTATCGGCGATTGCCACAGAAAGTGATGGCGATACGGCGGAAACTTCTGTTGTCGTTGCCGTCGAGCCACCATCAACGCCGGAACCGGTCGAAGATTTGCACCTGCACGGCACCCGGGGCGATGACCTGATCACAGGCGGTGCCGGTGATGACGACATCAGCGGTGGCCACGGTGATGACGTGCTGGTTGGCAGCGGTGGCGAAGATGTGCTTTACGGCGGCGGCGGCAATGATGAATTGCTGGGCGGAAGCGGTGATGACACACTGTCCGCCAGCAGTGGTGACGATGTCCTCGACGGTGGCTCGGGTGATGATAAATTATATGCCGGTAGCGGCGACGATCAGCTGGATGGCGGCTCGGGCGACGACAGACTTGTCGGTGGCGGTGGTGAAGATACCTTAACAGGTGGCGAAGGTGACGATTACCTGAGAGCCGGCAAACAGGACGACGTTTTGTCCGGTGGTACCGGAAACGACATCCTTAAAGGTGAAGAAGGCAATGACCGTATAGACGGCGGTGCCGGTGATGATTTGCTCTTTGGCGGTCACGGCGAAGACACATTTGTCTTTGACGCCCAAGCCGGTAACGACATCATCAAGGATATCATGGAACAGGACACATTGGTCTTTGAAGGCGAAGAATTCAATATGGATGATCTGGTTCTGACTGAAAACAATGACGGTGATGTTGTGGTCTCATTCTCCGGCGTTGATGGCACATCGGTGACACTGGACGGTGTTTCAATGGATGATCTCAATACCGGTGATCAAAGTGCGGGCTATTCCGTCAGCGATGACGGCGGTGCCGTGACGGTGGTGATTGACAATATCAATTAGAGCCTTCAGGGGCGTCCCTGAAATAGGACCATCTGCGCATACCACCCCGGTTTTCAAGGAAATTGGTTAATGCCGTGACCGGTCTGCGGTCAAGCCGGGTGTCGGTTTGCTGCATTAAAATGTCGGTGGCTTTGCGGAATTCCATGGCACCCCGATACGCACGCGGGCTGACCATCCCGACCAGTGTATTGGCGACCGACAAAATCCGAGCCGTCATCAGGATTTCTTCTTCTTTGAGGCCCAGCGGCCCTTGACCATCCCATGTTTCGCCCAGTTGGCGGATGGTTTCGACCACCGGGCCTTCAAATTCGACGCCCGCGATCAAATCAACCGTGGTCATATAGGCATTGGCGACCATGGCCCGTTCTTCAGGCGTCAAATCGTCGGTTTTGGTCAGGATTTCGGGCGGAATAAAGATTTTGCCCAAATTCATCAGGTTGCCGGCAATATCCACGGTTCGGATTTCCACATCATTCAGATGCATTTCCCGGGCAATACAGCGTGCAACTTCGGCGACGCGGGATGAATGGTTGGCGGAAAACGGATCACGCCTGTCAACAACACTGACCAGTGTATCAATAAGCTGGCGCATCATTTTTTCGCCCTTGCGCTTTTCCGTGGTCAGTTCCGTCAAATCGGTTAATACCATCAATACACCGGGCGGATAGTCGCGATCACCCTTAAGCGGGATGTGATCGGATTTAATGACCTGAAAGGCATTTTCCTGTGTGGGGTCAAGAATATTCTCGTCGCCGAAAAAATGGGTGTGCGATGATTTTTCGAACGTTTTCAGAACCTGTTTATTGGCTTCGGCATAGGCTTGGGCCTGTACCGGTCCCATCACGGAAGCCATGGTTTTGCCGATCATGTCTTCAATGGGGATTCCGGCTTTGTCTGCGGCGGGTTGATTGGCAAATGTGTACTGGGTATCGCCATCAACGGCGACGATCTGATTGGGTTGTGAATCGGTAACGACGCGCATGAACTTGCTCATGTTCTCAAAGCGTTCAAGATGCAGTCTGGCGTCATGCAAGGCTTCGGTGGCACGGGCGGAAGCCCCCCGTTTCCAGACAAAAAGAATGGTCAACGTAATGATGACAATAAACGCCACAAATACCCCGAAAATGGTATTAAGGCGGGTTTCCGTCGACGCCAGTGCTTCATCCCGGGATACTTTGCGCACCAGTACCCATGGCACCAAGGTTAAAGCCCTGGAAACGGCAATGGATTTTTTGCCTTTGTAATCAACCTGTTCACTGAAACCGCCGGGACGTTTAATCATATAGGCGTCCAGCAAATCCGGCGAATCGGCGGAAAGGGAACGTTTTAAAGGCGCTGTGCCGTCTGCCAATGGTGACAGATAATTGATTTTCGCACCTTGCTTGCGGATAAGATACGTTTCCGCCGTTTTCAACAGTTCCCCGGGCTGTTTCAGGCGTTCAAACAATTCGTTGTCAACAATGCGAATGCCGACAATGGCACCGATTCCCTTGCTGCCACCGCTGTCGTCCTGAATGGCAAAGACGGGCAGGACAAAACCCATGGTCGGCTGACCGCCAGCGCTGATGAACATATCTATGATGGCAGGCTCCCCGTCCAGGGCTTTGGCCACAGCGGCACGGATTTTACCGGTCAAAGGCGGCATATTCGGTGTCGAAACAATGGATTTGCCGTCAATATCGACAAGCCCAAGACCGGCAATCCCGATCCTTTCGACGTTGGCGGCGACTTCGCCGACCGGGGGCGGGGCTTTGAACCCGGTACGCTCGGCGGTGGCGATCATCAGGTTGCGTAAATAAATGCCCGAACTTTCTTTGTCTGATGCGTTGTCATCAAGGGAAAGCGATGTGTCTTCATCAGGTTTTTCATCAGGTTCGGAGGCCGCGCCATCAAGCGTTCCGCCCAGATCCGATGATAATGATGATGTTTCTTTGTCGTCATCCCCGGCGGTCAGGTCGGATAAATACAGTTGCAATGATGCATTTTCCGTAAGTTCGCGCAGTTTTTTGAAATTCTCGTCAATCCAGTCATCCACAGCCTGTGACCTGCTGTCGGCAACAATACCCAACCTGACTTGCCAGCGTTGGGTTTCGCGGACCAATTCATCGGCGACAAAAGAACGGGCCATGAAAACGGCGGCAATGATTGCCAGAACCAGTCCGGCAACACCGGCCAAAACCAAAGGGTTAAAACGTCTGGGCGGGGTGTCGCCATCGTTGTCCGTTGCCGCATTATCCGCTTTCTGGTTTTGTCTGGATTTCTTCCAACCCTTGAGGGCCATTCTTCAGGTCTCCGTCAAAATTTGAATATATGATCGGTATCCTATGACAATACCGGTAGAGGACAAAGAACAATTCTTGTTATCTGATGTGATTTATATCACATGGAAAATTAACAATAAGATGTTATATTGGATGCAATTATTTTCATGCTCCGGAAACACCATGCAAAAACCAAGTATTCGATGCGTATTATTGATCCTGACGGCATTGTTTTTAACATGGCCAACGGTTTCCTTTGCCGCGACGAAATTGCATCCCAGTTATTTCGGAACCAACGAAATCCGGTCTTCCAACATGAAGCCGTTTAAAAAGTGGCGAACCGCGTTGAAACGTTTCGTCAAGGAACGCAAGTCCGGTAAAAAATACAAGTGCCGCGATAAAAAATTTGATATGTGTGACTACGATGACTGGATGAAGTTTCTTCGTGGCCTGAAAGGCAAAAGCAAACTGGCCCAGGTCAAAGCTGTCAACGCCTATATGAACAGGGCGGAATATATTATTGATCAAAGCAATTGGGGGAAGAATGATTATTGGGCGTCACCGCAACAGTTTTTTTCAAGGGCCGGTGACTGCGAAGATTTTGCCATTACAAAATATCTTTCCCTGCGCATGCTGGGTTTCAAAGACAAGGAATTGCGCGTGGTTGCAGTCAAGGATTTGAATCTCAAGATTGGTCATGCGGTGTTAATGATCGTGACCAAAGACCGTAAAACCGGAAAACCGCGTTATCTGATGCTTGATAACCAGATCAAAAAAGTTGTTGATCCCAGACGCATCAAACATTATCAGCCGGTATTTTCCATCAACCAGAATTTCTGGTGGCGCCATAAACCGTCCTGAAAAATATCGTTTAATCGCGTCTGTCTTTGCCGTCACGTCGGTTGGCTGTTCTGCGGGCGGCATCGTCTGAACGGCGGTCCTGATTGCGGCGGTCCGATGTTTTGCGCTGATCTGTTCCGGTGATTTCCGACGATGTTTGCCGTCTTGTTTCGCCGCGGCGTTCCGCACTGCGTCGTTCTTGGTCCCGGCGGTCTTCGTCGCGTCGGTCTGACGATTTTCGCTCGGTAATTTTCTCTGCCATGACAAGCCCCTTCAAGAATAAAATATTATGATTTCGCTATTGATAACGCTTATTTTATGAACGGACAATCACGTTTTTCCGGAAAAAAGGAATATAGGTTTTTATTTCAGGGATGTTTGAACTATATCCTGATCAAGGATTTTTACAAAGGCTGGAATCAAACCGTGGAACAACACCAACATATCAACCGGCGGCGAACATTTGCCATTATCTCGCACCCGGACGCCGGAAAAACGACGTTAACAGAAAAACTGTTGCTTTTCGGTGGCGCCATTCAAATGGCCGGTGCGGTCAAGGCCCGTGGTGAAACCCGCCGGGCGCGGTCCGACTGGATGAAAGTGGAACGTGAACGCGGGATTTCTGTCGCATCTTCGGTGATGACTTTTGAATACGGACAAAAATTTTTCAATTTGCTGGACACCCCGGGCCACGAAGATTTCAGCGAAGACACGTACCGGACCCTGACCGCCGTTGATTCGTCGGTGATGGTCATCGACGGTGCCAAAGGGATCGAGCAACAAACGCAAAAACTGTTCGAAGTCTGTCGTTTGCGCGATATGCCGATTTTGACTTTTATCAATAAATTTGACCGCGAATGCCGGGATCCTTTTGATCTGATTGATGAAATCGAACAAACACTGGCATTGGATGTGGCCCCTGTCAGTTGGCCCATTGGCATGGGGCGGAATTTTCTTGGCTGTTATGATTTATTGAATGACCGCTTGTTGTTGCTGGAACGTTCAAACGGTGAAAAACCTGACGAAGGTGAACAGTTTCAAGGAGTTGATGACCCCGAACTGGACAAACGCCTGCCGGAAAATGCGCTGACAAAATTGCGCGAGGAGGTCGAAATGGTGCGGGGTCTTTGCCCTGAATTCGATCAACAGGCCTTTCTTGACGGGACCATGACGCCTGTTTTTTTCGGCAGCGCCATCCGCAATTTCGGTGTGCAGGAATTATTGGGCGGTATTACCGAATATGCGCCGTCTCCAAAGCAACAGCCAACAAAACAGCGTGATATTGATCCTTTTGAAAACAAAGTCAGCGGCTTTGTCTTTAAAATCCAGGCCAATATGGACCCCAAACACAGGGACCGCATTGCCTTTCTCAGGCTGTGTTCCGGTCAATTCAAGCGTGGTATGAAATTGCGCCATGTGCGCAGCGGTAAAGTGCTGAATTTGCATAATCCGGTTTTGTTTCTGGCCCGTGACCGGGAATTGGCTGAATTGGCGTGGGCCGGGGATATCATCGGTATTCCCAATCATGGGAATTTACGCATTGGTGACGCGCTAAGCGAGGGCGAGGATCTTAAATTTACCGGAATTCCCAGTTTCGCGCCGGAATTGCTGCAAAAAGTCCGCACCGATGATCCCTTGCGCGCCAAACATCTGGGCAAGGCCTTGCAACAACTGGCCGAAGAAGGGGCCGCAAGCGTTTTTAAACCGGTTATTGGTGCCGACTGGATCGTCGGCGTGATCGGCGCCTTGCAATTTGAAGTGATGGCTGACCGGGTCAGGACAGAATTTGATGTGCCCATTCATTTCGAACCAACGGAGCTTTACACGGCACGTTGGGTTGAATGCGACGATGGGGCCGAATTCAAACGCTTCATGGATGCTAATTCCACCAGCATGGCCAAAGACCATGATGATGGCGATGTCTTTATGGCCCGCAATGCCTGGCATTTGAACAAGGCTATTGAAGACTGGCCCGGTATCCGTTTCCTGAAAACCCGTGAACATTTACAGTAATGTATGATGAATGATACCCGGCAAAATGAATACGGCGTTGTTTTTAAAGCGTTAAGTGAACGTGAATTCAATGAAAGCATGCTTTGTCAGCTGAATTTTGCCAAACAGCAACAACATGTATGGGTTTTTGCCTATGGGTCCTTGATGTGGAAAACAGAATTTTCCTATCATCAACGGTATCTTGCCAAACTTGAAGGCTATACCCGGCAATTTCATATCTGGTCGCTGGTCGGGCGGGGGACGCCTACCCAACCGGGACTGGGGTTGTGCATTGAACGGGGCCCGGGTAACCCCTGTCTGGGTTATGTGTACCGGTTGGACAAGAACACGTTGGAGCATGATTTCGAAGTATTATGGCAACGGGAAATGACCAGCGGAGTTTATCAGCCACAGTGGCTGGATGTGGAAATTTGTGATAAATCCGCAACGGAAAACATCATCAAGGCGCTGACTTTTGTTGTTGATCGTCACCATCCCCATTACGCGGGACAGATGAATATAAAAAAAATGGCTGCAATCATGTCTAAAGCAAGCGGCAAATTCGGGACCAATAAAGACTATTTATTCAATATGGTACAATCCATGGTAATGATCGGCTTACGAGAACCGACCTTTGTTGACTTGTTGAACGAAATTCGTAAAATTGAGGCTGACTCCGGGAAGCCATAAATTTTCCAAACATAGCCTGCAGTCTTTGGCATAAAAGGTAACAGCCTATGACGCAGTCCGGAAAAAAACCTTTCGTGGCTGAATTTGACAACTCTGTTTTCAAAAAAATTATCGAAAATTGTAATCAGGGCATCATCATTCATCAGAATTTCAAACCGTTGTTTGTCAATGAACATTGGGCGAAAATACATGGCGTAAGCGTTGATGAAGTGATGGCGCTTGAAAGTATTTTGCCGTTTTTTGATGCCCCCGAAAAAGACCGGGTTGAAATATATGCCAAAACCAGATTGACAGAAAGTGACGTGCCGGATCGTTATAATTATTATGGTCGTCACAAAAATGGTCGCACATTGCATTTGCAAAACCATGTTCAAATCATGTCTTTTGGTGAAAACACGGCCATTGTCAGTATGATCAGTGATATCCAGCATTTGGCGGAAACGGAAAAAGCGTTACAGGAAAGTCAATTACGTTTCAAAACGTTGCTGGATAATTCACCGATGGCGATTTACTTCAAAGATCGGGAAGGGCGGTTTTTGGTGGCCAATCGCGCATATGAAAACATCTATAATGTTGGCCCAGATGATTACATCGGCAAAAAATCCATAGAAATTTACCCTTTGGAAATTTCAAAAGACTATGACCGCCATGATCAGGATGTTGTTAAATCCGGAAAAACCATCGTTCAAGAAGATGTTCTTCATGGCAGGGTTTTGATGGTGGTTAAATTCCCGGTTTTTAATGATGAAAAACAAATAATTGGCTTGGGTGGCGTTGAAATGGACGTCACCGATATGAAAAAAAACGAAGATGTTTTATTGCAAGCCAAACACGAAGCCGAATTGGCAAACCGTACCAAATCTGAATTTCTCGCCAATATGAGCCATGAACTGAGAACGCCTTTGAATTCTATTATCGGTTTTTCAGAAATGATGCTTCAGGAAGTTTTTGGTCCTTTGGGGCATAAAAATTATCAGGATTATTCAGAGGATATTCATTTTTCCGGAACACATTTGTTGAAAGTTATCGGTGATATCCTTGATATTTCCAAAATCGAAGCCGGAGAATTCAAACTATCGGAAAGCCAGGTAAACATTATTGAAATTATTGAATTTTGTGTGCGTATGATTCGCGATAAAGCCGATAAAAGTGATGTTACGCTGGTTGTCAAAGTCGATACGGGTTTGCCGACGATGCAATGTGACCCGGTTCGGTTGAAACAGATATTGTTGAATTTATTATCCAATGCCGTAAAATTTTCCAGTCAGGATACAAAAATTACAATACATGCGTTTATCGATGATGATGGCGCACTTGTCGTTTCTGTTTCCGATCAGGGGCCCGGAATATACCAAAAAAACATCGATAAAATTTTCAAACCCTTTGAACAGCTTCGCCGGACATCCCATGTTGCCCACGAGGGAACAGGGCTTGGGTTGTATCTGACAAAAACTTTGGTCGAAATGCATGGCGGGACGATCAATGTTGACAGCAAAATCAATGCGGGAACGACTTTTTCGCTCAGGTTTCCGAAAGAGCGATTGTCTGATTAAGTGGCAGGATGATTGCGTCTGTTTTCCCTGTGCACGATATAGATGCCGCTGATACTGATGATAACGGCACCAACGATGGTCCATAGATCGGGAACATCCTGAAAAATAAAGTAGCCGAATAGTGTGGCCCAGATCATGTTGCTGTAGGTAAATGGTGCAACCGTTGATGCCGGTGACAGTGTTAACGATTTTATCAGCGAGTAATGCCCCATTCCGCCCAGCACACCCAGCGCCATCATGCCGATCCAGTCCTGAAAATCCGGTGTTTGCCATGAAAATGGAACGATCACAGAAGTCACAAGCGTTCCGATCAAGGATGAAAAAATCAGGGTTGTCAAAATGCTGTCAGAACGGTTTAAAAACCGGGTGCTGATCTGATAGAACGCATAACTGACAGCCGCAGCCAGTGGGAGTAAAGCGGCCGTTTGAAATAATCCGCTACCGGGTCTTAAAATGACAATGGCGCCGATCAGACCGACAGCAATGCTGATCCAGCGACGCAAACCGACGGTTTCTTTTAAAATCGGTACGGATAATGCCGTGACAACAATGGGTGATAACAGCATCATGGCACTGGCATCGGCCATGGGAATGTAACTCAGTCCGGTAAAAAACAAAACCGTTGTGATCAACAACAATAATGACCGGCCCAATTGTAACGGTAAATGGGATGTTTTCAGCAAAGCGCCAAGTCTTGGCAACAAAATAACGCACAATATAAACAGGTGGAAAAAATAACGTGCCCAGACAACCTGAATGACCGGTAAAGTCTGGCTTAAATGTTTAGCCGTTGCGTCCATGCTGACAAATAAAAACATTGTCAGCAACATCCATGGTATGCCTTTGACGCGGGAATGATTTTCTGGTTTTGTCACGTTCAGGCACCTTGAAAATAAAGACGGTTCCGAAAGGCTTCAGGATTATCTGTGATGATCTTTGTAAAATATCGACGCTGCAACTTGCGTCTTCGAAGCAATGCTATAATGAATGCTTAAAATGATTGAATAAAATGGAAAAACAAGCCCCCGAGAGATCATTTGTTGCCCGTTTGTTAAATCAGACGCCTGAACTGCTGAGCTTGGCGGTGCCGATTATCCTGTCACGGACCGGGGTGTTGCTGATGATAACGGCGGATACGGTGATGCTCGGTCATTTTGCAACACGGGATCTGGCCGTTTTTAACATCGGTACCGTTTATATCATTCCCTTGCTGGTGATTTCCCTTGGATTGTTGATGGGCACACTGGTTATGACCGTTAGCCGGTTCTCGCTTGGAGAATTCAAAAGCTGTGGTGAAATCTGGCGAAAATCCATTCCCTATGCGCTGTTTTTAAGCCTGATCAGTTTTATCGTTGCCCTGTTTGGCGAAGACATCCTGCTGGCGTCGAAACAGGCCCCGGATCTGGCCCGGGACGGTGGCACGGTGATGCTGATTACGGCGATCGGGGTTCCGGCGCACCTTTTGTTTCTAACCACCGCTTTTTTCCTTGAAGGCATTAAACGGCCAACCCCGGTTATGGTGGTTATGGTTTTTGCCAATATTCTGAATTTTGTTTTAAACTGGACATTGATTTTCGGTCATTGGGGCGCACCTGAAATGGGTGTCAATGGCGCCGTTTTGGCAACCAGCCTGTCGCGCTGGTTTTTGGCGGTAGCCCTGATTTTATATGTCCTGTTGATGCCGGATCAGGAAAAATTTGCCGTTCGTGTCAAACCCGTTGGCGGTTGGCATTCATGGATCAAACAACGCCGGATCGGCTATGCCATCGGCATCAGCGTCGGTGTTGAAACCATCGGTTTTGCCGTTATCAATATTTTTGCCGGCTGGTTGGGCGAAGATCCGCTGGCCAGCTTTTCAATCGTTTTTAATTTAATCGCCATTATTTTCATGGCGGCTTTGGGGATTGGTTCGGCAACGGCGATCAAGGTCGGGTATGCCTTTGGCCAGCGCCGGATTAAAGACATGGCCATGTCCGGATGGGCCGGACTGGTTTTGAATTCTCTGGTGATGATGGTTACGGGGGCCGTATTGTGGCTGTACCCTGAAAACGTTGCTGCGTTTTACAGCACTGACCCGGTGTTGATTGAAATCACCGGCCCATTGATTATGCTGGCAGCGTTTCTGTTGATTTTTGATGGTGGGCAGGCGGTTATGAACAATGCCCTGCGCGGGTGTCAGGATGTATGGTTGCCAACGCTGTTCCAGACATTCAACTTTCTTGGCATTATGGTGCCGGTGGGCTGGTATCTGGCATTTCCCATGAAGTTCGGGGTGATCGGTCTGGTTTATGGCATCCTGGTCGGCAGTTTTTGTGCGGCGGTGGTTTTATCGTGGCGCTTTCACTTGATTTGTAAAAGGCATATCAGTACTTAATCCTGGGGTTTGGCGCAGTTGATACAGATCGGCACGGCCGGATCATATTCCAGTCGTTCGCTGTGGATGTCTTCGCCGCAATGGACACATTCTCCAAATGTTCCGTCATCAATGCGTTTCAGGGCGGCGTGAATGCGTTTTATTTCCGTGTCCCGACGCCTTTCAAGTTCCAGTTGCATGGCTTGAGTCTGTAAAGCGTCCATGCGCGAAAGCCGTCCGACCATGCTTTGATCCAAAGTCACAGGTGCCCGGTCTTCCTTGGTGGAAAGTGAAAGCTGGTGCACTTCCTGTTCCATTTGCTGAAGCCGTTTTTTATACTTTGCCAAATTTGTTTTGTTTACCGCAGTCATGAACGCAACCTTGTTTTTTATCCCACCAGGTTGATATCGTTGCATTGAAGCAATCCAATGGCAACACAATAAACGGTTTCAAAGTCAACACAGCGCACTTGAAAGCAACCGCGCCGTGGCGTATGACCCCCTTTGTAAATTTAACCTAAAATTCAAGCACGTGTGCGCCAAGGAGCCGGGATGAACCTTTATCATCATTTTCAAAAACAAATCGAAACCATTGTCGCTGAACTGGTAAGCGAAGGCGTGCTTGGCAAAGATACGGACGCCAAACGGGTTACGGTGGAACCACCACGTGATCCATCGCTGGGCGATTTGACGACGAACGCGGCCATGGTGCTGGCCAAACAGGCCGGTTTGAAACCACGGGATCTGGCGCAAATGGTGGCTGATAAATTATCCGCCATTGAATACGTATCCGCCACCTCCATTGCCGGGCCGGGGTTTATCAATTTTGTTCTGGACAAGGAATTCTGGCAGCGGCAACTCAGGCAAATCGTTTTGACCGGCCCGGAATATGGTGCGTCAACTATGGGTGCCATGGAAAAAGTCAATGTCGAATACGTTTCCGCCAATCCCACCGGGCCGCTTCATGTGGCCCATGCCCGCGGAGCCGTGGTCGGTGATGCGCTGGCGCGGCTTTTGAAAAAAGCCGGATTTAATGTGACCACGGAATATTATATCAACGATGCCGGGGCGCAGGTCGATATTCTGGGTCGTTCGACGTATTTACGCTATTTGGAAACTTTGGGTGAAACCATTGATGCCATCCCCGAAGGCTATTACCCGGGCGATTACCTGAAACCGGTTGGCCGTGCCTTGGCTGACCGCGACGGCGACAAATGGAAAGACGCGGACGAAAGCCTGTGGTTGCCGGTGTGCCGTGAATTTGCCGTATCGGAAATGATGACAGGCGTTAAAAACGATTTAAAGCTGTTGGGTATCGAACAGGATGTCTTTACTTCGGAAAAATCACTTGTCGAAAACGGTATGGTCGACGCGGTGGTTGAAACGCTGGATGAAAAAGGATTGGTTTATCAAGGCGTGCTGGAACCACCAAAGGGCAAAACGCCCGATGACTGGGAACCCCGGGAACAAACATTGTTCAAGGCCACGGATTTTGGCGACGATGTGGACCGTCCTTTGAAAAAATCCGACGGCAGTTACACCTATTTTACCAATGACATCGCCAACCATCTGGACAAGTACCGCCGTGGTTTTAAAACCATGATTGATATTTTCGGTGCCGATCACGGTGGTTATGTGAAACGTATGCAGGCCGCCGTAAAGGCCATCACCGGTGGCGAAGGTTCCCTTGATATAAAGCTGTGCCAGATGGTCCACCTGATGAAGGGCGGAAAACCCATGGTGATGTCGAAACGCGCCGGATCGTTTGTCACGCTCAACGATTTGATAACTGATGTCGGCAAGGATGTCGTCCGTTTTATCATGCTGACCCGCAAAAATGATACCCAGATGGAATTTGATCTGGAAAAAGCTTTGGAACAAACCCGGGACAATCCGGTTTTTTATGTTCAATATGCCCATGCCCGTTGTTGTTCGGTGCTCAGAAATGCGGCCAAAGATTATAATCCCGCTGATTTAAACCCGTCTCAGCTGGCAAAATCCGATTTGGCGTTGTTGACGGATCCCCTTGAAATGGAATTGATCCGGACCATGGCGGCCTGGCCGCGGGCGGTTGAAGCGGCGGCCCTTGCCCATGAACCCCACCGGGTGGCTTATTATCTGAATGATGTAGCGACGCATTTTCACGCCCTTTGGAACAAAGGCAACGACAATGAAAAACTTCGCTTTATCCTTGAAGATGACCGGGCTTTGACCCTTGCCAGACTGGCTTTGATACAGGCGGTAGCCTTTATTATCGCTTCCGGGCTTGATGTTTTTGGTGTCACCCCGGTCGATGAACTGCGCTGATGTTGAATGATTTTGACGCGTTGATGAAATTGGACCCGGTGTTGTCCGAGGCCCGGCAACACATCGGCACGCCGCCGGAGCGGCATCTTGAACCGGGCTTTGCGACTTTGCTCCGGATTATTGTTGATCAACAGGTTTCCGTGGCCTCGGGCCGGGCGATCTGGCAAAAATTGATGCAAACGGTGGACGGGGTTACACCTGAAAAAATTGATGCGGCAAGCCCTGAAACCTTGCGCTCAGCGGGGCTGAGCCAGCCGAAAACCCGTTATGCACAGTGTTTGTCGACGGCTGTTTTATCAGGCGATCTTGATCTGGATGGTTTGCAAACCCTGCCGGATCAAAAGGTGATGGATGAATTGACGGCGATTACCGGAATTGGGCGTTGGACGGCAGAAATTTATCTAATGTTTGCCCTGAAGCGCCCGGACATCTGGCCGGTAGGCGATTTAGCGCTGGCCGAAGCCGCCAAACGCCTGTTGAAACGGGACGCCCGTCCGGATCAGCCGGAAATGGAAAAAATCGGCGCCCGCTGGAAACCGTACCGGACGGCGGCGGCAGTATTTTTGTGGCATTATTACAAAAAAGCACCTGTGACTATGTGATTATTCCGGATAAGGTTTGCACATTCCCGGCAAAAAGCATAATATCTCCGTCTGGGCTGGATCGTAACGAGGGTCGTTCAATGATTAAAACCTTAAGCCAAAACCGTTTTCCTGACGGGGTGATTTGCAGTTTTGTTTTGTTGTTGGCGTTGCTGATAATGGTAATGACCCCAATGCCTGCCTTGTCTGACAGTGACAGTGATCAGGCCAAAGCCGTCCCTGAATCCAGTTCCGGTGTCTCCGATGCCAGGGATGAAACCGATAACGACCCGTTGGAAGGTCTCAATCGCTTTACCTACGGCCTGAATTCCGTTTTCCGGAAAGCCATTCTCGATCCGCTGGTGACCGGGTATCAGGCGGTTACCCCTGACCCGGTACAGGAAGGCTTGTCAAATGCGGCTTCCAACCTGACCGAACCGGTGACGGCGATCAGCAGCTTGCTGCAAGGGGATGGTGACAACGCATCCGTTGCCACTCAACGGTTTTTTGTCAACACCACCCTTGGCATGGGTGGCATTGCCGACCCGGCAACCGATGAAGGTTTGGTTCAACGGCGGGAAGATTTAGGTCAGGCGGCGGCGAAAGCCGGTGCGGACGAAGGTTTTTACATTGTATTACCCATACTCGGACCCAGCAATACGCGTGATGCATTGGGAACGGCTGTGACAACGGTTGCCAATCCGTTACCGTTGGCCGTTGGTGCGGCCAGTGGCGGCATTGAATATTCCGACAATAAAGATACCATCAATGATTTGACCAAAGGCTCGCTTGATCCTTATGTGGTTGAACGCGAAGCCTACCGGCAAATGCGTCAGAACCAGATCAACAACGGCGAAGAACAACTGCCCGACGCACCGTCACTTGATTGATTGTTTCTGGACGTCCGCAAAATCAAAAAAATGAAAAATCTGTGTGACAGTGGCTTGTCAAAACCCGAACGGTAGTTTAGACAGCGCGCAGATATTTTGCCGGGTTAGCTCAGTTGGTAGAGCAGTTGATTTGTAATCATCAGGTCGCGAGTTCGAGTCCCGCACCCGGCACCATTTTCCCTGAAATTTTTTATTTCCGGTCAATTGGTAAAGCGTGATTGCCTGTTATTTTTCAGAGCGATCCGGATTTTCCGAGGCAAAACCCGAGCCGGATTTTTTATAGTCTTTACGCGGCGGGCTGAAAATATCGAGAATCCGGGCACCGTTGCTGCCCGCTTTAAATCCATGGGGCACTTGTCCGGGTGTGCGCCAGAAATCACCGGCTTTGACAGATATTTCCTCGCCGTCCTGAATGCGTATGCCACTGCCTTCAAGCATCACGCCCCATTGTTCTTCGGGATGTTCATGGATTTGGCCTTCGGCGTTTGCTTCCAGACTGACGACTGAGAGCATGGCCTGATCCCCTGCAAAAATACGTGTTTCCATTCCCGGAGCAAGGGTCCGTTGTATCCCCTGTGTCAGATCGTCCAGATTATAAAATTCCTGTGGTTTGGTCATTTTGGATTTCCTTTTTTCAGGATTGCGGGCCGGGTTTTCCCCGTCAAAGAACTTTACGGCCGGATATCAAAAATTTCCGATGTGGTTTCCCCGGATTGCAGCCGTTTATGGATGGCGACTTCTTTACGGGCAACAACGGCGGCAAGGTCAATGATCTCCCGTGCCAATTTTTTCGGAACAATAACAACGCCATCATCATCACCGATAATGAAATCGCCGGGATGGACGAAAACACCGCCACAATTAATTTCAATATCGATTTCACCGGGATCGGTTTTGGCGGTGGCTGTCGGGTTGGCACCCAGGCAATAAACCGGAAAACGCATTTTCCTGATTTCTGCCGTATCCCGTATGGTGCTGTTGATAACCAGACCCGTCACCCCCTGGTTGCGACAGCAGGTTGCGAGTATGTCGCCAAATGGCCCAAACCGGATATCATTGTCACTGTCAACGATCAAAACATCGCCGCTTTTTGCCGTGTCAACGGCGCGGTGAATGGCGGCGTTTTGGCCCGGTGTGATTTTGGCTGTTTTGGCCGTCCCGAAAATTTTCGCCCCTTGGTAAAGCGGTGCAATGGATGAATGCAACGCCTTCACTTCAGGGTGAGCGTTGCACAGGTTCCCGGTGGGAAACCGGGCAAGGGATTTGGCGATTTGAATATCTTGCATGGTATTACTCCTTTTCCCGGATGCCGGAACGGGTTTGTGGCCGGCTTGAAAATTGCTGTCGGCTCAATTCATAAAGCGTGATGGCGCAGGCGTTTGATATATTCAGGCTTTCCATATCCGGGGTCATGGGGATTTTCACCAACCGGTCACAGGATTGTTCGACCAGACGGCGCAGTCCGTCGCCTTCGGAGCCCATGATCACGGCGGTTTTTCCTTCAATTCCGGCATCGGGAAGGCTTTCCGTTGCATTTCCGGTCAGGCCCACGCACCAGAAACCATCGTGTTGCAATGTTTTCATGGCCCGTTGCAAGTTGGTTACCCGAACCAGTTTGACCGTTTCCAGCGCACCGGATGCGGCTTTGGCCAAGGCACCCATATGATCCGGCCCCGGGCCGTGGCGGTCCTGAATAATGACGGCACGGGCTCCGAACGCTGCCGCTGATCTTAAGACCGCACCGATGTTGCGCGGATCGGTGACCTGATCAAGGACGATAACAATGGCGTGGTTTAATTCCGAACATTGCTGACAGATATCTTCGATGTGAACAGCTGGCAGGTTACTGAATTCGGCAGCGATTCCCTGATGGGTGACGTTGTCCGGCAAACTGGCATCCAATTGTTCACGTTCTACGATTTCAATATCGACAAAATCGGCACGCATCCCGGCTAAGTGCATCAGTTCATTTTTGCAGGATTTATATACCGAAGACAACATTTGTAACCGCAGACACCGCCGGTCACGGTTGGAAAGGGCAGAAAGAACTGCGTGCCGGCCATATAGCCAGCATGATTTTCTGGGCATATCGTCGCGGGGCAGAGCCGTCCGGTTGGTTTTGACCGCCGGTTTTTCTGTTGTTTTTGCACTGGTGCGGGCTGTTCTTGGGGAAAAACTGCGGTGTGATTTTTGCTGTGATTTTTTGCGTTTGCTCATAAGCCGTTTTTACACCCCATGGCGGAGAAAGTCTGCTATCTTTTCATCATTATTTTGCCCCCTGAATTTGCGCTGCCAAAAAACAACAGTGATTTGATCATTTAGCGTTGACATCATGTGTTAAATCCTCATATTGCGGTTTCCCGATGTCATAAGTGATTATGGCCGGGAACGCTGTTGTGGAGGAGTGCCCGAGTGGCTAAAGGGGACGGGCTGTAAACCCGTTGACGTACGTCTACGTTGGTTCGAATCCAACCTCCTCCACCATCAGCTACTGTCATATGTAGTGAATTCAACATGTGATAAAGCGGTTGCGGTGTGCCTTGTTTGCTCGCCAAAATATGCGGGTGTAGCTCAATGGTAGAGCAGAAGCCTTCCAAGCTTACGACGAGGGTTCGATTCCCTTCACCCGCTCCAAAGGTTTATCGTGATCCGGACAGGTTCAGGGATCATGCAAAAGTAAAGTATTGTGCTGGTTTTGACGAAATTTTTTTAATTCAATCTGGAAAAGTTGAGATAATAAGATGGCTAAGGAAAAGTTTGAGCGGACCAAACCGCATTGTAACATTGGAACCATTGGTCACGTTGACCATGGCAAGACGACGTTAACGGCGGCGATTACGAAAGTTCTGGCTGAATCTGGCGGC